>JGI20156J14371_10001385_pt1 | contig 19911 bp, 18 predicted proteins | sample COG_06_FD_14371 | JGI IMG/M metagenome (IMG submission 14371)
TCTTGAGCGCAACTTGTTATCGATATTAAAATCAATAAAATAAAGGTTAAATTTTTTATCATAGGTTTTTGTTCAGCTTGCTGGTAACGTGTTTGTGTATGATTAGTTGCGTGTTTTAAGCACTAAAGTTAGTAAATAAAACACAGATAGAAAGTCCGCGAGGACTTTCGTAAATTGGCTAAAACCAAGCAATTAATTATACACGGTGTTATATAGATACTGCACTCAATTACTTCAAAATTCATTAAAACCCTTTATATACAGTGATTTACACGTTTTTACTAATGTAATATAATGCAACAAAATGCGCTAAAACGCTTGTTTTGTTGTACCTATTGTTGTACCTTGGTACTCGGTTGCATTGCTTTGCACACCTTTAAAACCAGTACTTTATGTCTTCAATAAAACTAATTTTAAGAAATAACAAAGTAGATAAAGCAGGGGAAGCACCTCTTTATATAAGAGTTATCAAAGACCGTAAAACTAAATTCATTTCTTTAAGCCTAAAATTAAAGCCTAATGAATGGGATGAAGATAAGCAAAAAGTAAAGAAGAATCACAGTAATTCAACAAGACTAAACGCTTACATATCTCAAAAGGTTGCAGATGCAAAAGGCGAGATTGCAGACCTTGAAAGAAGGAACCAATCTACAACAGCAAGAAAGCTAAAAGAGGCCATAAAAGGCAAACCCTTAACTAACTTCTTTGATTATTCAGATAATCGTTGTGAGAAGCTTAAAGATACTTTAGCTTACTCAACTTACAAGAACTATAAAACCTATTTAAAGAAGTTTGAAAAGTTTGTAGGGCATCGAGAATTAATGTTTGAAGATATTACAGTAACCACGCTAAAGGACTACGCATCCTATTGCAGCTCTACTTTAGGCAACAACAATACAACAATAAATTTTTCCTTAAAGATTATGAAGATAATGTTTAAGGAAGCACAAAGAGAAGATTTAATACCTTTGGATTTATTCCCCTTTAACAAGTTCACAGTAAAGAAAGAAAAGAGTACAAAACGCTATCTAACTGCGGAACAATTTAAAGCTTTTATGAATTTAGAAGTTTCAAATAAAGACAAAGCACAAATTATAAAAGATATGTTTATATTTTCTGTCTTTGCTGGAGGTTTAAGATTTGGGGATATGCTGGAGCTTAAATGGAAAAATTACGATAAGAAAAACGGAAGAATAACCAAGATTATCAGAAAGACTAACAGACAGCATAGCGTTAAAATAGGTCAAAAAGCAGTTGACATATTAGAGAGGTATCAGCAAAAAGACCAGAAGCAGGAAGATATAATTTTTCCTTTTGCTAATATTGATAAAACATATTTTACTGATAAAGAACATAGAAATTTAATAACCAGTAGAGCAATAGCATTAAGTAATATGTATTTAAGAAAAATGGGCAAACGTTTAGAATTACCTTTTAATTTATCGTTTCATATAAGCAGACATACTTTTGCTACCAGAGCGTTAAATAATGGTATGAGAATAGAACACGTATCTAAATTAATGGACCATTCAGATATTGGTATTACACAAGTTTATGCAAAAATAATAAGTAGTGAGTTAGATAATGCGGTAGATAAATACATCAATTAATATGGGTGAATTTTCACAAATAGAAGTCAAAATATTAGACCGATTGACAGAGGTTATAGATGGTAAATTAGAATCAATCGGTTATGACAATAGCGAAAAAGATAGGATGCTTTATTCTACTTGTTTAAATGATGATGAAAAGTACAAGTTTACCAAAAAAGAGATTAAGAAACTTCAAAAGAAGATAGCTAAATGCAACTCAAATATTGCCGGATATATTTCAGCTTTTCTAAACAAATATGAATTAGAACATCACGACGGAGATTTTTATAGTTACCGAGAGCGCATATGCAGGAATTACATAAGTAATTACTACGAAGGCATTGAGCAACTTGCAGAGGAATATACATTACTTGAAAAGGTAGAGCAAGAAGATGAAATGTATTTTGAAGCTGTTTTAAATGATGAGCTTTATAGTTTTGATAATAAGGAGATTGATGAGTTTATTAAGTATATGGCTTTAGCTGAACGACTTTCAAAGTTTATAAGCATTTTAGAATCAGTAGAAGAAGAAAAGAAAAAGCCTAAAGTGGAGGTTATTATTGATAAAATGAAGGCTAACGCTAAAGAACGAGAATCTAAAAAAACTAAAGATGAATTATCTGATGCACTAGATAATTTGAGAGGTCAGCAAATAAGTAGTGTGCAATTGTTTAAAATTATAAAAGATATTACCAAATTAGAAAAAGATGCTTTAGAATATTTAAAAGATGATATAGGTTGGTATTTATGGAGTATGAAAACAGCCCAAGAATGTTTTTATTCTAAAGAGCAAACGGAACGAGCTTATAAAAAAATAGAAGAAAAATACAGTAAAGAGAAACAATTAGAACTTGGATATTTAAAGAAAACGAAATTCTTTTTTGAAGAAGAATATGAAGATCCAGAAGAACCGATATATATTGATAAAGAAAAACTTCTGTTTCCTAATGAATTTAAATCAATCAAAGAATTAATTACAATAATTGATAAAGAATTAAAGAAGTTAGAATCTATAAGTGCTGAAAATAAAACAAACAACGTTAAACCAGATATGTATAGTCAATACAAGAATGATATAAACGAAGAAGTTTTATTAGTAGAAGAGTTAGAAAAGCGTTTAGCGATTGAAGCAGTTGAGTACAGGAAGAATTGCGATGATCTTTGGGAAACCTATACTTTCGACCCCAAGTATTTTGATGCATACATTTCTGGTGATTTATACAGTGTTTTTTTAAAGTCTATTTATGAAAAAATAAAACCTTTAAATGATTTTGAAATTAATAAATATCTAACATTATCGGTAAATCAATTTAAAACACACACGCCAGAAAATCGAGCAGAAGCATTTAAAAGAATTTATCACGACACCTATTGGCATCCAAACCAAATGGAGTATAAAGCAAATGAATATGATAATAAGTATGCAATGCACGTATGGAAGCATTATACAAATCATTTTCACTTATTTAAAGAAGCTTCAGAAAATGTATTACAGGACTTTAAAAATGGCTTAATAGGTACAGGCAAGAAAAACTCAAATGAACCTAATCAAAAAGGATTTGACAATAAACAATTAGATACCTTAAACAGTTCCTGGGATTATCCTTTAAATAATGATTATACGTGGTGTAAAATGATTTTAGAATCATTTAAAACTCAATTTGATAAAGACAATCCTATAGATTATTTTAAAACGCAGTTTAATTTAAGAAGTGATGTGTTTTCAGAAAATAGGTTTTATAATTTATGCAGAGAAAATACAGTTAATCTAAAAAAAGCCTTTATAGAAATTAGGGATAATGATAACAATTTGCCTTTAGACTCTACAGGCTTGATTGAACAGGTTTACAGTTGTCAGTATGTTTTTAAAAAAGAAGTTGAAAACTTGTTTGATGAAAAGAAAAACGTCGAGGCGGTAATAAAAACCGAAAATTTCGACAGCATTATTATTGCACTTAATTCTTTAATTAAGAACACTTCAATAATTACCGGAAAAGAAAAAGTCATTCAAAAGAATTTAAAAGATTTAGTTTCAGATGAAAAATATGTTTATATCATAAAATTACTTGAAGATTTAAGTATCACTGTAAAAGGTAAATCTACTTTAACACCAAGAAAAAAAGGAGCTTTAAGAGGTATTGTAGAAGCATTAAGGGATAAAATGATTGTACCTAATATAGGCATAGCATCACTTTGTAATGTGATGGCAAAACAAATAGATTTAGAATTAAAATCAGAATTAGATGCTTCAACAACTTCAGAAAATTATAAAAAACAAACTTTAGAATACATTAAAAACAATCCACTTCAGCATAGTTAATTAACAACTCACTTCACTAAAATACACTAATTATAAGGGTTTTATAAGGGTACACTTATAACAACCTATGATTGGCTCAATCTTGCGGTTATAATTTAAAAGATATACCGTAATGGAAGCAATTATTTTAAGCACACAACAGTACAAAGAATTAGTAAATCGTTTAGATACTCTAAACAAAAAACTAGAAGAAAATCAAAAGTCACCAACCGACACGTTTCTAGACAATCAAGAATTTCTACAGCTAATGAATATTAGCAAACGTACAGCCCAGACTTGGAGGGATGAAGGTATTGTATCGTTTTCACAGATAGGTTCAAAAATCTATTATAGAATGAGTGATGTACAAAAGCTATTAGACAAAAACTATAAAGTAGCATTTTCTAATAAAAAGCGAAACTATTAATTCTCAAAAATACACTATGAAAAAAGTCGTACCAATTAATCCAGTATTTGAGAGTTTAGAGCAGCCTAAAACGATAATTAAGCATATTAATAAATTAACTGAAAAACAAAATGTTAAGCACGTTGATATTTTATCGAAACTAACAAAAGAATTTAAACCAATAGATTTTGAAGAAAAAGCGAATCCTAATAAACACGAAAATTTTAAACTTTCTAACAAACATTATTCAGTTATATCTATTGAAAATGTCTTGCTAATTGCCAAAAACAATAATTGGGGTTTATGTAAAAATCATAGCTTCATTTATTTATACAATGGTGCTTATTGGTCTGAAATAGATAAAGAAGCTTTTCAGAAATTTTTAGGTGTATCATCTGAAATTATGGGTGTACCAAAATTTTCAGCAAGGTATTATAAATTCAAAAGAGAGTTATACGAACAATTTTTGGCAACTGCTTACCTAGATACGATACCACCATCAGCAGATAATGTTTTAATCAATTTACAAAATGGAACATTTGAAATTAATGCTAATGGCACACAATTAAAGCCTTATAATCCCAAAGATTTTATTACATATCAATTACCATTTGACTATAATCCAGATGCTAAAGCACCTATTTTTAAAGCGTATTTAAATCAAGTATTGCCAGATATAGAGCGTCAAAAGGTGTTAGCTGAATATTTAGGTTTTGTATTTATCAAGCACAATAGCAATAGGCTAAAAGAAGAAAAAGCATTAATACTTTATGGTACAGGTGCAAACGGTAAATCTGTATTTTTTGAAATTGTAAGTGCCTTATTGGGTGATGAAAATATAAGTAACTATTCTTTGCAGAGCCTCACCAATGAAAACGGTTATTTCAGAGCAAAATTAGCAAATAAATTAGTGAATTATGCAAGTGAAATTAATGGTAAACTTGAAAGTTCAATATTCAAACAATTAGTGTCTGGCGAACCTGTAGAGGCACGTTTACCTTATGGCGAACCATTTACTTTAAAACAATATGCAAAATTAATATTCAATTGTAACGAACTACCAAAAGAGGTAGAACAAACAAACGCATACTTCAGACGATTTTTAATTATTCCTTTCGACGTTACAATACCACCAGAAAAACAAGACAAAAACCTACATAACAAAATAATAGATAAAGAATTATCTGGGGTCTTTAATTGGGTTTTAGATGGTTTAAATAGGCTATTAGAACAAAAAGGTTTTTCCGAATGTAAAGCAGCAGAAGAAGCTGTTGCAGACTACAAAAAACAATCCGATAGCGTTAAAATGTTTATTGATGAAAACGACTATGTTATTTCGCCAAATGAATATACTTTAATAAAAGACTTATATCCTCATTACAGGCAGTATTGCGTAGAAGATGGCTTTAAACCTGTTAGCAAAGTGAACTTTTCCAAAAGACTAAAAAACTTCAACATTTTAGTGGATCGTGTGGCAGGAAACAAATTAGCAGCTTTTATAACCAAAGAGCTACAGTACTAAAAAAAGATGTTTAAAAGCAGTACTTAAAGTAACTAAAATAACACCATTAGTTACTAAAGTTATTAAAGTTACCCTTCAAAGAAAACTTTTTATGCAGCAATACAGATACAAATTTGAAAAAGGCAGTAAAAAACACCAATGCCCTGCGTGTCATAAAAAACGCTTTGTTAGGTATATTGATGTTCAGATACAAGAATATCTACCAGAAATATATGGTAGATGCGACCGTGAAATGAATTGCGGTTATCATCTAAATCCCTATAAAAATAGATATGCAAAAGACAATACGATTAAGAATGAGGTTTCGTATCAATTCAGAAAACCAAGAAAAAAAGCAAAACAAGTATTCATTCCAAAAGAAGTATTTTATAAAACTAGAACAGGGTATGAACTAAATACATTCATCCAGTACTTACTAAACAAAATTGCATTCCCTTTTGAGGTTATAGATATTGAAAAAGTAATAGCACAATATCATTTAGGAACCATCACAAAAGGCTATCGTAAAAATGCTACAACCTTTCCTTTTATTGATATAAACAATAATGTTAGAGCAATACAAGTAAAACAATTCAACAACTTAAATCATACAATAGGGACAGATTTTATACACGCAATAATAGAAAAGCATTATAAACGTAATAATCAAGAAATACCTAATTGGCTGAAAGGTTACAATAAAAACGAAACTAAAGTGTCTTGTTTGTTTGGGGAGCATCTCTTAAACAAATACCCTTTAAATCCTGTAGCATTAGTAGAAGCACCAAAAACAGCAATTTATGGCACATTATATTTTGGTTTTCCTAACAATCCTAAAAACTTACTTTGGTTGGCAGTCTATAATTTAAGCAGTTTAAATTTAAATAAGTGTAAAGCATTAAAAGGTAGAAACGTGTATTTATTTCCAGATCTATCCAAAGAGGGTAAAGCCTTTAATTTATGGTCTATTAAAGCACAGAAAATTCAACAACAATTAGAAAATTCATTTTTTAAAGTTTCAGATTTATTGGAAGAACTTGCACCAAACCAAGACAAAGAAGAAGGTAAAGATATTGCTGATTATCTTATAAAATTAGATTGGTGTGAGTTCAGAGAAAGGCTAATTAGGGAGTCAGTTCCTAAACCAACGATAACAAAAAAAGTAAAAGTTAATAACCCTATATCAAGTTTTGGTAGTGAAAAACCACAAGTTATATCACAACCAAGTATAATTCAAAATAATACTTATTTTGAAAGTATTACAAGTGAAAAAGAAAAACTCATAAATTGGGATGATGAAATTAAGGAATTAGAAACGTTTTTCAAATCTACTAAAATACCTTTAACACCAATTCAACTAAACCAATGTAGCATAATTATAGATGTTTCAAAATTCATAAAAAGTCACTTGTCAACAGTAAAAGCACAAAATGGTAATCCAATATATTTGTCTTATTTAGAAAGGTTGTTTAAATTAAAAGATTACATCTATCTTTAAGCAGAAATATGCATTTAACTTAAGTAAGTAATGATTGAAGAAATACTAAAAAATATTGATTATAAAGAAGATGATAAAACCTTGAAAATATTTAATCTTATAAAACCAGAGGATGAATCATTAAGTAAAAGTACTTTAATAAAAATATTAAAATGGAAATCCCCAAGACCATTAAGATTTTATAATGAAAATGAGGAAAAAAATATTAGAAACATTACTGCATTAGCTTTTCAACAGAATGACGATAGATTAAAAATACATATTTTAACTGCATTGAAAGGCGTTAATTATCCATCAGCTTCAGCAATTTTAATGTTCAAAAACCCTGAATATTTTCCTGTTTTAGATATTAGAGTATGGAAGCAATTATATAAGAATAATTTAGTTTCTGTTAACCCTCGTGGTATAGGTTTTACATTAGATCAATGGATTTCTTATATTGAAATAATAAGGTCTTTAGCTAAACAAAATAGTATGTCAGTTAGAGAAGTAGAAAAGAAGTTATTTGATTATGACAAGTTAACGCAAGAAGGCAATCTTTACTAATTCTTTTTTTTCCTTTAGTTGCTTTTATTTAAAAAAGTTTATTATATTTGGACATAATTTGTCAAGACATAATATTTCTATGAATACTTTAAATAGTGTCGGTTCTCAAATAAGAAAACTGCGTGAAGATGCTCAAATGCCTTTAAGAAAACTTGCTTCATTACTTGATATAGACCAGTCTACATTAAGTAAAATAGAGCGTGATGAGAGGAAGGCAAATATACAATTACTTGAAGAGGTCGCAAAGATTTTTAGCGTACATAAAAAATCTTTGTTGGTAAACTTTTATAGTGATTTAATATCTTATGAAATTGAGGATGAAAAAGAGTATTCTGAAATTTTAAAAGTAGCAGAGGCAAAAATTGAATATAAGCGAACAATTAAATCAAAAAGCTGATGGAGAAAGTAATTGCATTTTTACAGGACTATGAAAAGGAGTTAATTGTAAGTTATATTTTAAATGAATATAAGTTATCTCAAAACGAGAATGCTTATAGTGATGATACAATTCATTTAATTAATGCAAATTTGCATTTAACTGATAACACAAATTTAGCCTTTAAAGCTCATAGGGATTTAATAGGAGGTCTCATTAATTATTATACCTACAATAATTTTAGCATTGAACATAATGCTGAACATTTTTTGTTACATACAAATGAGAACATAAAGATAGAAATATTAAAGTGTTTAAAATTAGAAGATATTCCATATATAGTTGAAGAATTACATATTAGGTTTTTAAATTCTCAATTTTCTTATTCTCAAGGTCAATTAAATAGAGCTAAATCAAAACACTACTTAAAAGAGTATGGTGCTGTTTATACTTTAAAAAGGATTACTAACGAAATGGTTGATAAAACAGTTTCAAATGCTCTTAAAAACACAGATTTAAAAGATTTAAAATGTTTAGACTTTGCAAGTGGTACAGGTAGGTTTTATTTTGAAGCTATTAAAATTTTAAGAAAAAAGTATTCATTAGAACTAAAAGATATTGTTTGCAAACATCTCTATGCTGTTGATGTTGATGAGGTGGCTTTAAACATTTTAAAATGTAAGGTTATTTCTTTATTTAATAATATCGATGAAGATATTTTATTAAGTATTTCAAGAAATATATTACATCGCAACGCACTTATACCAAATACATCTTTACTATCTAATTCTAATATATCATTTGATTTTTCAAAAGATTTTAAAGAAGTATTTAATGTAGGTGGGTTTAGTGCCATTTTTTCAAATCCACCATATTATTTGCTAAAGGTTAACAATAAAAAGAGTAATGTTCTAAATGGCTATTTTACAAATCTTAAGAGTAAAATTAAATCAGAAATTCAATTTTTTAAAACATCTGGTGTTTATAATTATTCAATAGAAGGTATGTTAAATTACTATCAACTTTCTATTGAAATGATTTTAAAATTAACCAAAGAAAATGGAGAAATAGGTATTATTTGTCCATCTTCTATATTTGCAGATTTAACTGCATCAAGATTAAGGAAGTTTTTATTAAACAATAACACTTTAAGGTTTATAAGGTATTACCGAGAAGCGTCTAATTTATTTGATAATGTAGCGCAGTCAACGGTTATTTTTTATTTAAAAAAAGGTGGTATTTCAGATAAAATTAAAATTGAACATAACAATGATAAATTTAAGGTAGCCTTAAAAACAATCAATAAAGTGTTTGATAAAAACCAAGAAATACCTCTTATTGATGAGGTTGGTTGGTCGATACTATCTAAATTATCAGGTCATAAGAAAATTAAAGATTACACTTTTATAAGAAATAAAAGAGGAGAACTTGATTTAACCCAATATAAAGATTGTATTTTAAAAGGTGAGAAAACTGATTATCGGCTTGTAAGAGGTAATATGATTAAAGAAGGAGGTTTAGTTGATAAAAATGACGAATTTGTTTCTATTGATGATTTTGTCAATAGAAAATCTAAAGACTTTATTGAAAGTGACTTAAACAAGTCAAGACTTATTTGTCAGCAAATATCAAATGTTGATTTAAGAAAAAGATTGAAGTTTACATTTTCAGAGCCAAGGGATATACTTGCTAATTCTTGTAATTATATAAATTCATTAAGAAGCTTTGATGATTTAAAGAAATTACATTTTTTACTAAATAGTGAACTTTTAAATTGGAGATTTAAAGTTACAAGCAGTAATAATCACATAAACAATTATGAATTAGATGAGTTACCAATTTTAAATTTAGAGCAATTAGATTTACAAAGTTTCAATGGTAATAAATATGAAAATGAAATGCAAATTTGTAAGTTATATGGGTTAAATGAGAGTGAAATCAATTACATTTTAGATAAAGTTCCAAATATTAAATTAGAAGAAATTAAATTATTAGATGAAGTTATATAATCATATATCACCAAGGTTGAGTGATTTAGAATGGGAAATGGCAAAACACATTCCACCTGGAGGTAATTGGCAAAATATACCTGTTCATTTACCATCTAAAAGATTAGAGCAAATTAGACGTACAGGAGGAAGAACCACATATTACGGTAGATTAAGATATGATAAGCCGAGTTATACAATAACTACTTATTTTAATAGATTAGGTAATAGTAGTAATCTTCATCCAGAACAGCAGAGAATGATTTCGATTAGAGAAGGTGCTCGCCTACAATCTTTTAAAGATAGTTTTGTTTTTTATGGAAGTAAGACATCACAGTACAAACAAATAGGAAATGCTGTACCTACGTTACTTGCAAGAGCAGTAGCTGAAGTTATTTACCCTCATATAAACAATAAATCAATGATAGATTTATTTTCAGGTGCTGGCGGTATGTCTGAAGGTTTTCTTATGGAAGGTTTTAATGTAATAGGTTCTAATGAACTTGAAAAACATTTTTTTGAAACATATAAGCAAAACCACTCATCAGTCAACAATGAAGATTCTTTAATTTTAGGAGATATTACTGATTCAATAATTAAAGAAAAAATTATCAACTCAAAGAATAAAGTGGATAAAGTAGGTCTTGTAATTGGTGGTCCACCTTGTCAAGGTTTTTCATATGCAGGTTGGAGAAATCCTAATGACACAAGAAATCAGTTGTTTAAAGATTTTGTAGAAGTGGTTAGAGATGTTAGACCGGAAGGCTTTGTGATGGAAAATGTTCCAGGTATATTAACTATGAGAAAAGGAGAAGCTGTAAAAGAAATTATTAGCACCTTTGAAGGTTTAGGGTATAATGTAAACAACCCATTTAAATTGACAGCAGAAGAGTATGGGGTTCCTCAAAAACGAAAAAGAGTTTTTATAGTCGGCACATTAAGTAAAGTAAAAATCAATGCCCCAAAAGCATTATTTTCTTTAAAAGATGAAAATTTACCAAACCCAATTACTGTAAAAGAAGCTATTGGAGGTTTACCAAAAATTGAAACTGATTCAGGTGCATTTGAAGTAGAAAGTGAATACAAATCAACTTCCCCCTATGAATCTATGATGATGGGAGAAATTGATTTTAAAGAATTTTATTCCAAGTGTTTACAATCTTTACCAATTGCTTTCAGCAATGTCTGATAAATCTTGAAATATTTGATGGAGCATTGTTAATGCTTCATCATTTTTTTCTGCATCCAATAGATCCAATACTTTATTGACTTTAGTTGTTATTGCTTCCGATTCCCATATTTTATTTTTTCTATTGTCCTTATCTGCATATTCAACTAATTTTTCAAAAGCTATTCTGAAATAACGCTCAACATTATTCTTTTGATTTTGTCCTTCTAATTTTTTAGATACCACTTCTTCGTATTCACCAGTTTCAGGGTTAAAACCATTAAACTCATAATCAAAATAAGAAAAATCAGGATTTAAGAATTGTTCTAAAAACCCACTATATCCTTTCTCATTAATCATAGAGAAAACGATTAAAACGTGATGTAGATTTTTACGCATCAGCCCGCTTAATTTAAGTGCATCTATGTCATTATTAATTTTACCTTTTAATTTATCCCAAATGTATTTTGAATGCCAAGTAATAACTTCATCACCATTTTTTTCGTCATCTATTAAAATTTGAACATCACTATAAGTCATTCGATTACCTTTAGCACTATTTTCATTTGCTGTCATCGGTTGAAATTTAGGTCTATGGGCGAAGCCTAAAGACATTGGTCCAATATGGTCAGGACTTACACCGTTCTTAACAAAAGTTGCATAAAGTCTATCAGCCATTTTCCAATTACCACCAGACCACATTTCATATACTCTTCTATCCTGTGTGTATCTCTTTAAGTTGTCTTTATATCTTCCTGTATCAGTAATAGCTCTAACATCATTATTGTATGAATGATAGCCATCGTAACGGTCAGGAGAATTACTCATTACACCAGGAGAAACAAAAGGGGAATATTCAACATCAACAAAATCAGCTTTTAAAATTTCCAAAAGTTCATTTACGTTATTAAACTCTTTAGTTATTTTAAATATGTTGCAAAACCTTTTACAACCATCAACATCAAATAATAAATTTGCAATCTCATATACATCTAAATCGTAATATTTTAAATCTTGGTCATAACCTTTATTCAGTAGATCAATTCTATTAGGTGAAGGATACCTATAATCAATGTAAAGTTCACTGCCAGAAAATAAACAGATGTGTATTTTAGTTGGATGATTTGCAAATGCTACTTTTTGTCTAAACCCTGAATCTAAAACGTGATTAGCTTCAATTCCTAATTCCTGTCTTTTTTGTTCCCAAAACTCAACTCTTTCCTTCCCATCTTTAGTTTTGATTGTAGCGACCCACTTTATAGTTTCGTCCTTTTTTCTTTTTAAAGGCATTCCGTGATAATTTTCGTGATTCGCAATAAATTCTTGATATTTTAGTCCTTTGGGATGGGATTTAAGAATATCTTTTGTTAAACTTAATTTAAATTCTGAACCTTTTTCCCACGCTTTTTCTTGATATAAGACGAACAGGTAAGCGATTAAAAAAATATCTATTGGTGTTATAGGGTCATTATTCTCATACATTTCAAGTTTTTCAACATCAACAGCATCGTCGTTTTCAAAATATTCATAAGTTAAACCTGCTAATTCTCTTGCTTCTTTAAGTTTATTTGGGTTGTAATTAGTAATTAAGATTTCTTTATTCATTGATATATAGATTTTGTTTGTTTTTAGCTATTCAAATTAACTGATTTTTTTTAACATAGTCCCCACAAAACAAAACCCAGTTTTTTCGTACCTCAAAACCCTCTGTTTTTTGTTTTGTTCCGCTATCCAACGCATAGTTGGTTTTATGTCATAATACTTGTAGCCACCGCTATAATGGCACGTTGCTTGTTTTATTTAAATGTATCTATTTTTTAAAATTGGTACAATAAAAAAGCAAAGAGCCATTGCCAACGCTCAAACAACTATTACGCCAAAAAACCAACCCAAAGCTATGTTACATAATAGAAGTTATAGTAGCAAAAACCTTTTCAATAGTTGCCTACGGCGTGTTATTATGTTTTCGTAGCTATAACTGCTATTATGTAAAATATCCGCTAATCCAAAGCTCACATCCGAACATACAAGGACATTTTGAATAAGCATTAAACAGTCGAACATTTAAAGGATTTAGTTAATTGAAAATAATATTAGTTATCTCATTCATCTGCACAAAACCATCGTTAAGTCCAAGTATTCCTTACCTCAAGTCTTTGTTTGTTTCATTTCACTAACAAATATTAAAGACCACTTTTCCCCACCACCCAAGAAATAGGATATAAAAAAATAGGTTTAGAATATGTAGTACTACGCCATAGCACATTACTTTTTATCGTGCCTCAAAAAAGCAATAAGCTATTGTCTGTAAGTCCTGTATAAGTAGCTTGTTTAAATGCTGTTTTATCAAACAACTATTTAAAACGCTACCGATACAAACGCTTCATCCAACGCTCAAATACGAACTGAAACCTATTTGTTTAAGTGTTAATTCCCCTAAAAGTGTTTTCCCTTTTTAATTAAATAATCGGATGCTTGTTTTTCAATATCATCCTGTGTCCAGATTTTATTTTCCAACACCCAAGTATTAATAGTTTCCTTATCAAAATAAAGCCTTTTACCTCTTTTTGAATGCGGTATAGTATGGCTACTTGTTAGTTTATAAATATGCGATTTTGAAACACCTAAATAATTTGTGAGTTGTTCAATATCCATAATTTTAGAAGTAATAATATTAGCTTCTTTTCTTCCAATATTTGAATAGATGTTTTCAAGTAAATTTTCAATTCTTTCTAATCTCTCGTTAATAATTTCAAAAGGATTTTCCATAATGTTTATAGTATTAAATAAAAAAAGGTTGCAAATATATGTGGCTTCCTCTGCCAGCCGCAAAAGGCTATAAAGGTCAAGCCCTACGGGTTTTGAATAAAACTTTTTTCAAAAACCTTTTTCTTTTTCATTAAACAATTTAACTCAAAAAACTTTTATCCAAAAACCTTGACAGCCTTACCCACGCCACAATAACTATGGCTATCTTTTTTTCTTTTCAAAAAAAATAATGGCGCGAAGCGTAGCGAAGCAATTTTAAATTGGATAGCTATGTCAACTTTTGAACTGAAAACACACAAAACTGGTCGCACTTACTCGAACCCTCATTTTTTCATCCTAAATAAAGGTCTAAACAGCGGAAAACCTTTAACAAGTCCCTGTCCTAATTGTTTTGTAGTCACTACATCAAACGAAGAAGAGAAGAGCACACTATTTCATTTATCTATGATGTTGCAAATAGGTGGATTTTACGCTTATTATTTAAAAGGAAGTGTTATTCCGTTTATCTCAATAGATGATTGCAGAAACACGCTAAAAAAAGGTTTAAAATCTAGTGAGAATATCACAAACCAGATGCGAAATCATATTAAAGCGGTTGAGGTTATCAGTAAAAAGGAAAAAGAGCTACAAAATGTCATTGATAAAATGGCAGTTTTAAAGGTTGCATATATCCGTAATTGTTTCAAATTAATGCAAAGTAAAGAAGCCTAAAGCAAAGGCATCATACAAGCCTAAAACCGTAACATAATGGCACAATGTTAGTTATATTAGTAATTAGAAAAAGGTTTAAAAGCCATATTAAGTCCGTACCAAGTCCGAACAAGTATTAATTTTAAATATTTATAGTTATGGGGAAAATAGCCCAAGGAATTTTAGGAGGCTTATCTGGTAAGGTAGGTAACATTATAGGAGGTAGCTGGAAAGGTATCGACTATATTAGAATTAAACCATCAAGCGTGGCGAATCCTCGAACAGAGGGACAAGTAAATCAACGTAATAAATTTACTGTTACATTGGAGTATTTACAAGCTACAAGCGATTTTATTAAAATAGGTTATAAGGCGTTTGCGGTAAAGAAAACTGAATTTAATGCAGCTATGTCTTATGTGTTAAATAATGCGGTAGGTGGTATTGCACCTAACTTCACAATTGATTATACTTTAGCTTTATTAAGTAGAGGTCCTTTATCTGGAGTTTTAAATGGTACAACCGATTTAGCAACAGCAGGACAAGTAACTTTTGATTGGGATGATAACTCGGCAGAAGGTAATGCAAATGTAACGGACAAATCAATGGTGTTAGTTTACAATCCAAGTAAGAAAGAATCAATTTCTATTCTTGATGGTGCTGATAGAACTGTAGGTTCGCAAGTAGTTACAATACCAAATACCTATGCTGGAGACACAGTAGAGCTATTTATGGCGTTTGTTTCTGCTGATGGTACGACAGTATCGAATAGTGTGTATTTAGGCTCTGGTACGGCAGCTTAATAACTTTAAGTTTAAATACATATTAAAGACCGTTTCTATTAATTTAGAAGCGGTTTTTTTATGCTTATAGATCATTTAACTACCAGATTAAAAATGTTATACCTATGTTGTACCTATTTTAATAAAATTCATTTAAAGTCAATAAATACAATACATACAAAGGTATATTAATATAACACGGTGTTACCTGCTGGCTTTTATTTTTTCAAATTCCGTTTTTAATTCCGTTTTATATTTTTCCACCTCTTTTGATGTATATGTGCAACAAAATCCGTCTTGTATTTTCCAAGTTCTAAATTTATAATTCCGACCATTTGATTCAAATTCCGATTCTGTCATTCGAGTAAATCCTTTTTCGTTTTCGTTAGAGTTTAAATATATTCCAGAATCCAATTTCATATCGGTTTCACGAAGATTTTCATCAAAGTTAGAAGACGTTAATAAAATTCCGCTCTTTGGGATTTCTATTTTTTTATTCCAAGTCAAAGCTGATATAGATAAATCTTTCGAGTTTTCAACTCCATAAATTATTGTTACATAACTTTTTTCAAATTCTGTTGGTATAATGAGAGTTTTTGTCCGATTGAACTTATAGCCATAAAACACAATTACTAATAAAGCTAAAGCTAATTGAGTTAGAAATATCTTCTTATAATTCTTTAACCATTTTTTTAGTCCGAAGTCAATTGCAAAAAGTATAATTCCACCAACAATTAAGGTTAAAACCATAAAAAATCCCCAACCTAAATTTCTTTCCTTAATTACAATGAATATCGCATAAATTATAGACGATATTGATAAAATCAGAAATGGTGTTATTTTTTTCAGCGTGTTGTTCATTCAGCTTGCAGGTAACGGTTTGGCTATGCGTAGTGCGGGATTAAAATGCACTTCACATTCAGTTTGCTGTTATGTTTTTTAATATTCATTTACTTTAAGTTTAGCACCAAAACCCGCATTACGTATAGCCGTTGTTGTGGTGTCGTATTTTATTTTCATATTGGAAATCCTTCTCTCCTTAATCCACTTTTTTCTTGTTCGTTAAAGTTCTTCCTAATCAATTCCATCCTTGTTCTATTTTCCCTTTTCTGTCTTATCCAATGATATAAATTCCCAATTTTAGATTCGGTTAAAGACCAAATACCTTCTGGATTAATCGACTTGTTATAGCGAAATGATTTCCATTCTTCCGTTCTGTCCTTTTGACGAGTTCTAATTCTCCCTAATGGACGTTCTTCGTCAAATACTAAGTACCAAGCATCAACGATATCTTGTTGAATTTCGTCAGGAAGTTCATCAATTCTATCTCTTAAAGCACTATTAAATCTATTTTGAAAATTAGCTTTATTCGGATTTTCTCTTTCTAAAAGGTCATTGACAAATCTTGTGGCAGTATCTGTTGGCGTCCTGCTTTTGGAAGACAAATCGAGTATGTCATTTATTTTTTCCATTATATCCAACTTTTTACCCGATTTGTTGGCTTTTTTTATTCCCTGAATCCAAGTGCCAAGTCGTACGCCTTTATATTCATATCGTTGACTCAAACCAATATTTTCTCCTTCATCAACTGCTTCTTGGAGTAACTTTAATTTAGTGTCCGCTTTCCATTCTTGCCACAACTTGTGGGCATCGCCAAAGTAAAAATGCTCCTGTTTTAGTTGTTTTTCGTGTTCTTCTGGTAGTATTTTATTTTTGTGATAAATCTTTTGTTTCAGATACCAATTATAAAGTGAAGGGTTTTTGTAATCTCTTGGAACTGTAACGCTATATTTTTCTCCTTTATCACGATTTTCCTTTTTGAACTCTTTGAATAATTCAAAGAAATCAGGCCAAGAGTTCAAGTAGTCCTCAGTTATTGCAGGAATATAATCGGAGTCATTTTTGTATGAAGGTGGTTTTGATTCAATTTTGCCTAACGAATCCTTGTCGAACTTCAGTTTTTTTCTTTTGTCAAAAGCTTTTTTATTTGACTTTACAAATTCATATTCCGCATTTGTTTTTGATTCAGGCCAAATGAATCCTGATTGTTCTAGGTCAACAAGAACTTCTGTTGTCAATTTTTGAACGTTTTTATCTGTTCCATTGAGAATTGGGTCGAAGTATTCTTCAAATTGCCTTACTAATTTTTTCCCTTGCTGATTATTCTTTGAAAACTCAAAAAATGTAGAGGCTTCTATATTATCAAATAGTCCAAAACTTGTCAAGTTTGAAGAACCTGTAATAAAGCGATAATTGTGCTTGCCTTGAAAAAAATAGATTTTTGGGTGAAACATTATTTGGTCACTTGTGCAGAAAATCCAAGTGTCAATGTTGTTGTCGATTAAAAATTGAAGAGCTTCTCTCGAAGTTCCTTTTGGTACAATTCCAAGATAGAACTTTAATGACTTAAATTTTTTAGAAGCTTTAAGTAGTTCTTTCTTAATTCGGTTTATTCCTGACATTTTCGTAAAAGCAGAAAACCCAACAAAAGAGTAGTAGTCATCATTTTTAAACGAATCAATCATATAATGTCCAACCGTATTGGTATGGTCTTTATGAAGTCCGTGTCCTAAAAATTCAACTCTCATTTCGTTTTTTTATATGCACCACAACGTGTTTGTGTATGATTTCGTTGCGTGTTTCAGCAACTAATTTAGCAAATACAAACCAAATAGAAAATCCGCGAGGATTTTCGTAAGTAGGCGAGTACTAGCAATGAATTATACACGTTGTTGGCTACAGTTTTTATTATTCAGATCTATTTATTTTCTTTTTTAATTTGTCTATTAGTTTAGTCCAGTGTTTTATTTGGCTTTTCATTTTAGCAAATTGAAGTCTAGAGTTGCAATAGTCAAGAGCCCATAGGATTTCCTTTTTATTTTTATGTTCAATAGCCAATTCTATTCTTTTTAATTCTTTAAAACGTGTCATAAATCTTATAACTTATATTCTCATTTCAATCTTCTATTGGGTTTTCAACTTGGCTTATTTCTCGCAAGATACTCGCAAGTCTATCAAAATCTACAAATGTCGCAATTCGTTCATCTTCAGAAATCAATTTCCTTAATTCCATTACATCGTCTTGTAAGTCACCTTGGTCAATTTCAGATGCAGAAAACCAATCTTCAGGTTTATCAAACTTACTCCACTTTTCGGTTGGAATCAGTCTGTAAATAATAGTATTTAATTTCATTTCTGCATCAGGACTATATTCCGTTTCGAGTTTTTCAATAACTCTTTCGAATAATATTTTTAGTTCTGAAACTTTAATTGAACTCATTATTTTAAATTGTTAGCAACAGTTTTTATTCTTAATCTCCTTTTCCTACTGGAACTATAACGAAAGCCCATTCAGCCTCGTCAGGAACTTTATATTCATCTAAAAATTTTCCTCCAAGACCACTAACTTGAGATTGCTTATCCTCAATTTCAAGCCCATAAGTTTCTCCAAACATAAATTTCACTCCATTGTCTAACTTTAGGGTATCAATGTCTTTTAAGTTAAAAACTCGAAACTCTTTAGGTTTGATTGTAAGAGTCTCAATAATTCCAATTTCATCAGAAGTTTCATTGTAAATAAATACTTTATATGTTTTTCCTGTTTTATTGTATTTGGCTGGAATTATAGAAATTTCATTACCATTTTCGATGAAAACGTTCCCGTTTGAATCGGACCACCTATTTTCTTTTTTCATTTCAATTGGTTGTTCAGTTTTTTTTATTATTTCATTTGTCTTTATTGAATGTTCTTTTTCATTAGTATCTTGGAAAAAAGTTGAATATATTAATAGAATGAAAGTTAAAATAGTAATGATGAATACAAGTCGCTTTGCAATTAATTTGTGACGTTCTTTTTTATGCTTTAATTCAAATCCTCCACCATCGAGAAAGTCCTTTATATGTGAATCGTAAGTTAAGAATATTGACTCGCCAGTTATAAGATTAATTCCAATTCTAACCTGTTCCTTTCTGATTATGTACAGGAGTTTTTTAATGTCAGTTTTTGATAGCTTTTTTAGGTGGTCATTTCCGTTAACAACTTTATCAATATTGACCTTACCTGCGTTTCCTTTGTATTCGGCTATAGTAAAATCCTTTAATAGAATGTCTAATAATATTGATTCCTTTTTAGTCATTTTCGTATTGTTGCCAACGTTCCGTGTATGGTGTCGTAGCATCCCGAAGGGTGCTATGCACTATACACATTGTGCCTGTTGCACAACTTTGTTGATAAAGATAAGGATGTAAATTTAAATCAGCTTTAAATTTTATTAACTTTAGATATGCAAGGCAAAAAAG
>JGI20156J14371_10001416_pt1 | contig 19709 bp, 8 predicted proteins | sample COG_06_FD_14371 | JGI IMG/M metagenome (IMG submission 14371)
AAGAACGGGATACTACATATCAATTAATTGTAACAAAATTAAAAGACAATTTGTCAGAATCTATAGACAAATTAAATGAAGCATTAACAAATATAAATGAACAAATTATCGATAATATGGCAAATCATGTTGAACAATTAACATCTATTATAAAAGATCAAAACGATAGAAAATATAATGATACATCTACACACGATATTAGTAAAGTATTGATGACACAAAGAACAACAAATATTAAAAACCGGTTTAAAAACATTTACAAAGCCAATAATGGAATTTATAGCAATATTGTAAATTATATTATTTTTACGTTACAACCTAGATATGATAAAATTTTAAAAGTTCATAATCTTTCAAAATCAATTAAAAATACAAGCTTAACCATTGATAAATTGAATAAATCTTTGAATAAAATAAAAAAAGAACGGGATACTACATATCAATTAATTGTAACAAAATTAAAAGACAATTTGTCAGAATCTATAGACAAATTAAATGAAGCATTAACAAATATAAAAACACAAATTACCAATAAAACAAATCCTAAACAAGAAGGTGGATATACTATTGAGAATTCATACATAGATTATACAATAACTGATTCAACACAGATGCGTATAAACAATTTGATATTCTATAACATCATTAAATTTATTCGTTATAAATATTACATAAAAAAAAGTAATGATATGAATATATATAGTGTAATATTTAAGGATTACTTTATAACATTGATACTTTCAATATTTTTATTCATATTGAAGATGGAAAAATTATCGTTTGGAATTATTATTGATCAATTATTATCGATAGGTGCATTTTACAAATATAAGGATCATAATTATTTGTTGCTACCTTATTACATAGCTTTTGTTTAATTTAGGATGAATATTTTAATAATAATGCTTTATAAATATCAAATATGTTCGTTTTGTATTCTACCAACAAATATTGGTTTAATTTTTTGAGATAGTCTTTTTTTAGTATATTTGGTGTGTTGTCTGTAGGATTATTTTCTGGTGTAAATTTTGTTTTTAAGTTTTTTATCTCAATTTCAAATTTTAAGTTTTTAAAATATTCATCATCAACATCATCAACACTTTCCATTGATTTTAATAACTTATTGAGTAGATTATTTACATGGGTTAAAACAACTATTGGATCAGAATTTGCATCTATTTGTTCTTGTTCTTGTTCTTTTTCTTGTTCTTTTCCGTTGTGGGGAGAAAATATATATCCTAAACCCTGGGCTATTGGATGGCTCAATGGTCTTCCTTCTTCTCCATTTTCAAACATTTATATTATCAAGATAAAAAATATATATGATATACACCTTATTCTCCTTTTTTTAATAAATTTCTCTCTAAAAATTCATAATATTCATTTATAAATTTTAATTTAGGTCTAATTTTCTCTTGCTTTTTTGAATCAATTATTTTATCGCTTAATGGTCCTGTAAATTTTTTAAAATTCTCTAATTCTGCTTCTGTTATAATATCTATATCTTGATAAGGTTGTTCTGTATTATCTGTGAATAATGTAAAGATATTAATCATTGTGTTATTTGCTTTAATTAGTAATTCTGCTGCTTCTGCTGCTGCTGCTGCTGCTGCTGCTGCTTCTACTTCATTATCGTTTGCTGCTGCTTCTACTTCATTATCGTTTGCTGCTGCTGCTGCTGCTTCTACTTCATTATCGTTTGCTGCTGCTTCTACTTCATTATCGTTTGCTGCTGCTTCTGCTGCTTTTGCTGCTTCTGCTGCTGCTTTTGCTGCTTTTGCTGCTTCTGCTGCTGCTTTTGCTGCTTCTGCTGCTTGTGAATTGTCTTGTGCTTTTACTGCTTCTGCTGCTTCTGCTGCTGCTTTTGCTGCTTCTTCTGCTACTTGTTTTACATTTTTTGTTACTTCTGTTTTTTTTACTGCTGCTTCTGCTTCTGCTGCTTTTGCTGCTGCTTTTGCTGCTGCTGCTACTGCTACTGCTGCTGCTTCTACTACTTCATCTTCTTCTGCTTTTGCTTCTGCTTCTGCTTTTGCTTTTGTTGCTTCTGCTGCTTCTGCTGCTTTTGCTACTTCAACTTCTTTTGCTTCTGCTTCTGCTTTTGCTGCTGCTGCTTCTGCTTCTTTTGTTGTGCCTTTTGTTGATTCTGCTACTTTTGTAAACCCTTCTACTAGTTGTGCTGCATCTGTTTGTGCTTTTGCTGCTGCATTTGCATCTTTTTGTGCTTTTGCTGCATCTGCTTTCTTCGTTCTTTTATCATCTATTTTTTCTTTTAAATATTTAACTTTATCTTCTGCAACTTGTGCTAATGAATATGCTTCATCAACTTCTTTATTATCTTTTACAAATTCTGTAAGTAATTGAACTGCTTCTTTTGCTGCTTTTGCAGCGTTTAATTTATTATTACCTCCTTTAATTTTTTTCATTTTTATTACATATAATATTTATTTTTTAAATAATGTTGATTATACGAATGGAAGATAATATGGGAGTAACATGACTTTATCATTTTTGTATTTGTAATACATACCCATTGAAAGTATTTGATCAACGAATATACCAATGGCTAGATTATTTTGTTGTATGGAATGCAATATAACACACAATATAATTGTCATTAAATAGTCCTTAAAAATGTAAGTATTAATGTTTTCTATATTTTCATGTTTCTTGTAATAACTCCAACGCATGAACTTGAATATGTTGTAAAATATGGTATTATTTAATATTCGTTGGTAGTTGTCATCTAATGATATATTTAATTTAGAGATATCAATTTGATTTTGTTGTCCACCTCTTTGTGTTGTTTGATTGTGATGAGTATATTTTATTTTCATATTTTCTGTGATTGTGTTATAAGTGAACAATTTGTCATTAGGTTTATCATTATCTAGTACTTGACCAACATTTTGTTCACCATTAGTTATTACATGTTGTTGTAATAATGTATATGTAAGATATTTGTTAGGAATAATATGTTCTTGTTTATTAAACATATTTTTCCATTTGTTTTCAATATACATGTTAAAATTATATTTCTTACTACATGGTGTTAATACTTTACCTCCATTTCTCATGGATTGTAAGAAATCCAATGTCCCTATGTAACTCAGTGCATTAATATTCTCGATATAAACAATAATGTCATCTAATTTTTCAACAATGAATGGCAATATTAATGCTTGTATTTTAATTTGTTTAAAACCAGCAATTATTTCAAGTATTTCTATTAATATAGATACTTTAGATTCAAATGCTTCGTGTTTAATAGTTTCATTTTTCTCATATATCTCCAATATTTCATTAAAAGAATTTACTATATAATCTTTATGAGAAACTGGTCCTTTTGTAGAAGCTTTTAATAGATGTTCTTCCAATTTAATGTGTTCTGAATTAAAGTCAATTATTTTATTATCATCGATTAATACGATTTCTTCTATATTTATTTCTTCTAAGTATGTGATTAAATGTTTCCTATCAATATTATCAATATTAGTAACTTTGCTATTTATATCATCTGTATTAATACTCGGATTGTAATTTTGAGAATACAAATCATAATAATTGCGTAAAGATTGAATAATAGATAAGTCAATATACGGCATTTTTGGAGGATCTTGTTCTGCATCTTTCGTTATGTTGAAAACACAAAATACTGCATAGGTAATATTATCTATTTTTTCAACATTAAATTGGTTTGTTATTGTTTCCATTATAAAACTTTCTTCGGACATAGATTTTGATTTATTAGTTCTTGTTTTATTAAAACAATTGTCAAAATTACTACAGTAATATTCGAAACAGTCAGGATTTAAATTTTCTATATGACTGAATATTGTTTTATCATCGTTGCTTGAATCATTTGTGGATTTTTGAGAACTACCTATTTGGTTGCGTAAATTCAACAACTCTCTATTTATGAATTCTCCTTCATTTCTTCTGTAATCGCATTCTTTTTTAATATAGTTTAATAAATCTTTATTTTTTGTTATATAATTTATAATTTCAGTTAGTTTTTCATTATTAATTTGTTGTAAACTTTGTGTTTTTTCGATATCTTGTTTTAATATTTGAATTTCTATTGTGCATACTTTATGAAAAATTTCAGATTTGTCTTGAATAAATAAAACTTTTTGTTCTTTAACATGATCAATTATATTATTTATGAATGTGCTAATATGTTGATTATAATCAAATGAGATATTTGGAAATAGTTTTCCTATATATATTTTAAATTCTTCTAATTCTTGTATATCACTGATTTTTGTGTTGTCGTATTTTTTTGATGTTAAATTTATTATTTGTTTTTTTATGTCGTCATCAACTTTTATTTTTGATCCCATCGGTTTTTTCGATTGCAAATCGGTTTTTGCAATTGTCGTAATACCATCATTTATGTCATTTATATTAAACAATTGCAAATAGTTTTCATCATAATCTAATAATTTCCATGCAAAACCTGTAACCCGGTTTGAAAGCCCCTGGATATATGTTTTCATAGCAGTTTTCATATTGCTAATAGCTACAGTGTCTGGTGGTATATTTAGCTTTTGATAGTCACTTTTTCTAAAGGTTTTAAATCCCAGTTTTATGGCTGTGTTATCATTTATAACAATTTTTCCTAATGATCTTCTACCTAAATGCATTTCAACATCTGTAATAGTAACCCATAGCTTATATGCTGAGCTATCCATTATATTGCTTATTTTATNTATTGCTTTACTTACATTAGTTACATTAGTTACTACATTAGTTACTACATCAGTTTTTTGGGATTCAAATTGAAAANAAACCAGTTCAAGTTTATATGTAAAGTGAATATTATCATTATGTTTAATTGTAGCATAATCATCAAAAATAGTATAATCAGGAAACATTTGTTCTAGTATGTTTCTTTTTAATTTTTCAGTATCATCTATTTCTAATGACGAATTAAGCGTTTCAATATTTTGACTAATTGTTTGTTGAAATTTTTTTATTTCTTGTATTTCATTTTCCGTTGAAATTAAATTGTTTAGTTGTTCTATTGAATCTTTTAGTTGTTTTATATCATCATAAACGGTTATTTTTTTTAATTTTTTAAATTGTTCCGTGAATGTTTCAATAAAAACATTTTTTTGAGTTAAAAAACCCATATCTGTATCAAATTTTTCTTTAATATTTGCTTCTTTTGAATATCTCTTATGGAAATCTCTTACTATTGGAGCTAATATATTACCATATTTATCACTGAATTCTGTCAATGTTTCATATACATACTCTGGTTTAATTTTTCTTTCTTTCTTTTTTTTTTCTTCTTCTTTTCTTTCTTCTCCTTCTCCTTCTCCTTCTCCTTCTCCTTCTCCTTCTCCTTCTCCTTCTTCTTCTAAAAAATTTTCTTCTTGTACACCTTCTTCTTTGTAGAATTTCTTTACATAAAATTGTGGGTTACCTATGTTTATATCATCTGAACGTTTTATTGTTGCAAATTGTTCTTGTACATCTTGAATATCACATGCAAAAGTATTTTCCACCCCTGCAAAATCACCTATAATAAGATGCACTTGCTTGTCTGTTTTTAACGTTAAAACTAAATCCACTAATATGTGACTTCTTGAACTTCTAGGATTGTTTGTTGTCGGTGCGACCATTCTATACTTATCCACAAAATTTACGATTATAGTGCCTAAATCATTTCCAAAATTGATCACTTCATTTTCATTATTTTCTGTAGTAAATGTTAAATTGTTATCAACAATTGATAAAGTTCCTTTATATTCATCGCTATCTTGCCATATGCTAATATACTTGTTCAGAATTGCCGAATCGTTAATAGTTAAAAAGAAATCTTCTGTATTTTGAAGATCATTTGTAGATCCTGTTCCTTCTTGTTGAATACGATCAAGTTCTTCATCAAGAACAGCATCAACAGCAGCAGCACTCTCAGCATCAACAGCAGCAGCACTCTCAGCATCAACAGCAGCCCTCTCAGCAGCAACATTAACAGCATCCTTCCATTTGAATTTTAAACCTTTTACAGTCTTTGCTTTATTTCCTTCATCTGTGCCAAATAGTTCTGCGATATTCAATGTAATTTCATCTGTTATTTTTTCATCTAATTTTAATTTTTTACATAACTCTATGAAAATACCATTTTCATTTGTAGTAACTAACTTGATCAAACTTGAAGTTTTTCCTGAACCACTAGCGCCATAACCAATAACAAAAACATCATTAGAATTTTCTAGTTTATCAGTTATACTTTGAATTTCATCAACAATTTGTTTGTTTTTTTTATGATGAGTATAAATACTAGTAAAATCTCCATATTCAATACCATAATCATAATTCAAAATAGCCACATTTGTGATATCTCCAGTATTATCAGTTATCTTGTTTATTAATGAATATATCGGGAATAATGTATTATGTCCTAATATATCCTTATTGTTTAATGGTAAAATGTCTTCATTATTTTTAATTTTATCACTATTAATTTGAAATTCTATTGGTTTTTCAGTTTGACTATACTTGTTTAATATTGATAAGTCATTGTTGACATTAGGACCAGTTATAAAAAAATTTTTTGGTTCTTTTAAATTGTCCAAATACACGTGATAATATGGATTAAACTCTATTGTCTTGATAGTATCATTATAGAAACTGTTATATTTTTCATCAGTACCTCTTGATCCTTCTTTCAAATTAAATTTAAGATACGTCAAAATTTTATCTTTTCTTGTTTCATATGTTTGTTTTAAATTACTAATTTGTTGTAATCCAGATGTACTTGTAAGATTATTAATTTTTTCCACAACATCTTGTTTTATTTTAGTTATGATAAATAGTTTCTGTATATTTTTTACATTTACTTTTTTAAGATAGTTCTCTATTAATTCATGTTTAACCTTATTATATTCGGGGTCGTCTTCACTCTTGGAAATTGCGAGAAAATCATTATTATAACTACCATCAAGTCTTCTAGTAATGAATCGTGATCTATTCTCATCTAGTAAATTTTTCAAACAAATGTCAATTAAATCAAATATTTGAACATACTCTTTAGAATTATTATGTATAATATATTCTTGTTGTATTAATTCTGTTATTGTAGGATCAATTTCTAAAAGAAAATAGTTTTTAGTGGGTCCAAGATTTTTAATAGGAATTAGTGATAATGTTTTATATAATTCATAATTCATGATTGTATTCAATTTAAACTTAGCTTCGAATAAATCTTTAACCATTCTAGAATAGCCTGTGACTATTAGATAAAAATTTTGTTCAAATAATTTTATAGTTTTGTCAACATCATCAACTCTAATTTTTTTTAACTTTGTATTTCGTTGGTAAGGAAAAACTGTATTATGTATTCTAATTATTTCACTATATCTTTCATGGATAGTTCCAATTTCAACAGCCTCACCAAAAGACGTTTTTTTGAATGCTTCTTGCAAAATTTTATTTATTTGTTGTTGGACAAGAATATATTTATTATATTCTGCTTTCTTTTCTGTTAAATCTCTATTCATTACTTCTGTAGGTTTATATTGTTTCAGATTAAACTTATTTATTACTTCTATATTATAATTTTGGTTATTATCATATTTACCAAAAGTACTTTCGTAAAAAGTTAGATACTCGTCTAATTCAGATTTATTTATTAGCCATTTTTGTATTAGGGTATTTCTGTTTCTTTCTTCTTCTTCTGCTTCTGCTGCTTCTACTGCTCCTTCTCCTTCTCCTTCTGCTGCTCCTTCTCCTTCTGCTCCTTCTACTGCTCCTTCTGCTCCTTCTACTGCTTCTGCTGCTCCTTCTGCTCCTTCTCCTTCTACTGCTTCTGCTGCTCCTTCTGCTGCAAATCCACCTTTTTTTTTAGTGAGTTCGTTTTGGATTTTTAATAAATTATTAATTCGTTCTCTAATTTTTGTATCTAATTTTTGTTTTATATAATCACTACTAACACTTCCGTCATCGGTTCTCATACTAATTAATTTTCTAATCAAATCTTGAAATTTCTTTGTCGAAATCTTTTGTAAATTTATTAACTTTTCATATCTCTCCTCTTCATCAACATCATTTATTATATCAACAAGTAAATTTTCTGTTTTTATATTTAATGAATTAGCTTTTTTTTCAGCAATTTTCTCATTTATTATTTTGAGTATATTTTGATTATATTCACTTCTTATTTTATTTAGTCTCTTAATATATGTATCATCATCATCATCATCATCATCAACAGTATAAAAACTACCACTACCATCATCATCATCTTCTTCTTCTTCATCATCTTCTTCTTCTTCATCATCATCATTAAAATGTGTTGTTAATTCATTTAATTGTTCAAAAGATAGATTATCACAAACTTTTCCAATTATGCTTGATTCTAAATTTCGAACGTTTTCTAAGAGCTTAACTAAATTTTCTATTGGCCCACCTTTAATGGAATCTTCTATTTTGTCTATAGTTATTTCATGATCATTTTCAGGATCATTATTAGGATTTAATAATTTAAGTACTTTGTTATAAAATATAAATCTTGTTTGATACGTTAAAAGTTCGTTCACTACATTAGTAAATACATCATTATATAAATTACTAAATGATATTGTTTGATCTATTAGTTCTTGATTATTAGATTCTGGACTATTTAAAACTTTTAAAATATTTATACATACTTGATAAATTTGTTTGAGTTCAATTGGAACATCTTCTTCTTCTTTTTTTTTGAAATAATTAATATATTTATTTAATGATTCATGATTTATAGTGTTATTGTTGGTAACATTTGTTATTATATCAATTATATTTAGGGTTTCTTCAGTTGTTTGTCCCCCGCTAATAATATTTCTTGTTTGATTTATCATTGCCGGAATATTATTAAAACTATTATCTTTTAAATTTACTAAAGTGTTTCGAAGATGTTTATTCATTTGAATTGTAAAATTGTAATTTTTATCCTTTTGCAACTTATCAATAATTTTCGCTACTAATAAATTATTATATTGTAATTTTTCTTTAAATTTAAGCACTTTATTTTTATTGGCTTGTACGTGAGGGTTTCTTAAAAGATTTAATAATATATTAGACACTTCTATAGCTATTTGCTCATTCTTAGCCTTAGTAGCATTATCCTCAGCATCCTTAACAGCCTTAGCAGCCTTAACAGCAGCAGCCTCAGCCTTATCAGCATTCTCATTATTATTAGGATTAGGATTATTATTAGCAGTATCCCTAGCAGCCTTAACAGCCTTAGCAGTGTTAGCAGCATTAGCCTTAGCCCTCTTAACCCTAGCCTCAGCCTCAAGAGTAGTAGCCCTAGCCCTAGCCTCTATAGCCTCATTTTGTTTTATTTTTTTTTGTCTTATTTTTGCATCATTATTGTTAATAACCTTAACCGCAACCCCCACCGGAGCATCATCAGCAACATCCTCAGCAGCAGCATCCTCAGCAGCAGCAGCCTCAGCCTCATTAGCAACCCTCAGAGCCTCAGCAGCAGCAGCCTCAGCAGCCTCAGCATCATCAGCAGCCTCAGCAGCAGCAGCAGCCTCAGCCTCATTAGCAACCCTCTGAGCCTCAGCAGCAGCAGCCTCAGTAGCCTCAGCAGCAGCAGCAGCCTCAGTAGCCTCAGCAGCAGCAGCAGCCTCAGCCTCATTAGCAACCCTCTGAGCCTCAGCAGCCTCAGCCTCAGCCTCAGCCTCAGCCTCAGCCTCATTAGCAACCCTCTGAGCCTCAGCAGCAGCAACCTCAGCATCATCGGCAGCCTCAGCCTCAGCCTCAGCCTCAGCCTCAGCCTCAGCCTCAGCAGCCCTTTCAACACAATGTTTATGGTAATAGTGTTTTCTATAGTTACCAGATAAATAATAATTAATACCGTATAAAAAGACTATTTCAAGTGCATGTGAATAGTTTTTGTTTTCTATATTAATATTATTGTAATATTTAATAAATTTTCTATAATCATTTGATTTATGAATAGGTTTATAGTATGCCCATATGATAGTTATGAAATAAGTTAATAATGTACAAATACCTCCATTTATGTTTGGTTGTGTATATAGGTCATGTTTATATTCTAAGTATATAGTTTCAAAATTTATTATATTGTTAAAATTGTTAAAATTGTTTTCAAAATAAGTTTTAAAAAATTGATTCATAATTGTGTATTCGGGATTATTTTGACTTCCATTGATGTCAAAATAATACATATAAATTTTCTCATTTATTTTTTCAAAATGTAAACATATAGTATGAGCTTCAATATTGTTTACAAGCATGCCACAATTAATCGTGCCATAATCGTATTGTTGAATTACATTCAATATTTTTTTAAAGTCATCTTCATCGTTTATATCAAAAGATACACTTGAATTATCGAGCACTATAAAATTTACTAAATATGGAGAAGTATAGAATCCCTCGATATTTTTAAAGAAAATCTCATGGAATTCTATCATAAATTTTTCCTTCGTATAAATAGGTATGTTATCATAGAGATCAGGAATATGTTGAAGAAAATTAGTTTCTTCTTGCATAATATTCAATGTTGAATATAAATCATTTTTGAACACGTCATTACAAATATTATAAATGAATTCGACTAATTCCGAGGAATTTATTGGATTATGTAGCTGCTTTAGTTTATCATGTTCGTACAACTTTAAATATTCTGGTTCACCAGGATTTTTTAAAATCTGAGGACAATCGAGGTTTTTTATTTTATTTGAAACTTCTACTAGTTTGTCCTTAATCTTTCCTGAAACATCTTGTACACCTTCTTGTTGAGCGTTAACTAAAGAATTGTTGGCTTCATTAACTCTTCTTTCAGCTTCTTCAGCTTGTTTTCTAGCTTCTTCAGCTTGTTTTCTAGCTTCTTCAGCTTCTTCTTCAGCTGCTTCAACTCTTCTTTTAGCTTCTTCTTCAGCTGCTTCAACTCTTCTTTCAGCTTCTGCAACTCTTCTTTCAGCTTCTTCTACAGCTGATTTAGCTACTTCATTTGCTGCTCCTTTATCTGCTGCTTCAGCTCGTCTTTTAGCATCTTCAGCTTGTCTTCTAGCTTCATCAGCTTCTGCTACAGCTTGTATTTTAGCTTCATTAGCTGTTTTTATATCTGCTTCAGCTTTTTCAGCTGCTGCATCAGCTTTTCTTTTAACTTCATCAGCTCGTCTTTTAGCTTCTTCAGCTTCTGCTTCAGCTTGTTTTATAACAGCTTGAGCTGTTTTTGTTGCATCATTAACTGTATTTATAACATCAATTATTTCAGATGGTAATTCTGTTTTGTTTTTGTTATTAATATCATTTGGTCTTATTTGGTTATTAATATCATTTAATATTTTTATAATATTTTCAAACGATTCTTTTAGTGACATTGATTTTGTTACTTTTTCTGCTGCTGCTGCAACTGGTTGTGGTTGTGGTTGTGGTTCTGCTGGTGCTGCTGCATTTGCTTTTTCTTTTTTTTGTGGTGGTTCTGCTGATGCTGGTTTTGCTGATTCTGTTATAACAGATTTCTGTTCAGTGCTTATTTTATCCTCTATTTTATTTATTAATTTTTCCAATTCCTGTTTTTTTTTTTCCAATTCTGTTTTTCTTTTGTTCAATTCATTTCTTCTTTTTTCATTTGTCTCAGCATCAATTTTTCCTTCTATTGTTTCAATTTCTTTTTCAATTTTCATTAATTCATCTTTTTTAACTTTTCGTTCTCGTTTAAAATCATTAATATTTTTTTTTGACTCTGTATTATTACAAAAGTCTTTACTCAAACTATCAATTAATTGTATCTTTATATCAATATCTTCAAAATTAATAGGAGTTTCACTTATTCTCTTAAGTGTATCTTTATCATTTTCATCTACAATGTGTTCAAATTTATCTTTTAATTTTGAAAAATAATTGTTAATAAATAAAACAAAACTAGTTCCTTCTTTTACAGTTTTTAACTGATTTTTAAAATCTTCTTTAATCAAATCACAATTACTTTGTTTTAGCATATTTAAAAAGCTTAAATTTTTATTTATGATATCAGGAATATCGCTTTGTTTAATAATTTTATCTGATATAAGTTTATCTTTTATTATACCTCGCAATAGATTGTTAAATTCTGTAGCTTTTACATGATTATATTTACGTTCATTATTAAATTCTTCTATATTAGCTAATATTGATTGTGGAATAGTAATGAATTTAACCATATCTGAATCATCAATAATAGAATTTAATTGGGAAACGACTTCATTATTATTTTTTAATTTATCGACTAATTTTTTATATAAAGCATTTAATCTAACTTCAATATCTTGTGTATTTGAAGACTCGATATCAAATTGTTTTTCAATTTCTTGAATAAAAGCTACTTGTTTTTCCATTGTATCAATATTATCATCAATAGAAACATTCACAAAGTTCTTCAATAAAAATTTCATAAGTTGATTAATTGATGATATATTTTTTACTTCATTTATACCACTCTTTTCTTTAATCTTTGAACGTATACCATACCATATTACGACAACAATTACTATAAAAAGTAACAAAATATACATTATTACAATATTAAAATATAAAATATAAAATATAGCTAAAAAAAACGACGTTAAAAATATTAACAATTCACAAAAGTGTTAAAATCTACAATAATTTATGTTTCTAAAAATTCCAAATTGTTTTTTGTAGTTGATATAAGAAACATATAAGCTAAATATACAATTTACAACATATAAAATAGTATCACAATTGTGAAATTACTTTAATACTATCATGATATTAACTATTGTTGTGTATTGAATATTATTTTATTAAATTCCAGGATTAAGAAAGTTCTCTGTCTGTTGATTGAGGTCTCTTATTTTTTTATTGAGAGTTACAAGAATACCTAAATCCCTATCAGTTACTTTTTTGTTTGTACCATCTTTTACTTGAGATTTTCGCTGCGAGTTCTTGTTTTTCTTGTTCTGGAACTCCGTCGAATACTTCGCTCAATTTTGTCGTATTGTTTGATATTTTACCTGATAGTTCATTAAGTTTCGAAACAATAGTTTTATCAGTTAAGATATTTCTGTATTTTTGTATGTAAACCTCTTTAACTTTATCGGAAGCTCTCTTAATTATACCATTCACGGTATTGAAGAATACAATTAGTGCTTCTCTGTCTTCTTTGAATTCCTTTTCACGGACTTCGAAAACTCCTTTTAATCTGCTTATTGTTACTTGTACTTCATTTCCTCCTTTCATAAAATTTAGTTGTTGTTGTTGTTGTTGTACATAACCTTGTTGTCCTTGTGATAATTGTGCATTTGTTGGTTGGGTATTATTCTGATTGACAAAAGTTAATCCAGGTTGAGGTTGTTGTTGAGGTTGTTGTTGAGGTTGTTGTTGAGGTTGTTGTTGAGGTTGTTGAGGTTTCGATTCAATATCGATAAGTTCAACGTCATATCTTCCTTCTTTGTTTATTATTTGTGAAAGTTCTTTTAACTCTTTATCCATCGGATCACTGTTGTTTATAGCGTTATAAGATTGGAAATTAATATTTGTATCAACAGTAGCCAAATCAGTTTGAATCTTCATCATATCATAAATATCATCCAAATCTTTGAACATTTGAATAGCATATATCATGTATACATAGCGAGAATAATCTACAATGTAAGAATCATAGTGGAAAAATTTAATGTAATTTGTCATTGTTAATAACTTAGAATTGATTTTAAGTTTCATGTTATTGATATCTTTATTACCATCATTGTCACTCATCAAATCACCTAACGTTAATCCTGAGTAATACGGAACAAGAGCATCCAATAAAGTTATGTATTGATTTATAAGGTTGTTATAGACCATGCCAATATTATCAGCATTGCTCACTTTGTCTCTATACGAAGCTGAAACAAATCTGTATTTCTTTTGAACAGTTAAATTTCCTTTAGTATCATTTGATTCTATTTCATCAAATGTGATTAATCGTAAATTTGATAGATAATCTAATACATTTTTTGATTCACGAGATTCGACAAATGTTCCATTCATGATTGGTTCAATGACTTGAGTTTTAAGTGCTTTTAAAAAATCACTTGTTTGAACAATCACATTATCAATGTTTCCAATAACTGCTGTGTTTGCATCTCCAAATGTGTAACTATTACTAAGATTCATAATGGATTTTCTAGATATAGGATTAGAAGCCTTGAAGTTACCTCTAATACTCGAAGAGTTATTCCCCATTATTTATGTATAAGGACATAATTTCATACAATAGAATCTAATGAATTTTATTTAAATTTAATATTGGTATATATATAAAAATGACTTCCTTACTTTTTGCTAAACCTTTACCTAGATGTAGAGTAATTGTTTCAGCAAAGAAAGAAGATAACGCTGAACGAAGAAGAGTTTTCAGAGAAAAAATCTCTGACTCTAGAAAACAATCCCTTGGAGACATCAGTAAAAATATCAAATCAGTCGTAAAACAAGAAGTATCTGAAACACGTGCTATTTTTGATGATCATGTAAAGTTCTTTAAACAAAATCCTAAAACTCAAAAAAGCAAGAAGAGCAAGAAACCCGAACCTAAAGAAGTAGAAGTAATTGATGCTGAATTCTTTGAGTAAAAAACAAATAATATCTTACAGAGTATTGAGTGGTTATGATACAAGATCAATGCATGCACAAAAAATAAATTATGAAAGCAAACATTATCAACCGAGTTTGTTGTACATCATTTTTAATAATTTTTGTTTTAGCCTTCATACTATAAGCAGTCTTCTCTATAGATATGATGGATGAATTCATATTCTTTATTTTAGAAGGTATTTCTATAATGTTTGTAAGTGTTCCCTCTAAATTAATTGAGCTTCCTGATAGTCTGTCCTCTACATATGGTTGAATATAACCTAATGGTTTATATTCTGGATCAAGTTGTCTACAAATACCATCTAGTAATGATAGACTTTTACCAAGATATATCAAATCGTTTGATATTGTGAATGGTCTATTCGAATCGCTAAATCCTAAGTCATTCAACACCTCCATTGATTCTCCAAAATCAAAATCTGTGTCTGAATCATTGACAGGAACTGAACCAAACATTTCAAATAATGAATCGAAAAAGAATACAATATTTGCTTTGCTCGATGTAGGAAATATTAATTTAGAATCAATTAATATGTCTGTAAGTTTCTTTGAATCCTTTTGTATAAGATTAAGTATTATATCATCAAAAGAGTATCTCACGAGTGTCGATACATCAATCACGAGTCCAAAATCATACAAAATAAGATTGCCCTTATTATATGCAAGATTTCCAGGATGAGGATCTCCGTGTATATAACCGAATTCGACAAATTGTTGTATGAAACATTCTATTATTAACTTAACTGCCATTTTTTTGCTTTTATCTTTATGTAATTCTGTAATTTTTTTTCCTCTTACTCTTTCCATTACAAGTAGTCTTTTGGTGCTGTATTTTGTGCAAATACGAGGAACGATGTAATTCGTATCATAAAATTGGGATCTAAAAATATTAGCATTCCTTGCTTCATTAATATAATCAACTTCTTGCATAAGATACTTTTCTGATTCTTGCAATAAGTTTTCATCAAAGTCACTCAATAGACGGATAAATGTAAAAAATGCGAATATTTCTCGGACTGTTTTTAGATCATGTAAGATAATGGTAGATATATAGGGTCTCTGTATTTTTACAACAACATCTAAACCATTTTTCAGCTTAGCAATGTGTACTTGACCAATACTAGCAGCTTTATATGGTTTTGTATCAAATGATTCAAAAATATCATAAATATCACTGTTCAACTCAGATTCTATCATCTGGATAATATTTTGATCTTGTATGGGAGGACAATCGTCTTGTAAAGCCTCTAATTCACTTGTAAAACTTTCAGAGAAGATATCTTGACGAGAACTGGCCACTTGACCCAATTTAATGAATGTGGGCCCTAAGTCTATAAGTTCTTTTTTTGTCCATGCACCTAATTCTTTCATTTTAGAATCATATGTGGGTTTATTCTTATGAAAAATTTCTATTTTGGCTCTTTTGAAAGCGAATTTTGATGCAAAGTCCCATGTTTTAAGTTTTTGAATATTGTTACCTACACATAGTGTATTCATTTCATATTATATTAAAATTTATTTATAATTTTTATGATTATTACAACTCATCTGTCTGGAAAAGTTAAAAGTTAAAAGTTAAAAAATGATTTATAAATTATTGTTGTCAGTATCTAGAATTCATTATGATTGTCAAACCTATTTACAACATCATTATTAAAGAACTCCATAAAAAAATAACCAATGGAGAGTTTAAAACTGTTGAAGAGTTTATGAAAAAAGTTCCAAAAAAATTTAAAATTACGCCTCGAAAAGACATTTTAACACATAGTTATCAACAATTAATTAACGATGGAATTATTGAAAAGAATAATACAATGGATGCATATTTGGTAAAACTTCCAATTCGGTCATGGTCTGGTGTTCTTGTTGTTACAATTGTTCTACGACCTGATAAATTCAGTTGTCCATATGATTGCAAGTATTGTCCCGATGAACGCAAGTCAAATGGCGCTGATTATGATATGCCACGAAGTTATTTGTCTTCAGAGCCAGCTGTCATGAGAGCTATGGAAGTTGATTTCGATATTGCTAAACAATTTAAAAGCAGAATCGATACTTTGAAGAAAAACGGTCATGAAATAGACAAGGTTGAAATTATCGTTCTGGGTGGAACTTTTTCATCATATCCTCGTGATTACCAAACAGAGGCCATGAGAGACATCTTTTATGCGGCTAATATTTACAATAAAACAAAAAAAAGAGAAGCTTTATCTTTACATACTGAACAATCTTTCAATGAGACAAATGATATCAAAATTATTGGTATAAGTCTAGAGACTCGTCCAGATCAAATTAACAAATATGAATTACGAAGATTCAGAGAAATTGGTTGCACCCGCATTCAAATCGGGGTTCAACACACCGATGATGAAATATTGAAAATTATAAACAGAAAACACGATGTGCAATGTAGTGTTAACGCGATCAAATTGATGAAAGATTTTGGATTTAAAGTGGATATTCATATCATGCCTGATTTACCTGGTGCTACCCCTGAAAAAGATAAAGCTATGTTTGATGAAATATTCTTGACTGATAAGTATAAACCTGACTATGTTAAAATTTATCCCTGCCTCGATGTAACGTATACGGAAATTAGAAAATGGAAAGAGGATGGTCGTTGGACACCTTATAGTGAAAAAAATGGTGGGAAAGAAATTATTGATCTCATCTTGTATGTACAAAAGAATCTCATTGATAAGTATGTTCGTATCAATAGGATTCAAAGAGATTTTCCCAAAGAGCATAATAACAATGACTTCAAAGGATTTGTATCTGATACACACATGACAAATTTACGTCAAATATTGGAAGATAGATTGAAAAAAGATGGAGTAAAGTGTAAATGCATTAGAAGCAGAGAAATTAAGAATGGCGATTATAAGTTACGAGATGTGCGAAGAAACATTATGACGTATGATGCATCGGGTGGTATTGATAAGTTCATTAGTTTTGATGATTCTAAAAACGACGCATTGTTGGGATTCATTCGATTGCGAATTCCTAATGAAGTGGAAAGTGCTCAACATTTCATTCCCGCCTTGCGTAATGCTGCACTCATAAGAGAATTACATGTTTATGGTAGTTTGAAAAAAGTGAATGCTAAAGGAGAATTTTCCAAACCACAACATAATGGATTTGGTAAGAGCTTGGTAATGACAGCAGAGAACATCGCTTGGTATAATAATTATAAGAAAGTTGCCATCATATCCGGTGTAGGTGTTCGCAAATATTACGAGCGAATGGGGTATGTATTGAAGAATACCTACATGATAAAAGAAATAACATTGAAGACAGTGCTTTATAATTTGTTCTTCATTCTCATTACATATATCAAACTTATGTTATCTATACGTTAGATGATTAATTGACTTGTCTCTTAATAAGATGTATGTTGTTCAATATCATATATCTTTTTTTTGTGTAAAAAAATGAATTTATAAATTTGTATAATTGAATATAATTTATATTGAATTATCATGGATGACATTATGTTTAAAAAATGTGAATTGGGAAAATTAAAAGATTTTAATACATCTATAAATGAACTAGAGTCAGTATTCAAAAAAGTTCTTTCAGATAACCAAGTAAGCAATAATCGTTATTTATATACATTAAATACAAATATTCAAAATAAAGATTCAGAATTACGAAAACTTAAAGCAGCTGCGTGGGATTATATTCTAGTTCACGATGGATCAATTTTAATGGATATTGAAAATAATCCAGATAATGTTGAATTAGAATTAGATCAAAAGATTCATGACAGCCTATGTGCTACAAAAAGTGAAATGAAGATATTAAAAGAAGAACAAGATAATCTCATACATGGTTGTGATGTATTATATAACTTAATTGATGAATTAGCTTTATTTCTTGGTAAAGATGATAAAACTGTTAAAAATACAAAAGCATTCATTATAATACCTAATATATGTAAGATTGATAAGCGGTATACCATATGGAATAAAAATACAAGTGAAATAAAGATGAACCTGAAAACATTGTTTGATGCATTAAAGGAAAAAATCAAACATAATATTGAGATATTGGAGAATGATCTCATTGTATTAAAGGCTATTGAGTTTGATAAGTTGAACATTTCATGTTAAATATAATACCAAATAGCTTTCTAATATGTCCAACTGTGCCAGCGTGCCGTTTTCCACCATCCACCATCATATTGCCATACTGCTTGACAATCATAATTCCAGGAAAAATTGAATGCTTGTGGAAGCACATTATTGTGAAATAGTTTAGGGTTTGTGTCTTCATCATATTCCACGTATAATTTTTGACATGCTGCTAATCTTTCATTGTCATCTGTAATATGTGATGATATCTTTCCAAGATCTACCACTTTACCACGAGGGCCACCAGTTTGTCGAGAGTTAGTGGGTCGTTGAATACCGCCATGGTCTATTTTCTTATATCTTTCTTTCATTTGTTTATATTTATCCTCAGCATCAATGTTTCTTATACACTCGGTATCTTGGGTCTTTAAATCAACATATTCTGATTTAGTAAATTGCATTTCGTTCCTTTTGTCACATTTTTTTTTAGTTGTGCATTTGGTATTTCCAGTTGTGCTTGTATATGTTCCTGGCCTACAATCATTGCATTTAGGATCATTTTTTTCTTTTGAATTATTATATCCAGATAAATATGTTCCCGGTCCACATGTGTTTGTTTTATCTGTGCATATGGTATTTCCAGTTGTACTTGCAGCATATGTTCCTAAAAGACAATCATTGCATTTAGGATCATTTTTTTCTTTATCGCTTCCGAATGTACCAGAAAAATATGTTCCCGGTCCACATGTGTTTGTTTTAGGTGTGCAATCAGGATCATTTCTTTCTTTACTACTTCCGAATGTAGTGGAATACTTATTACCGGAACAGTCATGTACTTTATCTGTGCATATGGTATTTCCAGTTGTGCTTGTATATGTTCCTGGCCTACAATCATTGCATTTAGGATCATTTTTTTCTTTTGAATCATTATATTCAGATAAGTATGTGCCCGGTCCACATGTGTTTTTTTTAGGTGTGCATATGGTATTTCCAGTTGTGCTTGTATATGTTCCTGGCCTACAATCATTGCAT
>JGI20156J14371_10001418_pt1 | contig 19686 bp, 17 predicted proteins | sample COG_06_FD_14371 | JGI IMG/M metagenome (IMG submission 14371)
AGAAGATGATAGGCGAATAAAAATTTTTCCAGAAGAGCTAATAGATTACCTTTCAAACATGATTAAAAATGATATTAAGCCACGAGATATCGTAAATAGAGATTCCATTAGAAATGCTATCATTGTTTCAATGGCTATCGGTGGTTCTACAAATGTCATGCTTCATGCTCCAGAATTAGCTCGTGCAGCGGGCTACAGAAATTTTTTAGAAGATATTATGAGCTTTGATGAATTTAATCATCTCTCAAAAAATGTAATCCCAGTAGTGGTGAATGCTCGACCCTTTGGTACATACTCTATGGTCGATATTGATGCCAAAGGCGGTATCCAAGTGATAGTTAAAGATTTAATGAATGCTGGCCTTCTGAACGGTGAGACACTGACCTGCACTGGTGAAACTTTGCATGATCAATTGGCACGGTTAAACCCATCTAAGCCAGATGGTGATGTGATATACAGTGTTCAGAATCCTTTTAAAGAAACTGGCGGTTTGAGAGTCTTGGGCGGAAATTTATCGCCAGAACACAGCTCGATTTTAAAGCTTGCAGGTGTTGAGGGTGGTTTGGAGAATAATATTTTTAAAGGAATAGCTAAAATATTTGACGGTGAGCAGAGACTTCTTGAAAAATTAAACACTGAGCCAGAATTCTTTGAGAATTTTGATATGGTAGTTGTCCGCTATGAAGGCCCGACAGGCGGTCCTGGTATGCCGGAAATGTTAGACTCAACCTCTCGGATCACTTCCTTATGTCGAGAGCGAGGTATTGTTATAGCGCTTATGACGGATGGAAGGTTTTCAGGAGGTTCTGTTGGTCTGGTTATTGGTCATGTTGGGCCAGAGGCAGCAATAGGTGGGCCAATAGCCTTAATCGAGAATGGAGATCAAATCAATGTTGACCTCAACACGAATGAATTAATTTGTGTTGAGTTACTAGATCAGAAAACTTTTTCTAGCCGCAAAGAAAAATGGATTGCGGATGTTGAAGATAATGGTGGCGTTCATCCATCTATCGGCGATGCAGATACGAGGTTACTAAATAGAATGCGTTGCTCAGCTGTTTCTGCGGTCTTCGGTGCAGGCATGCATCCTGATCGCAATCTTTGGGTGAGTGAACCTAGAACCAGTCCTAAAAGCAAATTTCAACCATCGAACATGTTTAAATAACAGAACTAACTTTTATCGTTTTAAATTCAAGAATTTCTTAAAACAGTTTGTGAGCCCCTAGCTCATTTATTTCGTGATCCGCAGCAAGAAGCTTTTTAAAATGATTTTCAAGTGTATCAGTTCCAAATTCTGGTGTGAGTGTTTCATCATAGGAACTGGTCTCGTGATTATAAACCAGCATAGACTCGGTTGCGTAGTAATTTGCTATTCTTAAAAACTGCTGTGCATCGGCTATTCTTTTCGAGAAAAAAGCTAAAGGAATTAAACAAATTGCTAAAATCGTAAAAAGTTTACTTGGTACTCGTTTGAAGTTAGGTGTTTGACCAACAAGATTAAACAATAGATTACCCGTTTGAAGAGGTGTTAAAGCGGGCCCTGGTCCTCCAATAGGTAATATTTTATTAAGTTTATCTTTTGATAATATACATTTACAGATATACTGAGCCAAATCATTTTCTGAAATGGGTTTGCAAGAAGTGTTTACCCCATTATCGAAGTAAATAAACTTCTTTCCTGACTTTACATTTTTTAATTGCCCAGAAAGAGACTTAAAAAAAGCTGTTGGTCGCACAATACTGTAAGTAATTCCAGAATTAATAAGTAGTTTTTCAAATGCAATTTTAGCCCATTGGAATTCTAGTTTCGGTTTTTGTACGCAAATAGCCGATAACAAAATAAATTGATTAATTGAGAAATATAGCCCTAGATCTAGCAAATTTTTATTTGCATTATACTCAACATTCCAAGAATCTTTTATTCCCCCTGTATAGCTCCCAATACATGAAATAATTACGTCGATCTTAGGTAAGGTGTTCACAATTTCTTTCATTTCCAAAGCGTTTGTTAAGTCAACGTTAAACACCTCTAGGCTTTTATTTTCTTTTAATTTTTTGTCCCTTGTAAGACAGATGGTTTTGTATCGTAAAAGTGTTAATTTTTTAACTACTTGACTTCCAATATAACCAGTCGCTCCAGCAATAAGGATTGTTTTATTATTTTTGCTAATGGGCACGCTCCTTTTTCGTTTATATTTTTTTGAATTTCGAACTTTAAGCAATTTAAAGCTTGATATAATCGGTAGCCCTCATTTTTAAGTATTTTACGCCCGGAATATTTAGATCGACTGGCTCAGGATCTACCACCTCAATCTCACAATTACGACATACCGCCGCTCTCAGGGCCATCTCTGTTATATTGACATTAAATGATGTTCCAATAAATACAAATTTTTTAGCGCTCTTAAACATTTTATCTGCTTCTGAAATTCGATATAAATCTGTATAGTACTCGTCGAATAGTAATACGAATGGTTTTAAGGACTCGTGAATTCGAGGTGTCAATGTTTGAGTTGAAATATTAAAAGCTTCTAGCAAAACTTTTCTTAGTAGGTTGTCGTCTTCACTGGTTTTACATGCTGCTTGCACTTTGTCCCATGGTGCCTCTTGTAAATCAGTTACACATTCCTGTGTCTCAAAAGTTGTAACCTTGTTTAAGCTTCCATGAATTGGGATGAATGATTTATTACCGGCTTTATAATCTAGACCGTCAATATTTTGAGTAATTAATGTTTTGTTTGAGAGCCATTTGTGAACAGAGTTTGGTTTTAAGTTTCGGTATTTTACAAATCTTTTATAATACCAAAGAAGAAATTCGTCTGGCTTAGCGATATACATTTGTCTTGTTGCCATTTGTTGAGGGGTGTAATTCTTACTTCCAACGGTCCAGAACCCATCTTCTCCTCGAAAAGTTGGGATTCCACTATCTGCACTTACCCCAGCGCCTGTGATATAAAGTGTATTACTCATATTTCACCTAACTTAANTTTGTTTTCTTCAAATATTCGATTTTATGCAAATCTATCGCTTGCTTAACTAATTACTAATATTTANTTANNGTCATTAGTCTAATAACTCAATCTCGCCGTCCTATAAGTTTGGAACCAGGATAGCAGATGATTAAATTATATGGGAAGAGTAAAAGAAGAATGATTACTATTTATGGGATTAAGAATTGTGACTCATGCAAAAAAGCTATTAAGCACTTTGGTGACCGTGCAAAGTTCTGGGATGTTCGTGATTTTCCTCTCTCTAGGGATACCATAGAGAAATTTATTTTCGTTTTTGGAAGTGATTTGATTAATACTAGATCACAGACATGGAGAACCTTAAGTGATACTGATAAAGCATTAAATAAAGCTGATTTACTGGATAAAAACCCAACTGTTATGAAAAGACCTGTGATAGAGTATTTTGGTGATCTCTCAGTTGGATGGAGTGATTTAATTAAATCAAAATTTACCTAAGTCGGGAATACTATTGGTGTTTGATCTTTAGCCCAAATTGGATACTTAGTTTGTATAGTCTTGAAACTTGGCGATGCTAAAAAATGATCTAACCAACTCATGAGGTTGCCCCATTTTTGTTCATTAAACCAGAGCCTGTCTATGTGAGCGTATTGCCTAATGAATGGAAGAATGGCAATATCCACCAGAGTTTTTTTGTCACCAAATAAAAACTTTTTAATTAGTAAACTGTTAAGGTAAGCCAGAAATTCTGATGCGATTTTTCGTTCCTCTGCAATATTTACGTCCCTCAGATTGGCACTGTATTTTGTTCGATCTAATGTTTTTTTAAATAAGCCATCATTATAGTTTATTATGGTTTTTCCCTCCTCTGGCATCTGAAGTAACAATTCGGGATCATTCTTTTCTAGCACCCACATCATAATATCCAGACTTTCAGTAATTATATTTGTGGCGGTATGAAGGCATGGGACCGTCGCTTTTTCTGAAATAGCTAACAACTCAGGGGGTTTATTTTTTAATGATATCTCTCTAATAACCACTGTTGTTTTCGAACTAGCAATTGCGAACCTCGCTCTCATTGCATAAGGGCACCTGCGAAAACTATAAAGAATTGGGACATGTTTTTTGTTGTCTGCCTCAGTAGTATTATTCATTATTTCCATCATCACGTGGGCTCAATGTTAAAAGTAACCTAAATTACAACAAATGTATAAATAAATTAGTTATAATCCGCCATATTTTAAAAAATTTTTTAAAATCAGCCAACTTTTGAGGAGGTATTTACATCCCAACGATTGCCAGATATACCTTAAATACTTGAAAAATGTCCTTAAAACTATGGTTGAAATATTTTATTATATGGCTTGAATTTATGGGTTTGGAATTGGGTACATTTTTTGCAATGAAAAATTAACATTTTTATTAATAATATTTAAGGTGATAACTATGCAGCTAGTAGAAACTATTAACGAAGGTCTCAAAAGAGGCTATGAGGCAAAAATTTTGGCTGCTGATCTTGATAAGAAAGTTATTCAGAAACTTGAGGCCTCAAGGCCTGAAATACAGCTAAAAGGGTTCAGAAAAGGTCAAGCGCCGATCGCACTTATAAAAAAAATGTATGGTAAGTCAGTGATAGGTGAGGCGATGCAAGAAAGTATAGATGAGCTTGTGCGATCACATTTTGATGAGTCGGGTGATCGGCCTGCTATGCAGCCAGATGTGCAGATGGCAAACAAGGATTGGAAGGAAGGAGAGGATATAAATATTATCTTGAACTATGAAAAATTACCTACCATACCTGAAACCGATTTTTCAAAAATTAAATTAAAGAAACTGGTTGCTGAGATAGATAAACCTTCTGTTGATGAAGCCCTAAATAATCTGGCATCGTCTGCCCAAAACTTTGAAAAAAGAAAAAAAACTAGCAAGGCAAGATCGGGAGACCAGATTATTATCGACTTTCTAGGAAAAGTGGATGGAGAAGCGTTTGATGGAGGAAAAGCTGACGACTACCCATTGGTTATTGGTTCAAACAGTTTCATTCCTGGTTTTGAAGATCAGTTGATTGGATCTAAAGAAGGACAGAAGCTTGATGTTAATGTTACGTTCCCAAAAGAGTATGGCTCGGAAAAGCTCGCGGGAAATCCAGCGGTTTTTAATGTTCTGGTTAAATCTGTCAATGAGCCTAAACCAGCCAAAGTAGACGATGAATTGGCAAAAAAGTTTGGTGTAGAAAGTCTTGAAGAACTTAAAAGTCAGATAGGTGAAAGGTTAAAGGCAGAGTTTTCTGTTGCCACTCGAGCGATATTAAAAAGAGAACTGATGGATAAGTTAGATAAGCTGATAAAGTTTGAACTACCTGTTGGATTGATCGAAAATGAGGCAACTGACATAGCCCATCAGCTATGGCATGAGGATAATCCTGATGTAAAAGACCACAATCATGATAAGATCGAACCAACCGCAGAGCATAATACAATTGCAAATCGACGGGTGAAACTTGGTTTACTATTAGCGGAATTAGGTAGTAAAAATAAAATTGTGGTATCTGAGAAAGAAACTCAAGAGGCTGTAATGCAAAAATCCAAGGAGTACCCAGGTCAAGAAAAAGCCTTTTTTGAGTTTATGCAAAAAAACCCACAGGCCAAGGAGCAACTTAAAGCTCCATTGTTTGAAGATAAAGTGATTGATTTTATAGTTGAGTTATCCTCAGTTACTGAAAAGACTGTTTCAAAAGAGGAGCTTAAAAAAGCAGTTGAAAAAGTTGAGTCCGTTTAACATAATTTGGAGTATTTGAAAATGCAGGATCCGATTGACACATATATGAATACCCTCGTTCCAATGGTTGTAGAGCAAACCGCACGAGGAGAGCGGTCTTATGATATTTATTCTCGGTTGCTCAAGGAGAGAATAATTTTCGTATCTGGACCAGTACATGATGGTATGGCTACGCTTTTGGTCGCACAACTCTTGTTTTTGGAGGCGGAAAACCCAAAGAAAGATATTTCTATGTATATTAATTCGCCTGGAGGAGTGGTTACCTCTGGACTCTCTATATACGATACAATGCAGTATATCCGGCCAAAAATATCTACGCTTTGCGTTGGCCAAGCAGCCTCAATGGGTTCTTTGCTGCTCGCAGCGGGTGAGCCTGGAATGCGGTTTTCGTTACCAAATAGTCGAATAATGGTACATCAGCCATCTGGTGGCTTTCAGGGGCAGGCCTCTGATATCGAGCTACAAGCACGAGAAATTATCGAGTTAAAAAAGCGATTAAACCTAATTTATGTCAAACATTGCGGACAGAAATTAGAAAAAGTAGAAAGTAGTTTAGATAGGGATAATTTTATGACTCCTGATGAAGCACTAAAGTGGGGTTTGATCGATGAGATAATTGAGGCCCGTACTGAGGAAGTGAGTGATTAATTTTTGAGTATTGCATTTTTGGTTCTATTCGTGTTCCATAAAGCAGGTACACAGTTTGACCAAATTTATAAACGATGGAGGTCCAATGACAAGTACAACAAACAGTGAGTCCAAAGGTACTCTTTATTGCTCTTTCTGCGGAAAAAGTCAGCATGAAGTAAGAAAACTTATAGCTGGACCTACAGTATTTATCTGTGACGAGTGTGTTGAATTATGCATGGACATAATTCGTGAAGAGAGTAAGGGGAGCCTTATTAAATCTTCAGTAGGGGTTCCAACACCGCGAGAAATTTGTGACGTGCTTGATGACTATGTTATTGGACAAGTAAAAGCCAAGCGGGTGCTTTCAGTAGCAGTACATAATCATTTTAAAAGATTAAATCACGTTTCAAAAGATGATGAGGTGGAATTATCAAAATCGAATATAATGCTAATTGGTCCGACCGGCTGTGGTAAAACATTACTCGCTCAAACTTTAGCACGAATTTTGGATGTTCCATTCACTATGGCTGACGCTACGACATTGACAGAGGCTGGCTATGTTGGAGAAGATGTAGAAAATATTATTTTAAAGCTTCTGCAATCAGCAGACTATAATGTTGAGAAAGCTCAGCGTGGTATAGTGTATATTGATGAAGTCGATAAAATAAGTCGTAAGTCCGACAATCCATCGATAACAAGAGACGTGTCTGGTGAAGGCGTGCAACAGGCATTATTGAAGATAATGGAAGGTACAGTAGCCTCTGTACCACCTCAAGGTGGACGAAAGCACCCTCAACAAGAGTTTCTACAAGTAGATACAACTAACATTTTATTTATATGTGGAGGAGCGTTTTCCGGACTTGATAAAGTGATATCGCAGAGAGGCCGAGGATCTGCTATGGGTTTTGGTGCTGATGTGCAAGATCCGGAAGAACGTAAAATTGGCGATCTTTTCCAAGAGGTTGAACCTGAAGACTTATTAAAATTTGGTTTGATACCAGAGTTTGTAGGTAGGTTGCCAGTTATAGCAACACTCACAGATCTGGATGTAGATGCTTTAGTAACAATTCTTACAAACCCTAAAAATGCCTTAGTCAAGCAGTACCAAACCTTATTTGATATGGAGGATGTAAAGGTAAGTTTCACTGATGATGCCTTAAAAGCTATAGCTGAAAAAGCTATAAAACGAAAAACTGGTGCCCGAGGTTTGAGATCGATTTTGGAGGAAATACTTTTAGACACTATGTTCGATTTGCCCGGTTTGAGTGGTGTCGCTGAAGTAGTAGTTAATGAAGAGACAATAACCGGTCAGTCTGCTCCGCTCTTAATCTATCAAGATCGTAAAGAAACGCCTGCTTCGGCGTCGTAATGTGGTATACGTCGAAATAAGTTAAATAAAATGAGTTGATAGATGGAATTACTTAAACAAATCTTTACTTGGTGGAATTCGCAGACCTTAGGTACTCGTTTATATACATGGCGTAAGGGCATATACGTAGGGTCGGATAATATTGGGAATTTATTTTATGAGTCAAAAAATGCTCAGCGTAGGTGGGTGATTTTCAATAAAGATATTGACGCCTCATTCGTATCTGCCGAATGGCATGGATGGTTACATCATACTGTCAGTTTAGCACCAACTAATAATAAACTTGTTAGAAAAAGCTGGGAAAAGCCTCATATCGAAAATAAAACTGGTTCTCAGTTCGCGTACCACCCGCTTGGTGAAAACCGAACTGTTACCAGTCATTATAATGATTATGAGGCTTGGTCACCAAAAAATGAGTAGTAAGAAATATGGTTTAATTGAGACTATTTTCGGTGGCATTGTTTTTTTTATAGCGTGCTGTTTTCTTGTATATGCTGTCAAAGTTAGTTCGTTGAATACGCAATTTTCCAGTGGAAATTTTAAACTTCATGCTAACTTTAGCTCTGTTGAAGGGTTGAAATTGGGAAGCGATATTGTGCTGGCTGGGGTGAAAGTTGGAACGGTATCAAATATTGAGCTTGATACCCAAGATTTTATTGCAAAAACTACGTTTTCTTTATTTGAAAACTTTAATATCCCTGATGATACTGAAGCAATAATAAGCTCAGACGGTTTGCTTGGTGAAAAATATATTTCACTAAACGTTGGTGGTTCTGATACTAATCTGGTTGATGGAGACGAGTTTCTTTATACTCAAAGTTCTGTGAATATTGTCAACTTACTAGGTAAATTTGTTAATAAATGAATTTTATTGTAAGATCCGGTTGGGCTATCATTTTATTATTAATATTTAATTATGCGGCTTCCTCTAAGAATTTTTCATATGTAGAGAATTCACAAATCAAAGAAAAGATATGGAGCACTTTAGTATTGCGTCCAATTAATGATCAATCTTTTAATCAAAGTTTGGATTTGTCCCAATTCGACCGGGTTGGTCCTCTCTCTGAGCTTTTGATAGATAACTTGCCTAAGACTTTTAGCCCAACAGGTGATCGCAGTATTGAGTTAACTGAACCTATGCAGGCAAACAAAGCACATTTGCGATTAATTGATAAGATATATGGAACAGTTCATGAAATTGATGTTTTAAAATTTCGTGAGTTTGAGTTCCGCTCACTAAAAATTGAGCTTACTGATTGTTTTTACGATATTAAAAATTTGCGAAGTGAGTCCATTGCGTTTCTTAAAATTTTTGACTCCACCACAGGTGTCGAAATCTATAAGGGTTGGATGAGCTCTAGTAACTCTCACCTAACTAATTACAGTAATTATCGTTATAGTTTGTGGTTGTTAAGTTGTATTATTTCAGGCCATGAGTAATTATTTGGAAAATTACTAAAGTTTCTGTTGTGCGTAGTAGCAATAGTGAGTTGTTTTTCATAGTCAGTTTGGGTGATTTCGGATCCCCCCATTGTTTTTAAATGTTCCGTCATAAATTGGGTGTCAAAAAGAGTAAAATTATTATATCGTAAGAGACCCATGGTTACGATCATTGCCAATTTTGATCCATTTTTTGATATTGAGAACATGCTTTCACCACAAAAGCATGAGCCAATCTTTACCCCAAAAAGACCTCCAATCAGTTTGTTGTTTGACCAGACTTCAATTGAAATTGCATGGCCAAGTTGATAAAGTTCAAGATAAATTTTGTGTAATTCATCATTAATCCATGTGTCCTCTCTATTTGCACAGTGATTTAACACATTCAAAAAAGATTGGTTAAGGCTCATGTGAAGATCTTCTGAGCGAATAAATTTTCTAAGGCTCTTTGAGATGTGGAGCCCGCCTATTGGTATGACACCTCGTTTCTTTGGTTTAACCCAGTAAAGCTCTTTGGAGGTTTTAGTCTTAGCCATTGGAAAAATGCCCGTGCTATACCCTAGTAGGATATCTTGAGCAAGCAGATCTCTCATTTATCTACTCTTGTACCGCTTTTTCTTGTTTTTTTAACCAACTCTCTAGCCAGTGAATTGAATAACTTCCGTCTTGAATATCTTTTTCTAACAGTAATTCTTGGAAAAGTGATGTGGTTGTACTCACACCATCTACAATTAATTCGCCCAAGGCACGTTCTAATCGGTTCAACGCGGCTTGCCTATTTTCTGCATGAATAATAAGTTTTCCAATTAAACTGTCGTAATAAGGTGGGATTACATAACCTTGATAAATAGCACTGTCCAACCTAACCCCGAGCCCTCCCGGAGAGTGAAAAGCAGTAATTTTTCCAGGGCTCGGCGTGAAATTAGGAAGTTGCTCAGCGTTTATTCTACATTCAATTGCATGTCCCTTAATTTCTAATTCGTCCTGACAAAAACTAAGGGGTGAACCGGAAGCGATTAGTATTTGTTCTCGTACTAAATCAATTTGAAATATTGCTTCTGTAATGGGGTGCTCAACTTGTAACCGTGTATTCATTTCTATAAAATAAAATTTATTTTCTTCGTACAAAAACTCTATAGTTCCGACGCCTGAGTAGTGAATACTCGACATTGCTTTTGCACATATCGATCCAATTTTGTTACGCCTAGTCTCATCTAATGCTGGAGATGGTGCTTCCTCGAAGACTTTTTGATGGCGTCGTTGCAATGAGCAATCTCGTTCGCCCAGATAAACAGCGTTTCCTTTTCCATCGCCAACTATTTGTATTTCGATATGCCTAGGTTTTGATAAATACTTTTCAATATAAACTTGGTCGTTTCCAAATGCATTCTTTGCCTCAAGTTTTGTAGTATGATAAAATTTTTTAAGTTCTTCAATAGTATGTGCGACCTTCATACCCCTACCGCCGCCACCTGCGGTCGCTTTTATTATAACGGGATACGAAATTTTCTCAGCAGACTTAAGTGCGTCGTCCAAAGTATCGGCACTGCCATTAGATCCTGGCACACATGGAACACCTAGTTTTTTCATTGTAATTTTTGCAGTTATTTTATCACCCATCAGTTTAATATGCTCTGATGATGGTCCAATAAAAGTGATGCCGTGGTCCTCTACAATTTGCGCAAAGGATGCATTTTCTGATAAAAAACCATAGCCAGGATGGACTCCGTCTGCACCAGTAATTTCACAGGCGGTAATTATGGCGGGAATTGAAAGGTAGCTCTCAGTGCTTGTTGGAGGTCCTATGCAAACGCTTTCATCTGCCATTCTCACATGCATTGCACCGGAATCTGCTGTGGAATGAACTGCAACACTTTTAATCTTTAATTCTTGGCACGCTCTAATAATTCTTAGTGCAATTTCGCCTCGATTAGCAATGAGGATTTTTTTCAACATTGGCTATTTCCACTTATTCGATTATGACGAGTGGGCTACCATATTCGACTGGCATTCCATCTTCGACAAGGATTCGCTTAACAACGCCATTTTTTACTGCTGGTATTTGGTTCAAAGTTTTCATCGCCTCAACGATAAGAATAGTTTGCCCTATCGTTACCTTATCTCCAACTTGAACAAATGGACTAGAATCAGGTTCTGGAGCTAGGTAAACTGTTCCCACCATTGGCGATAACAACGTACCTGGATCATTCTCTATGGTTGACGTTTTTAGGGGATCTTTTGCACCATCTGTATTTTCGTTTCGTATGGGCAAAGCGGGCGTTGATGATTGCAATTTTGAAACTTGAGGTAATAGAACATCATTTTGTCTGGATACTCTTACGTAAACAGATTCGGAGTCTTTATCGCTACGTTCTAGTTCAATTTCTGATAGGTCATTTTCTTTAATTAACTGGACTAATTCCTTAATTAAGTCGAGACTACTTTTATTCCCTTTTGTCGTCATTTTGCCCCCCTGGTAAAATTATAAGTAAATTACAGAAATAGGTTAAAGTATTTGTTTTACCTTGTTGATTATATTTTGTAATTCTTCTACATTCTTATAACCTCGAACGATTTCTGTGCCAATTATAAATGTTGGCGTACCTCTAATTTTTAATTGTTTTGCTAAATTGTAATTAGAATTTAAAATATTATAAACTGCTTTAGATTCCATAAGTTCCTGAATATGTTTTGTCTCACCTCCTGTTGATTTAAGTAAATTTTGAATTGAATCAACAGTAATACGTCCATTAAATTTTAATAATTTTTCTGTAAAATTTCTATAAACCGTACTGCCTTGGTCAAGAAACACTGCTACGCTTGCTTTAGAAGCAATCAATGACTCATCGCCTAGAATTGGGAATTCTTTCACTATGAAACGGATTTCAGGATTGAGGTTAATTAGTTCTAAAATTTGACCATGAGCTTTTTTACAGTACCCACATTTATAATCTAGAAATTCAATCAATGTTATTGAGCCGTTAGGGTTCCCTCCTATGTAAGACGTATTATTTGTGGCGATCAATGCAAGTTCTTTTTTTATAATTTGTTGCTCTATTGTTTTTGTACCAGCTTCTACTTTTTCTTCATATCTTTTCAAAGACTCCAGGATAATTTCAGGATTAGCAAGAATGAACTTCCGAATAGTATCGTCAGATGGCTGCTCTGTAGCCTGAGCATGCGTTATGAGAGTGCTAGTAAATGTAAGTAACAATAATAAAGTTATTGCCAATAAAATTGTTTTCATGAAATTTTTTGAATTTTACAGGTGATCATTTTTTTACTTTCAGTTAGAACCCTCTTAATAAGACTCATATCATGATATATTAAAGATAACTAGAGAGTTGTAAGTTGAAAATTTCAAATAGAAGCCAAGTCGATTCTTTTTTGGTTATGGATATTATGCGAGAGGCATCCATGTTAGAATCGGAAGGAAAGTCGATAATCCACATGGAAGTTGGCCAACCTAGTTCCGGAGCTTCGGTTGAAGCACTGGATAATCTTAAAAAGAAAATGTTTTCGGATCAACTGGGTTATTCTGTTGCCTTAGGTTTACCAGAGCTTAGAGAGCAAATATCCGAGCTTTATAAAAAACGTTATAAATTAAATATCGATCCTGAACGAGTGGTGATTACTGCTGGTTCATCAGCGGCTTTTACTTTGAGTTTTCTTACATTTTTTGATAGCGGCGATCAAATACTTTTAGGCGAACCTGGATACCCAAGTTATAAAAATATAATGAAATCCTTAAATTTAGTACCAGAAATTGCCTTAACCACTTTTGAAAATCGATTTCACCTAACTGTAGATTTAATAAAAGCAAGTAGTGCAAGAGGTGTTTTAGTAGCAAGTCCTTCAAACCCTACTGGAGTAGCTTTAAAAAAGGCTGAGTTAGAAAGATTGATAGATATGGCAAAACAAAAGAAGATGGTTTTCATTTCCGATGAAATTTATCATGGGCTAAATTTTAATGGAAAGGATGTTTCTGCTTTAGAACTAAATGATGATGCGATAGTCATCAATTCATTTTCTAAATATTTTTCTCTAACAGGTTGGCGTTTAGGGTGGATGATTGCACCGTTAGATTTTGTACGGCCAATTGAAAAGCTAAGTCAAAATTTATTCATTTGTGCTTCTCACGCCAGTCAGTATTTAGGATTATATTCGATAAACTCGTCCACCAATTTTGATTCAAAAGTTATAGAATATAAAAACAATAGAGATGCGTTGATGAAACAGCTTCCTAGTCTCGGCTTTTCTAACATTGTTAGACCTGATGGTGCTTTTTATATTTATGCAGACATTTCAAAATTTAACACAAGTAGTGATAAACTTGCTAGGGATATTTTAGTAAAAACTGGCGTTGCTATTACCCCAGGTATCGATTTTGACAGAACGCGAGGCCAAAATACAGTTAGGTTTTCTTTCGCATGCTCACAAAACGAAGTTAGTCAAGCAATAGAACGGCTGAAAGGCTGGTATCTTAGTTACAACAAAAAGTAATACCTTTTTTTAAGTTTTTGTTTTATTCCACCATCCACGTTTTTTCGGGGCGGCTTCACCTAAGGCTTTATCTTCATTATTATTAGATTTTGAGTTTACCATTGCTACTTTATTATCCTTTTTTTCTAAAGCTAAGGCTTCTTTTGGTGGGGGTACTTTTTTTGTAGTAGCTTTTTTTATAGGATTAGGTTTTCCTTTTGCATTTAACTTTGGGTCTTCATCTATTGATGTAGCAGCGTTTGGAGTTTGATTGGTTTTTACGACATTCTTTCTAGCCTCACTGCTTGATAACTTAGTACCTTTTTCTTTTTTTATTTTATCTTTAGACACATTATCGATGGGTTCTGTTCCTAACATTTCAGATTTTTGCCTAGAACTAATTATTTCAGAAGTATCATCTATATTGATACTATTGCTCATTTCATTTTCATTGATAGAGTTTGTTGGGTGCGGTTTTGGTTTTCGTCGTCTGCGACGACGTCTCTTCCCTTGAGTTTCATCTAAGCTTGTTTCGACATCAGAGGGGTTAGTAGTTATTTCAACTTGAGTGGTCTTTTTGCCAGTTTCGTCATCTTTTATAATTTGATTGTCAATTTTTATACTACTACTTGATTCCAGAAGTGTTGCGTGACCTTTAACTTTTTCTAGGCTATACTCAGGACTTATTAAATTATTTTGAGCCTCAATTTTAATAACAATGTTATACCGTTTTTCAATAGTCCAAATACGATCACGCTTCTCATTTAGCATATAGTTAGCAATATTTGTGGGAACCTTCAGAGCTAATGTTTCATATATTTGCTTTAGACCTTCCTCCTCCAACTCGCGCAAAATAGCTAATGATAGCGAATCGTCTGATCTGGTTATTCCTGTCCCATGACAGTGTTCGCATGGTTGAGTGCTGGTTTCAATCATTCCTGGACGAAGACGTTGCCTTGACATTTCAAGTAAGCCAAACATCGATATTCTGCCAACTTGAGTCCTTGCCCGGTCATTTTTTAAACGGTCCTTAATTCGCTTTTCTACGGCTATATTATTTTTTCTATCCTCCATATCAATAAAATCAATGACAATTATCCCAGCTAGATCCCTCAATTTTATTTGACGAGATAATTCTTCTGCTGCTTCAAGATTTGTCTTAAGTGCAGTGTCCTCTATGCTTGATTCTTTAGTTGCCCTTCCTGAATTTACATCAACGGCAACAAGTGCTTCGGTTACATCTATTACAATATATCCTCCAGACCTTAGTTGTGCGATTGGATTGAACATCGCAGCCAAATGGTCCTCTACTTGATATTTTGAGAACAGTGGAACGGTCTCTTCATATTTCCTAACATTTTTTGCATGCGACGGCATGAGCATCTTCATATAATCTTTTGCCTCTCGATAGCCGCGATCACCTTCAACCAAAATCTCATCAATAGTTCTGGAGTATAAATCCCTGATTGCTCTCTTGATGAGGCTACCTTCTTCATAAATAGTGCTTGGTGCAATCGATGACAGCGTAAGATCTCTCACTTGTTCCCATTGTCTTATTAAATACTCATAATCTCGCTTAATTTCGAGTTTTGTACGATTGGAACCAGCTGTTCGTATAATTAACCCTGAGCCTTCTGGAACCAACAAAGAATTAGCAATTTCTTTCAATTTTTTGCGGTCTGATAGGTTTGTAATTTTCCTACTAATTCCTCCACCTCTCGGTGTATTTGGCATGAGAACGCAATACCTACCGGCTAATGATAGATAAGTGGTTAAGGCAGCTCCTTTATTCCCACGTTCTTCCTTTACAATTTGTATTAGTAGAATTTGTCGTACTTTTATTACTTCCTGAATCCTAAACTTTCGGTGTTGTTTTTTTATGAAGCTTTCATCACTGACTAAACTTTCTGCTTGGGAGCTGGTCGTGCTTTCGTCTTCCTCATGGAGTATAATGGCATCATTTTTGGGAAGTTTGGGCGATTGATCCACTTTATCCAGACCAATTTCGTCGTCTTGTAAAATAGTGCTTGTAATTTGTTCATTAGAATTAGCTTCAACAGCAGTGGCTTTTGAATTGTTACTTTTTTTGCGCGTTACTTTTCGTGATGAACCTTCATTGCTTTCTTTCGTTTTGTTAGTGAGTCGCTCTTCGAGCGGAATTTGGTAATAGTCAGGGTGAATTTCAGAAAAGGCCAAGAAGCCGTGCCTATTCCCACCATAATCGAGAAACGCAGCTTGCAATGATGGCTCTACTCTAGTTACTTTAGCTAGATAGATGTTTCCTGAAAGTTGCAGTTTCTTGAGCGATTCAAAATCGAAGTCTTCTACTCTTTTAGATTCTAATACTACAACTCTAGTTTCTTCGTTATGACTCGCGTCAATAAGCATCTTTTGTGGCATTTACACTCGCTTGAACTCATTAAGTCAAAATTCTGATTTAACTTAATTTTATTCTTATTCTTGGCTTTAATCATAGCTTCGTACCTCTTGAGTGTTTTATTCTGAATTTCAACTTTAATAAAAACCTCAACTTTTTTCCTTACAATGCTATTAAGCTGGTTTAATTTGATTTGTGGAAGAGTGTTCCACGTCGGCTTTAACTGTTTTATTTCCTACACTTCATAATTAATGAAGCTCTTACTTTGTGTTTTCTTTAACACCGCTGAATCGTATAAAGGTTTAAGTTTATCTTAAACTTTAACATCTGTTATACTAAAATATCTCGTTGCGAAAATCATACCTTTTTATCTCTCGCAAATTCCATTAAGCACGGTTTGTAGTCGTAATTCAATTGGAAAATTAAGTTAAATTTAAAAACAGAATAATTTAAAGTAATAACTAGAATATTTTCTTTGGGATTACGGTTAATTTAGGTTAAAAATAGAGGTAAAGTTAAGAGTTGAACAGTCAGGAGTTAATTTGCTTCGTTATTTTATGAATTGCTTTGGTATTCTGCTAAACTTGGCTATTTTTGGATCGACTATTTCTGGGATGTTGCTGTGGCTTGTATTTTCTTATTATAGCGTAGATCTGCCCAGTGCAGAAGAGATTGAAGATTATAATCCAGCTACTTTAAGTCGAGTTTATGATGAAAAAGGAAATATTCTAACAGTTTTTGGTGAAAAAAATAGAATATACACGCCAAGTACTGATATTCCAGCTCTAATAAAAAATGCATTCATAAGTGCGGAGGATAAAAATTTTTTGAAGCATCCAGGTTATGACTCACTAGGATTGCTGAAAGCAGTAATAGAGGCATTGCGTGGAAAAAAACTCAGAGGTGCCTCGACTATTACACAACAGGTTATGAAAAATTTTCTATTGTCTAATGAGCGAACAGGAAAGAGGAAAATAAAAGAAATCATCTTAGCGTCAAGATTAGAGAAGGTCTTGAATAAAGAGCAAATTTTGACCGTTTATTTAAATGAAATCTATTTAGGGCAGGGGGCATATGGGGTAACCGCAGCTGCTATTACTTATTTTGATAAGCGACTTGATGAATTAGATGTAGGAGAAGCCGCTTTTTTAGCTGCTCTTCCGAAGGCACCAAGTTTTTACCATCCAATTAAACAAAAAAATCGATCTCTTCAGAGAAGAAATTTTGTAATCAAGGAATTGTATGAGAATGGATATATCACTTTCGAAATTGCACAGAAGTTTATTTCATTTGATTTGATTACTGAGTTGGGCAAATTGCCTGCGAAAAAGGATTTTACACTTTTAAAGAAAAATTCTTATTTTACTGATGCGATTAAAGGAACCATACTAAGAAAGTATAATAAAGAAGTTTTGGAAACCAACGGCCTGTCAATTAGGGCGGCGCTGCAGCCAGAAGTTCAACTAGTTGCTAAAGAGGCATTGCAAAACGAGCTAATTAATTTTGACCAAAACTTAAAAATTTTTAGAGGACCTATCGGAAGAATACCTATTCATAATCTAAGGTCCAAGGAAGCTATTCTTACTTCCTTATCTGAGCTTAATATCGTTGTTCCAGTTGAAGATTGGTTTGTTGCGGTTGTGAGTAAAGTATACCATACGTACGCTGACGTTTTACTCTTCAAACGGAATAATTCTTTTGAGATGGTTAGGTTGGATATTAGAAAAATAAATTGGTTAAAGCGACGAACTCGTAAACTTAAAAATAAAATAAGCATTATTGAGGCAGCTGACGCTTTTGATTTAGGGGATGTTATCTTTGTTTCATGGGATGAGGGAGACCAAAAAAAAGGTGGGTTTTGGTCGCTGAGACAACTACCTGAAGTTCAGGGTGCCTTTTTAGTCATGGAGCCTAACTCAGGAAAAATTTTAGCAATGCAGGGTGGGTTTTCATATGCTTATAGTTCGTTTAATCGAGCAACTCAGGCTAAACGGCAACCAGGATCTCTGTTTAAACCATTTGTTTATTTAAGTGCTCTGGAAAATGGATTTTTTCCAAACTCAATTATAGTTGACGCCCCAATTAGTGTTCAACAAGCAAACAATATTTGGGAACCTGTAAATGCATCTAATAATTGGTTTGGCGTCGCTCCTTTGAGAAAAGGCTTGGAACACTCTCGCAATCTAATGACTGTAAGGTTAGCTAAGGTATTAGGAATGCAGGAAGTAAAAAAATATGCGGAACTATTTGGGCTTTATGAGGATATGCCTAAGCTTTTATCTTATTCCCTAGGAGCTGGGGAGACAACTCTGTTAAAATTAGTTACGGCATATTCTATTTTAGCTAATAGTGGTTTTGAGATTGAGCCTTCACTTTTTGACCTTGTGCAGGATAGATACGGAAATACGGTTTACAAACATGGCGATTTGAAATGTTTAGGTTGTAAAAATGTCGATTACGATACAAAGGTAAAACCAGTTTTTTTGAATATGTCCAAACGCATAGTTAATCAAGTAACGATATTTCAAATTAACTCGATGCTTCAAGGGGTTGTCGAACGGGGGACAGCGTCGCAAACAGTTGGAAAACTGGGCTTGCCAATAGCGGGGAAAACTGGGACAACTAATGATGCACGAGACGCTTGGTTTATCGGTTACACACCTAACTTAGTGGCAGGTTGTTACATAGGTTACGATATGCCTCGGTCGTTGGGGCACAACTCTAGTGGCGGTTCACTCTGTGGTAACGTATTTAAAAATTTTATTAAAAATGGATATAGAGAAAAGTTAGCAACTGTTTGGTATCCACCTACAGGAACTCACTCATTTGATTTGGACTATGATACTGGAGAAATTGCTAATGGCAAAACCTCAAAAGTAGTTACAGAAATATTTAGAGAGAGTGAAGATCCAATAAATATCAATATAAATCGTATTGTGGATGGCGGCTATGGAATGGGACAAGATTTATTATTTTTTGACAATAGTTTTAATAAAGATTTGTCTGATAGATCTTTTCTACGAAAATCCTTTGGGGCCATCACTACTGGAGATCAGTATTAAAATTGAGAGAAGTAAATGAAAGCTGAAATTGAAAATACTATTCTTGCTATTTCCAAGTCTTTAGACTTACTATCTAAGCGATTAAATTGGGATACAGCTGAACTGAAACTCGAAGAGCTTGATGTCCTCTGTGAGGATAGTAATCTTTGGTCAAATCCAGTTAATGCAAAAAAGTTGATGAGAGAAAGACAGTTACTGTCGGATAATATTGTTTCCTTCAAAAGCCTTTTGGTAGAACTGCAAGATTTAACTGAACTCTATAAAATGGCAGAACTGGAAAATGATCAGCCGCTTCAGGATGAAACTGAAATTGCCTTCAGAAAGTTAAAAAAACTTGTGCGATTAAAAGAAACTGAAGCACTTTTAAATGGTGAAGCTGATGCAAACGATTGTTTCCTTGAGATAAATGCTGGTGCCGGGGGTACTGAGAGTTGCGACTGGGCTTCAATGCTAGCGAGAATGTATTCGAGATGGTCCGAGAAACAAAACTATAAGATTGAGTTAGTATCTCAACATGTAGGTGAAGAAGCCGGCCTAAAATCAATTGTCTTTAAAATTAAGGGGAAAAATGCATATGGT
>JGI20156J14371_10001424_pt1 | contig 19599 bp, 24 predicted proteins | sample COG_06_FD_14371 | JGI IMG/M metagenome (IMG submission 14371)
CGCCATTAGTCCAAATAATTTATTTGTTGAAAAATAATTTAAAATATTTATGATTCGATATGAGAAAATTTTTTTTAGTACTATGTATAACTATCTTTCCAACGCTCGGCTTTACATCTGACACTGATGTCTCAGTCGAATCCACTATAAATCCTGGAATGTGGCCAGCCGAAGATTGCATTAGACTAAGTAAGGCATCTGGATTTTATCTAAAAATATCAGGTGATCTACTAAAAGAATCTGGTGAAAAAAGGGATAAAGGCGACAACCGAAGAGCTGATGAATTAGGCAGCGCGTCATTATATTTTTCAAATCAAGCAGCAAATTATGCAAACAACTATAAAGCTTACTGCAAGCAATAACTAAACAAAGAGATATTTATAGTTATTACGTAATAGTTTTTTTGAACTTTACCCATTATATTTCTAGGTAACATCTTAACCAGTTTTACACACTCGGGAACCTTGAAGCTTGCCAATTCTAATTTTGATTGTTTAATTACTTTGGTAACATCAAGCTCATAACCTGCCCCTGTAACAGATTTCCTTTTGTATTTAGTTGAAGAAAAATTAGTGATAGATAACAATAGTAACATTAATTACCAACACCCTCAACATTAGCATCAATTTCTAATAGGCAAATGATTAAGACTACACTAATAGAGCCTATAAGAATGCTTATTGCTAACAATGAAACTCCATAGATAACCATAAACCAATCTTAAAGAGAAACTTATAAAGAAGTATTTGTGGCTATTAACGTACTTTTTTTAAAGAGTTCAAGTTCATATTATCATAATAATATAATGGTTTTCGTTGACATGATTGATCTGATCCAAGAAAGTATTCTAAACAATAAAAAGCAAGTTTTAAATGAGCATTAATAACGAAAAAAATGTCATCTAAGGATACAATATTAGCAAATGTTTTGTTAGTCAAAAATAAGATTGAGAAAACCCTAGAAAGCACACTACCTTGTGAAAACACCTGGCCAGTACGGCTACATAAAGCTCAAAGACATGCCCTACTTTCTCCGGGTAAAAGGTTTAGGCCATTACTTTGTTATTTCGTGGCTAATGGTCTTGGCCGGAAAGATAACTCAGTTTTATTAGTTGGTTGCGTAGCCGAAATGGTTCATGCTGCATCCTTAATATTGGATGATTTACCATGTATGGACGACGCAGAAATTCGTAGAAACCAACCCTCAACACATGTGGCGTTTGATGAAAGTACAGCAATATTGAGCGCAACAGCACTGCTAAATCATGCTTTTTCAGTTATATCAAAACTTGATAATGTCTCAGACACCGTAAAGGTTAAGCTCGTCGACCTATTATCATATACCGTAGGTTCAGATGGATTGATCGCAGGTCAAATGGCAGACTTGTCTAATATTAAACTTAACACCTCTTTGGAAGAAGTTGAACGTCTTAATACGTTAAAAACTGGAGCACTTTTTGACTTTAGCATAGAGAGCGCTGCAATTTTATCAAATATTAGTAGAAACAGAAAACAATATCTGAGTGAGTTTTCACACTATCTCGGCCTAGCTTTTCAACTAATGGATGATGTTAAAGATAAAGTTATGACTCAGGNNGANGCATCAAAGTCGGTAGATAGAGATATTGGTAANGCAACTATATTGGCAATAAAGGGNTCAGAACAGTCACTAAGTATTTTAGAGAATTACCTTATTAGAGCAAAAAAAGCCTTATCAAAAGCTCAACTTACTAATTTNAATACTTTTGATGTACTACTTTACAATCAATTCTCCTTTTTAAATATGGATGCCATTAATTGATTGTTTTTATACTAGAATAAAGGCAATTTATCGCGGAGACTACACATGCAAAACCTGATATTTGACTGCTAATAAATTTATTACAGAAGTTGTAGAAGAAATTTAATAATAAATGAAAAATACTGATAAAATATACTTAATAAAAAGCATTGGATATACTTTTATTATTGTATGTTCATGGCTTGCTATACATATATATAGTGTTTTCTTTCATAGTTTAGATAGTCCTATATGGAAGACATTAATTTTAATTCTTATTCAATGCTGGCTTTATGCTGGAATTTTTATAGTTGCGCATGATGCAATGCACAGATCTTTATTTCCAAATAACCATTCTGTTAATGATATGGTTGGAAAATTAATAGTATTTATTTATGCGGGATTTAACTGGGAAATTATGCGATCATCTCATCATTCGCACCATAACTATTCTGGCACTGAAAACGACCCAGATTATTATACTAAAACCCCTCAAAATTTTTGGCCATGGTATTTAAACTTTTTCAGTAATTATTTTGGGATCAAACAAGTATTAGTCATGATTATATTTACTCTAGTTTATATATTTATACTAGGCGCTAATTATGAAAACACCATTGTCATGTGGGCTTTACCAGCAATTCTGTCTTCATTCCAACTCTTCTATTTTGGAACTTACTTAACACATAGAAATAATAAACCATTTGCTGATGCTCACAATGCAAGGACTAATGATTTTCCACTTTGGTTGTCATTATTAACCTGTTTCCATTTCGGCTATCATCACGAACATCATCTATATCCATATGAACCCTGGTGGCGCCTTCCCCACAGAAAAGCCAAATGATTGATAGTATAATAATAATCTGCATTAGCATTATTGGAATGGAAGTATTTGCTATATTTTTTCATAAATATTTTATGCATGGTCCTGGTTGGAACTGGCATAAAAGCCACCATAAATATACAGAAGGTTATTTTGAGAAAAATGATTTATACGCCCTATGCTTTAGTCTTATAGCAGCTTTATTATTTATTCTGGGTACTCTCTATTGGACACCTCTCTATCTGATAGCAATAGGTTTTACTATTTATGGGTTATTGTATGGTTTCGTGCATGACGGGCTTGTTCATCAAAGGTGGCCATTTAAATATACACCTAAAAGTGGGTATTTATATCGGTTAGTTCTAGCGCATAGAATTCATCACAATACAACAACCAAAGAAGGAGCTGTCTCTTTCGGTTTTCTGTATGCTGAACGCATCAGCAAATTAAAAATAAAATTCAAAGATAAGTGATCAGAGTTAATCAATTAGAACCTGAACTGCTTTTAAAATGTTATAAAGCCGGTGTTTTTCCTATGGCAAATAGTCGTGATGATAAAGAGATATTCTTTGTGGATCCAGAAAAGCGAGGAATTATTCCTTTAAATGGACTTCATATCTCAAAATCATTGAAAAAATTTATTAAAAAAATGAACTATAAAATAACAATCAATAAAGCCTTTAATGAAGTAATTAAAAAATGCGCTGAACCGTCGTACTCCAGAGGTGAAACTTGGATAAGTCATGATATCGAAAGAATGTATTGCGAATTACACTATTACGGAAATGCGCACTCAATAGAAGTCTGGGAAAGTAATAATTTAGTTGGAGGAGTTTACGGCTTGGCTATAGGCGGGGCTTTTTTTGGCGAAAGCATGTTTTCTGAAGAAAAAAATGCAAGTAAAGTTGCTCTTGTAAAGCTTGTAGAGCAGTTAGCTATGAAGAATTTTATATTACTTGATACACAATTCTTAACGAAACATCTGCAAAGTATGGGAGGAATTGAGATTCAAAGAAAAGAATACCACGAACTATTGAATAATGCTCTAAATATAAGTACAGAATTTATATAACATCAAGAAAGAAGTTTCAGTGCCTTCATTAAACAAAGGGTTTGCCTTTACAAAAACATTTATAATATCGGGGATGTTAATGCTGAGTGCCTGCAGTGGCCCAATTGATAGAAACAAAACAAAAGCTTTTGAAAGCACTTATTCGCCCAATCTGGAGACTACAACACTAATAACAAACGCTAAAATAATTGACGGTACCGGATCTAATACTTTCAAAGGGTCTATTTGTATTCATCAAGGTCGAATAAAAGTAATTTCGGTCAATCAAACAGTGAATACTATAAAAAATCCAACGAATATTGGTTGTGAATACACAAATTTAATTGATGCGAAGAATAAATATGTTACGCCTGGTATTATAGATGTGCATTCGCACTTAGGAAATTATCCAACCCCTTCTGTTTCAGCGCACAATGATGGAAATGAAATTACTTCACCAATTACTTCAGAAGTTTATGCCGAACATGGAGTTTGGCCGCAAGACCCAGGTTTTGATGAAGCATTAAAAGGTGGGGTAACTACATTACATATATTACCAGGATCAGCAAATTTATTTGGGGGACGGGGCGTTACCTTAAGAAACTACCCCTCTCGAACAGTACAAGGAATGAAATTCCCCAATGCACCTTACACGCTAAAAATGGCATGCGGTGAGAACCCTAAAAGAGTTTATGGCGATAAAGGCGGGCCAGGTTCACGGATGGGTAATTTTGCCGGATATCGACAAAACTGGATAAGAGCTCAAGAATATCGAAAAAATCGGAATTCAGATCAAAGAAATACTTCTCGTAATTTACAATTAGAAACTCTAGCTGATGTTTTGGATGGAGAAATTTTAGTTCAAATGCACTGCTATAGAGCAGATGAAATGGTGCAAATTTTAGATTTAGCTAAGGAATTTGATTATAAAGTAACAGCTTTTCACCATGCAGTTGAAGCATATAAAATAGGTGACATTTTGAAAGAAAATGACACATGTGCTGCTATGTGGGCAGATTGGTATGGCTTTAAAATGGAGTCCTATGATGGAATATTAGAAAACATACCATTTGTTCATGAATCTGGTGCATGCGCTATGATACATTCAGATAGCGGCAGTGGTATTCAAAGATTAAACCAAGAAGTAGCTAAAACTTGGGCACACGGCAATAGAGCAGGTTTGAATATTAAAAAAGAAGATGCCTGGAAGTGGCTAACATCTAATCCAGCTAGGGCGCTTGGCATACTTGATCAAACGGGGACACTTGAGAAAGATAAGAGAGCAGATATTATTATTTGGAATGAAGATCCTTTTTCAACATATGCAAGACCGGAAAAAGTTTTTTTGGACGGCCAGTTACTTTTTGACAAACAAAATAATATTGCTCCTAAAAGTGACTTCCGCCTGGGGTATGGAGCTCAATAATGAAAAATATATTTATCTATATTCTACTTATATTTATGTTTTTATTTGATATAAATGTATTTGCAAAAGACCTCCTGATTACAAATGCAAAATTGGTAATTGACTCAGAAACATTCAGAGAAAATATGCAAACAAATACTAAGCTTCCTATTGATTATGAGGCTAATATTCATGAGAATATATCTATTTATCGCACTACCTATGGAAGAAAAGAACCAATAATTATCTTTTTTAAAGATGTAGATATTGATGAAATTAAATCTGAGCTCGACGGTTTGGATTATAAAACATATGACGCTGAAGGAAAATGGGTAACCTCAGGTATATTTGCTCCATTTTCTTATTTAGGTATGGCAGATATTGGAGGAGAGGATTTAACCAATGACATTAGGTCTCCAGGATCTTTAACTTCTGTAAGTGAAAATGCGAGTGATAACTTCAATCCAAGTTCTGTTTTTATCGCTAACAATAGAAGGCATGGAATTACTCATGCTGCCATTTCCTTAGCGGCTGCTGGAAATTCTATTTTTGCAGGAACAGGTTCAATAGTAAATTTAACAGGTAAATATAATTCTATAGTAAAAGAAACTGCTTTTGTATTAGTACAACTTGGTCAACAAGGGACACTCAACTCTGGTGGGTCTCGGGCCGCTTCTCTTTTACAATTAAGAAATGGCTTAGAAGTTGCAAATTGTAATATTAATTCGGGTAGAAATTGTGAAAACTCACTTATAAGAGCAATATCTAATATTAATAATAATTCTGCTCTTTCTATTTATGAATCTGATCACCTTATACCTGTAATACGAGGTAACATTCCTCTTGTAATTTCAGTTGAAAGAGCAGTTGATATAATTAATGTGATTGAACTCAAAAACTCTTTCAGTAAGCTTGATATAATACTTCTAGGAGCTTCCGAAGCATGGAAAGTTGCAGATACTCTAGCAGAAAATAATATAAAGGTTATGATTGATCCTCATAATAATCTACCCACAAGTTTTGAAACAGTAGACTCATCACTTAAAAATATTATAATATTGGATGAAGCTGAAGTTGATTATGCAATAACGAATCTTTCTGCATTAGGGCTTCAAGGAGTTGGAACACTTACGCAACATGCAGGAAATGCAGTTGGTAATGGTTTGGACTGGAATAAATCATTTGCTGCAATAACATCTACACCAGCTCGTTGGTTCAATATTCCACTCATAAATAACTCATTAGTAATTTGGGATGGAGATCCGTTAAATATTACCTCAACACCTGTGCGCATGTTTATCAATGGTGAAGAGCAAAGTTTAACATCACGTCAGACACTATTACGTGATAGATATAACCCTAATACAAATAGTGATAAACTACACAAATATCGCTAAATAATACATCCAGTTTCAGTCAATAAATCAATCATACGTCTTCTTTCTATTGGTAAGGTTTTATTTACTCCCCACTGGAGCCTTGTTTCTAAAAAAAATCCTGTAAGTTTTAACCCTAAACGTAGATCTTCAGGTGTAATTCCTTCATTAGCTATTAAGAATTTAGGTAATAATAATAACTTATCCGCGTAAGGTTCTGCTTCATTAGCGCTGACAGCTCTACCTGATCTGGGTGAAACATGAGTTAAATTTTCTTTAGAACCAGAAGCTGCACAGGAATTCAGATCAAGGCCATACCCCATTGCAGATAACAAGCCCAACTCCCACTTAATATATAATGCCGGCCAAATTTTATGAAAAGTTATATTTTTTAGTACAACTTCAAAGGCTTGATAAACATTGAGATGGACTTCACGTTCAGGTAAACTTTCTCGTGCAATCCCGCATAAAGAATTTAAGGCCGCCAAAGATAGCCTATCTTCCATTATTTCTGCCGCATTATATTCTAATGGCTCTACTAAAAAAACACCTAAATGCTCTGATAGTCTAGCACTCCAATCGATTTTTACTTTATTGCCTGGTTGTAAGACTGGTCGAAATTTACGGCTAATGCCACCTCTAACAAGACCTAAATGACGACCATAATCTTGAGTTAAAACATCGATTATAGCCGCGGTTTCTCCGTGCTTTCGCGCAGATAAAATGTAACCTTCAGAGCTCCAATTCATTACGCATCGTACTCTAATCCAGTTTGCAAGTAATGAGACTTATCATTTTGCCAGTTATCCCTTACCTTAACAAAAAGGAAGAGATGAACTTTTTTACCCAGCCAGTCTTGCATATCATTCCGAGCGCTAGCGCCTATCGACTTAATAGTTTGACCACCCTTCCCTAAAACAATAGGTTTTTGACTGTCTCTACGAACATATATGACTTGATCAATTCTTATATCACCATTTTTTTGGTTTTTCCAACTCTCTGTTTCAACGGTGGATGCATATGGTAGTTCATCGTGAAGTCTCAGGAAAATTTTCTCACGTGTTATTTCAGCTGCCATCAGTCGCGATGGTATATCGGCAGCTTGATCAACCGGGTATAAAAATGGTGAAACAGGCATCAGATCTGCTACGTATTCTGAAAGCTTTTTTATGCCATCCATATTCAAGGCCGATACTATAAAAATTTCATTATAAATATTTAAAAGTCTGAATTTCTCTATCAATGAAAGGGTAAGATCGTGTGCTAACTCATCAATTTTATTTAAAATTAAAAATATTTTTTTATTTTGTATTCTTTTAAGTCCATTCGAAACCCTTATTGTATCATCGACAGATAAACGATCTTGCGATGTCCCATCATTCATTAAACATCGATGATAAGCAGGTGCGTCAACAACATGTAATATAACTTCAGAATCATTAACTCCTGTCCAAGCTGCATGAACCATTGATTTAGACAACCGATCTGATTCTTTGTGTGAAAAAATTCCAGGCGTATCTACTAAAACTATTTGAGCCTGTGAACCATCGCTTCCTGTAAGCATCGCTATTCCACGTATTTGAAATCGTGTTGTTTGAACCTTATGTGTAACAATTGAAACTTTCTCTCCTACAAGGGCATTAGTTAATGTTGATTTTCCAGCATTAGGAGCTCCGATAACAGCGGCAAACCCTGATCTATTCTGCATCTTTTTTTTCATGACTTCCATTTTTTTAATAAATTTATTGCAGCGGCTAGTTCTGCTTCTTTTTTAGAACGCCCTTTTCCAATTGCGGTCCCTTGGCCTATAACTTCAACTTCTATTTCAAAAAGAGGTTTATGATCAGGTCCCGTTTTTTTTAATAATATATACTTAGGTAATTTTTTATTTATAGATGCAACTTTTTCTTGTAATGTCGTTTTTGGGTCTTTTATTGCGCTACTTTTTGACACAAAAAGATTAGACCACTCTCTTTCATAAAAATTTTTTGCTGGTGTAAGGCCACCATCTAGATAGATAGCCGCTATAATCGCTTCACATACATCACCAAGTAAAGAGACATTACTTCTTCCTCCCTCCTTATCAAGAGCTGGAGAAATTAGCAATAAAGACCCAATATCTAGTCTTTTTGAAACTATAGCGCATGCTTCTTTTCTTACCATGGAGTTTAACCTTACAGCCATTTCACCCTCATTAGTATCTGTAGTATTATAAAGTTTCTCTGCTGTTAATAATCCTAAAATTCTATCACCTAAAAACTCTAATCTTTCGTAATTTACTATTGAACGCCTTCCTGATCCATAAGAACTATGAGTAATCGAACGGAGAGCTAACTCTTTATCATTAAAAATATACCCAATTTTATCTTCTAATCTACTTATATGCCGTTCGTTTAAGCTCATACTATAACTTTAAAAAAACGGTTTAATCTAAAATTAAACCAAGTCCATGGCTTCAGCAATGAGAACTTATTATTTACTGAAAACATTATCAATGATGCTTTACTTACGATATTCTCAGCAGGCACAAAACCAGCTCCGCCATTGATTACGGATACTCGGCTATCAGATGAATTGTCACGATTATCACCCATAACAAAGTAATGCCCAGCAGGAACAGTGTACAAGTATGTCTCATCTAGTCTTCCGTTTTCAATTGTATTATAAATCTCGTAATGTTTATCAAAATTAAATGACTCACTCCACTTTTCAGCTAATAATTCTTCTCCAGATGTATTAACTAAAGTTTCAGTTGCAATAAACTTTGAAATAGCTTTTTTACTATTAACAACTGGCTTGCCTTTAACAATTTGTATCTGTTCTCCTGGCAAAGCTAATACTCGTTTGATAAAATTTTTATTATCTCCTTCAGGAATAAAAACTATAACGTCACCGCGGTTTATTTTTCTTTCAAATAATCTTCTATTTTTTACTGGAAATGGGAGTGGAGATGCAGCGTATTTTCCATAACCAACAGAGATTTTAGAAGTAATTATATAATCTCCTTTCATCAAACCAGGAAGCATAGAGCTTGAAGGAATATGAAAAGGCTGGAAAATAAAAGTTCTAATGACGAAAGCAATTAATAATGCCCATACAATAGTACTAAAAAACTCCTTTATAGAGTTTTTCTTCTTAATAAGGTTGTCTTTCACAACTTATATCTTTCTAGACTCGATGATCGCGTATGCAATCGCATATGGGTAATCATCTGATAATGTTAAATGTACGAATGAATTACTATCACCTGGAGTTTTAGCTTTTAGTCGTTCCAAAGCTCCACGATGGAGAATTGCTTGTGGCCTACCTGAAGGGTCATTATGCACTTCGACATCTAACCACGATAAAGCACCAGATGATGAAGTAGCTAATGCTTTAGCAACAGCCTCTTTAGCAGCAAAACGTTTAGCAAAAAAAGATGCACTAGCAGATTTACTCTTACAGTACTCTTGTTCATGAAGAGTAAAAGTCTTATCGATAAATTTTTGACCAAATTTATTGATAGAGCTTTCTATCCTACTTATATCGCATATATCAGTTCCAATTCCAATAATCATATCTTTACCCGTGAATCTTCAACTAATGTTCGCATTCTATTAATTGACTGTCCTAAACCACTAAATATAGATTCGCCAATTATAAAGTGCCCAATATTTAATTCAGCACATTGAGGAATAGCGGCTATCATTTCAACATTATCATAATTTAGTCCATGACCAAAATGAACTTCTAAACCAAGTTTATTAGCTACTTTAGCTGATTTTTTAAAGTTCAGGATTAATTGATTGGCAAGTGAAATTTCACCATCGTCTAGTGCTTTTGCATAAGACCCAGTATGAAACTCAACAACCTTAGCCTCGGTTTGGCTAGCAGCATTTATTTGCTCATATTTTGCTTCTATGAATAGTGATACCCTTGATCCGTTATTATTTAGCTCATTAATTATAGGCTTTAGAACATTATGCTTACCTTTAACATCAAGACCTCCTTCAGTAGTACGCTCTTGTCTTCGTTCAGGGACTATACAGATAGCTTTAGGTTTAAGTGCTAAAGCTATATTTAGCATTTCTTGGGTTGCAGCCATTTCCATATTCAAAGGAATATTTTCTGATTTACAAAGCATTTGTAGACGATTTAAATCATCATCATTTATATGACGCCTGTCCTCCCGTAAGTGAGCTGTAATACCATCTGCACCTGCCTTAATAGCCTCCCAAGCTCCTGCTACAGGATCCGGATGTATTCCTCCGCGAGCATTACGAATAGTGGCTATGTGGTCAATATTAACTCCTAGACGGACATAATTAGATGGCATTATAGCAAACCTCTACTTCCAGGTTTTACAGCTGGTATTTTCAAAAGTTTTTCAGGTAAATCATTTTGATCATAATCAGGGAATTTTCGTGCTGCTAAACTGATTAACGGAACACCTATATTAGCTTCACCATTTGACCGATCAAACAAGCAAGCTCCCGCAACAACTGAAGCCCCTGTTTTATTAATAGAGTTTATGCATTCACGGGAAGATAATCCAGTGGTTACGATATCTTCAACCATTAATACTTTCTGGCCTTTTTGAAGATTAAAACCTCTACGTAACTTGAACTCGCCTTCTTCACGTTCAGCAAAAATTGATTCCAAGCCCATATGCCTAGCTGTCTCATAACCTGGAATAACACCACCCATAGCTGGCGCTACTATAATATCAGGTTTAAAGTTAAGAGATTTAGTAATTTTATTTGCAAGTGCTCCACATAGTTTAGAAGTTAAGACTGGATTTTTAAAAATGAGAGCTTTTTGTAAAAATATTGAGCTTCTACGACCTGAAGATAAAATAAAGTGCCCCTCTAATAAAGCACCAGCTTCACGGAAAATATTTAGTACTTCATCTGTATTCATAATTTTTTTTCATTTATATTTAAGGTGTCTGATCTTGTGCGATCTGCAGATACCACATAAGCGCTTGCACGCATAGCTGCAACTATTTGTAAAAGATGTCTATTATCAGAAACTTCTATATCAATAACCATATCAAAAAATGACTGGCTTCTCACTAAAGTCTTAATATTAGTTACATTACCGCCGGCTTCACCGACTATCTTAGTTACGTCGGCTAATGAACCTGGTACATGCTCAAGTGTTGCAGTAATTCGTCCTGTTGATGCTGCCTGCAAAGCAGCCCTTCGCCATCCTAAATCCAGCCATTTTTCTTGATGAGATTCAAGTTTTTCTAATTCATCACAATCAATAGTATGTATATCAACACCCCTTCCCTCAGACTGATAACCAACTATTCTATCTCCTTGTATCGGAAAACAACATTTGGAAAGATGAATAGAAACTCCAGAACGCAAACCTTCACCTTTAACATATAGTTTTACTGTATTATCATTTATTAAATCTCTACTAATAACAGTTTCTGTAGGTCCTGATGATTTACGTGATGGAAATACTGAATTCATAAAATCTTGAATAGAGAGTTTTCCTCGACCTAACATTTCGTAAAGATCCGCAATTGATGAATAATTAAGACGTTTCATTGCATCAACTAATGAACTTTCACTAAAGTCTTTATCTTCCCTAGAGAAAGCGTGGTCAGCTAACATCTGACCAATCCGTCTAAATTCCTCTAATTCACCTATCCTTGTTAAACGACGCAAGGCAGATCTTGCCTTGCCAGTTACAACCATATTTTCCCAATCCTGTTGAGCTTCAGGTTGACCGCCACGAATAATTTTGACGGAGTCCCCATTTTTCAATCTACTACGTAATGGCACTTCTCTACCATTAATAACAGCGCCTATGCAGGTATCACCAACCTTAGTATGAACTGCATATGCAAAATCTAATGGAGTTGCACCACGCGGCAAAGAGATCAAGTCTCCTTTAGGGGTAAAAGTGAAAACCTGATCAGAAAACATTTCTAATTTAGCGTGCTCAAGAAACTCATCGGCGTCTCCACTCTGTTCCATCATTTCAACCAAAGGCCTAATTCTTCTTAAAGGATCACCACCACTTGCCTCGGCACTATCAGGATCATAAGCATAACTATTGTTCTTGTATGCCCAATGTGCTGCAACACCGCGTTCTGCTACATCTTCCATACGTTCTGTTCTTATTTGTATTTCGACTCTTCTGTTATTTTCAGATAAAATTGTCGTTTGAATGGATTGATAACCATTAGGTTTCGGTACAGATATATAATCCCTAAACCTAGCTGGTACGCATCTGTATTTTTGATGTAAAAGTCCTAAAATACGATAACACTCGTTAACATCATTAACAATAATACGAAAAGCAAATATATCAGCGACATCATCAAAACTAATGCTTTGTTTTTCTAATTTTCTCCATATTGCGTAAGCCCTCTTCTCTCTACCGTATAACCTTCCATCAACTTTATTAGCTTGCATAAAGCCTCGCAAGCCAATAGACATTTGTGATATTGCTTCTTTTTGTTCAGATCGCCATGATTTTAAACGGTTTGTTATACTTTCATATGCAGATATATTAATATGCATAAAAGATAAATCTTCTAGTTCAGAGCATATTCTATCAACACCTACTCTTCTTGCTAAAGGCGCATATATTTCCAATGTTTCTCTTGCAATACGCTCTCTTGATTCGGCTTTTGGGTGGTAATTAAGTGTTCGCATATTATGCAAACGGTCACACATTTTAACAAGCAAAACTCTAACATCACGACTTATTGCTAAAACAAATTTTTGAAAGTTTTCGGCTTGAACTCTTTCTTTTGTTGCATTAGCCGACAACTCAACACTACCCAGTTTAGTAACGCCTTTAACTAACTCAGCTATTTCTGGTGTAAACTCATTAGAAAGCTCCTCAAAAGTAACTTCTGTATCCTCTAAAACATCATGCAATAAGGCTGTACAAATACTCGCTACATCCAGATGTAAGCCAGCTAAGATACCGGCAACTTCTATGGGGTGTGCATAATAAGGATCCCCAGAATGCCTCATCTGAGTACCATGGGCTTTAACAGAAAATATATATGCTTTATTTAGTAAGGATTCATCTACCGATGGATCGTAAGCCCTTACCTTGTCAACTAACTCATATTGCCTTAGATAAGTCTGACCTTTTTTTGGCATTGCGGCCGATGTCTTGGAAGTTCTACCCATCCTCTAATTATAGGCCTTTAATTTACAACGGCTAGATAAAACTTTTATTTATTTTATGATACGATTTAGAAACGACTAGAGTTATCGTTATCTTTGTCACTTTGTAGGGCTCTTAATAACTCATTTTCATCCATTTCAGCCTGAGGGTTAGGCTCACCATGCTCCAAAGCCAATAATGGCTCATTTTCATCGTCGGGCATGTCGTCATCGGTTATAACTCTTTGCAGATTAGCAACAAGACTCTCTCGTAAGTCATCAAGATTAAGTGTTTCTTCAGCTAGCTCCCTTAGCGAAACAACAGGAGTTTTATCATTGTCTCTATCAACAGTAAGTTCAGCTCCAGCTGAAATATTTCGTGAACGGTGGGCAGCTAATAATACCAGATCAAATCTATTAGGTACTTTTTCTACGCAATCTTCAACTGTAACACGTGCCATGAAATTCTCCATTCGAACCATTAATTAAACAAATCGAAAAGTTGCTATAATTAATAGAAATGAATCATGCAAGCAAACAATTACAATGCTATAAATTATTTGGTTTAATTTTTAATTTTGTAAAATCAAGCCTTTTTGAATGAAGTGAACCAATAGATATAGTATTATGAAAATCCGTTTTTGATAACTTATCTATTAGCTCATCTATTGATAGTCTTGAAACCGGGTCTACCCACGATGATGCTATTTCTTTCAAGGGCAAAAGTACAAATGCACGATTTTGCATCCGCGGATGAGGTAGAATTAACCCTTGCTCGTATTCAACATGTTTTGAATGAAAATCTAAAATATCCAAGTCAATAGAACGAGATTCATTTTTTATTCTACGTTTTCGACCAAACTTATCTTCAATAGAATGGAGTATATTCAAAAGTGATATATCAGTACCTTTATAGAAGATTTCAGCGCATGCATTTGTGTAATCAGGCTGATCTGATCCCTCAGGCCATGCAGGGCTAACCCATAAGTTTGAAAACTTAATAATTTCTATATTATTTTTCCTTAGCTCTTTAATAACTGATTTAAATGTTACTTTCGGATTGTGTAAGTTTGCTCCAAAAGCTATGTATATTTTTTTACTTTTTAACATATGATTATTTCTGGTGTAACAATGACCTTTTATCCAAATGAACGCATAGCAATATTTATTGATGGGTCAAATCTTTACAATACTGTAAAATATTTAGATTTTGACATCGATTATACAAAATTATTAAATTTTTTTTCTGAAAAAGGAAATTTGATCACCGCAAATTACTATACCGCAGTTATTGAAGATGATGATTACTCACCTATAAAAACGCTTGTCGATTGGTTGTCTTACAATGGATGGCAACTATAACGAAACCGGCAAAGCATTTGATAGATAGAAACGGTCGTCGCCGTGTAAAAGGCGATATGGATGCAGAGATAATTGTAGATATGCTGGAATTATCGTCACGAATTGATCACATGATTTTATTCACAGGTGACGGTGACTTTAATGTTGCTTTAAAAGCTGTTCAAAGAAAAGGGGTAAGAGTTACAGTTGTATCAACATTGAAGTCTGACCCACCAATGCTTGCAGATGAATTACGAAGACAGGCTAACGATTTTATAGAGATTACAGAAATGGATAAAATTATTGGCAGACATAATAGCAAACCTTAAAACTAATGACTTTTATTGAACCAAATAAAAATTGCAATTTATGTCCAAGGTTACGCAATTTTTTGTTAGAGAAACGGATAGAATTTCCAAATTATCATAATTCTCCTGTACCAAGTTTTGGTGATAAATCTCCTGAATTGTTAATTATTGGACTTGCTCCAGGACTGCATGGAGCAAATAAAACTGGCCGTCCTTTCACAGGAGATTGGGCTGGAGATTTGCTCTTTTCTGCTTTAGAAAAGTATGGATTCACAAAGGGTACCTATAAAGGAACTTCTGATGATGGATTAGTACTTAATGGAGTCCAAATCACGAATGCTGTGCGCTGTGTACCACCGCAAAATAAACCAACCAGTACTGAAGCAAACGCTTGTAGAGAATTTTTAAAAAAAGAATTAAAGAGCTTAACTTCTGTAAAAGCAATTCTATGCTTAGGTAAAATAAGTCATGATAATACAGTGAGAGCACTAGACCTAAAATTAAGCTCTTATAAATTTGGACATCATGTTATAAATAGACTAGATGGAAATAAGAAACTGTTTTCAAGCTATCATTGTTCTCGCTACAATACTAATACAAAACGCCTAACTGAAAAAATGTTTTTTTCAGTATTTGAAAGCATTAGATCTCATATCAATAATAAAGGTTAATACCCCTAACCTCTTTCCCTCATTAAACGCGCCTTATCTCTTTGCCAATCACGCTTTTTAACACTGTCTCTCTTGTCTTTATTATCTTTACCGGTAGCTGTACCAATCTGAATTTTTACACGTCCATTAATATCGAAATACATTTTCAATGGTATTAGAGTCCTACCCTTTCTCTGAGTTAAGTTCCACAACCTACTGATTTCATGACGTTTTACTAGTAATTTTCTTGGCCGTGTTGGCAAGTGATTAAACTGGCTAGCTGGTGAATATATTGGTATTGTGGAATTAATTAATATTAATTCCTGATTTTCAATAGTTGCATAGCTTTCAGCAATATTACCCTGGCCTTCTCGTAAAGATTTAACTTCGGTACCTACGAGTATTATCCCGGCCTCAACTACCTCCTCAATTATATAATCAAAACGGGCACGACGGTTTTCGGCGATTAATTTTTTAATCTCTGAAGGCATAATTATATATTAACACCAGCCCTTTTCATAGCTGATACAATTAACTCCTTATTACAATCTTGCACGGTAGTTATGGGTAATCGCACGTCTGGGCTCATCTTACCTAATAAACTCAGAGCATATTTGGCTGGTGCTGGGCTAGGGTCGAGAAAAAGGTCCTGATGCATTCGGTGCAATGATCTGTTCAAAATTTTAGCTTCTTCAAACTTATTATTCCACATTAAATCATGGAAATGACTATAAGCTTTAGGAGCCACATTTGAGCCAACAGATATGCAACCTTGTCCACCGTGAGCTGTATGTCCTAGTGAAGAAGGATCATCACCGGATAGTTGTATAAAATCTTCCCCACATCTTTCGTTAATAGCGGCTACTCGAGAAATTTCTCCAGTAGCATCCTTACATCCAATAACATTATCAAGAGTTGCTAATCGACCCATGGTATCGTTTGTAATATCTACAACAGAGCGGGCTGGTATATTATAAACAATAATAGGTATATCAACAGAATCAGAAATTGCTTTAAAATGCTGAAATATTCCTTCTTGACTAGGCCTATTATAATAAGGAGTAACGACTAATACAGCATTAGCTCCTACGGACTTAGCCTTTTTTGTGTATGCAATGGAAACAGATGTTTCGTTTGATCCTGCACCAGCAATTACAGGAACTCTTCCATTAGCTGCTTCAACGCAAAGCTCGATTACTCTTTTGTGTTCCTTATCAGACAGAGTAGCAGATTCACCGGTAGTGCCGCATGGCACTAAACCATGTGTTCCCGATTCAATCTGCCATTCAATAAAATCTTGATATGCTTTTTCATCAACTACTCCGTCCTTAAAAGGAGTAACCAAGGCTGTAATCGATCCTCTAATCATATATTCTTTCACATATGTTATAATGTTAATCTAAAATTAAATAACAACTTTATATAACTTAGTCTATGCATGATCTTACAAGAAAGCTTACTTAAACAAGAAGATATGAATATTATTTATATAAATAAACTATTTTTAAAAAATATACTTAAATTATGTAAAATCCTACTTTACCTATATTTATTTATATTTCATCACAATGCAGTATATGCAAATACTCCATTACCTAATTTAAAAACCTCCCCGCAAAATACATCGTTTATAATTGATGATACCCAATCAATGTATCTTCGAGGAGGAATTAGGGCTGCAAAAAAAGGTAATTGGATAGACTTAAATAATTCAATCGAAAAGCTAGACGATACAACATCAAAAGACTTATTATATTGGTTGCGAGCTGTTAAAAGTCCTGATTTATCATTTAAAGATATTAATTATGTAGTTGAAATACTTCATAATTGGCCACTTTCTACAACCATACAAGCAAAAGCTGAGAGAATTTTGTTTGATTATCCAATCAACCATTTGGAGTTATTAAGTTGGTTTGAAGATAAAACTCCAGTAACTGGTGAAGGTCGTGCTGCATTAGCAAGGGCTTATTACAAGATTGGCGACATAAGAAATGGAGATTATTGGCTAAAAAAGGCTTGGAATGAGTCTAAACTCACAAGTTACAGGCAAAAAGAGCTGTATCTAGAATTTAAAAGTAAACTAACGCAAAATGATCATTACNTAAGAGCAGATCACCTACTTTGGCATGGTAAATTTCATTATAAAAAAATTAATCAGTTGCTTGATTATTTAGACAGAGACAAACGATCTCTAATTATAGCAAGAATGAAAATTTCTACAAATAGGTCCGGAATAGACAGAGCTATTAATGAAATACCAGATGCCCTAATAAATGACACTTCTCTTAATTATGAGCGGTCTAAATGGCGCCGAGTCAAGAAATCAAAAGACTATGCATTACCATTAATAAAAAAAATAAACGTTCCTGTTGAAAACCTCAAAGGTAGGCAGCTCATTTGGCTTGAAAAACGTATATATGTTCGTTGGCTTATAGAGGAAGAAAGATACGAAGAAGCCTATGAACTGTGCATTAATCACGGTCTGGAAAATGGTGCTTGGTTTGCGGAAGCAGAATTTACCGCAGGATGGTTAGCTTACACTAGACTTAATAAACCACAATTAGCAAAAAAGCATTTTGAAACGCTTAATGCAGGCGTCTCTCTATCAGTTTCCTCAAGCAGAGCGCTTTATTGGCTAGGACGTACAAGTGAAACACTTAAAGATGCAAATGCTAACAATTATTTTATGGAAGCCTCAAAGTATACAAATACATTTTATGGGCAGTTGGCATCAAATGTGATTAATGGGGTAGGATATCAATCAATTTTACCATCTGAAATTAGATACGAAGAACTTTGAAAAAAGCTTTTCTATGGACCCAAGAATAAGGGCAATGAATTTATTAGGTGAACTTGGGGAAGAAGACTTATTTACTAGCTTCTCATTTCATATGGACGATCAATTTGATGATGAACAACAACTTACTCTGCTATCTAAGTTAAGTTCAAAATATGATTATATGCGCCCTTCTGTTAGAGCAGCAAAGCAAGCATCACGTTTTAAAAAAATGCTAACGGAGTCAGGATACCCATTAATCAGTGAAATAGAAATGCTGTCTACAGATTTCGACATACCATTTGTTTATGCAATAGCGAGGCAAGAAAGCGAATTTGAATACAATGTTATAAGCTCAGCTAAAGCTTATGGAATGATGCAAATGATTAATAGTACTGCAAGAGAAACAGCTAAAAAACATAATATGGATTATTCACGTTCAAAATTAATAGCTGATAGAGATTATAGCGCCAAGTTAGGGGCTTTACATCTCAACGATTTACTCGAAAGATTTGATGGTTCGTATATATTAGCAGCTGCGGCCTATAACGCCGGAGCCCATAGAGCTAAATACTGGATATCTAAATATGGAGACCCGCGTTCTAGTGAGATCAATACAATAGATTGGATAGAATCAATACCGTTTTCTGAAACACGTAATTACGTACAAAGGGTTTTGGAAAACCTTCAGATATACAGGGCTAGAAGAAATAATAATAAATTTTCTAATCAAATAACTAAAGATATAAATATAAGTAATTAGAAAAAATCTGCTTATTTCTAAAGATATATTGTTCTATAANTTCCTAATAGAACTAAAGAAAATTTTTATNAAATCACAAAGATAATNCTTCATCCGCTCTACATGCAACGGAATTATCGACGTTACCACCGGATAATATCACGCATATAGTTTTAATATTTGTATATTTACTCATATCACCCTTTAACAATGAAGCTAAGGCA
>JGI20156J14371_10001432_pt1 | contig 19488 bp, 39 predicted proteins | sample COG_06_FD_14371 | JGI IMG/M metagenome (IMG submission 14371)
CTGTTAAGTCTTGTGTGGATGCTATCCCTACAAACTGTTCGTTACTTGGAATTGTTGGCATTGTCTTTTATTTTATACAAAGATAATAATTTTTATGTTGGCACATCTGTTGACAGTGCCTCAGGCGGTAGCGTTGTGCTTGAGCCATTGTTTGAGCCTGACCCTTGGTCAACTAATGTCCACTCTCCTCCTGCATAATTAGCTTCCTCTCCCATTCGATACCAACTTACAGGTGAAAGACTACTGATGTCGTTAGGTAGTCCACTATTGTAGATTGTTTGTGCTTCTGATAATCCTAATGCAGTACCAAATATTGCTACTTCATCTAAATTACCATTTAATAAACCTGTACTACTCGTACTTGTTAATTTACCTAATTTTAAACTTCTATTACCATCATATAATGTTCTTCCTTTACCTGTACCTGTTGCATCTAACTGACCATCAATATAAACTTTTAAATCTGTTCCATCATTAACAAACATCATATGATGCCATTGGTTGTCATCTACAGGTGTTGGGAATACAACACCTGAATTGTCAGTTATAGCATTTGCATTTGGAAATACTGAAAACCTACCTCCCGATGTATTTCTTGCATTAGCAGTATTTACTTTAACACTCCATTGACTACCTGCGGCAGCATACTCTCCTTTAGATGCAGGTGTGTAATAATTTGTTGAGAATACTCTTGGTGCTTTTATCCAAAAACTAATGGTAATTTGAGATGTTAAACTTTGTATTGATGAAGGACTATTAAGTTCTACATAGTCATCATTCCCATCAAAGGTAAATGAGTTAGTTGAGGCAAAGGATGAACTTTGAGCGTTTAGTATGGAGCGGTAATTGCTTGACATACTACTCCTCTATTGGTGGCTCAGGTTCACTCCAAGCAGGTGTCTGCATCAGTGCGTTGCAGTCAGCCCAACTTAGTATTGATGCAGGGACAACCGTGCCGTTTGTTATGAACTCAGGCTGATGACCCTCCTCCCATTTAATTAGGAACTGTGAGTCGTCTAATGAGTATCTTAATGATGTAGGACTTGTGGGGTATATAGTTTCATTGAAGTCTACGTTAGCTAAGTCAACGGTGTTGATTACTCCGTACTTAAAATCTTGTGGGTATATGTGTGACATTATATCTTTTTTTACAAAGATAATAATTTTTAACTTGGTACGTCAGTAGATGGTTGTGCAGGTGGTGCAGGGATTGTACTTGAGAATCCATCATTACCCCCACTACCTTGGTCTGTTAAGACCCATTCTCTTCCTGTATAATTAGCTTCTTCACCCATACGCCACCAAGATATAGGATTAAATGAGCTGATGTTATCAGGTACACCACTATTATAAATTGTAGATACGTTTGCACTTTGGTCAGTATTCCATACTGCAACCTCGTCAATGTTTCCTGCTAAATAGCCACGTTGAGCAGGACCGCCACCTCTTCTACCTATATAAATATTTCCTGTTGCACTATCAAAAGTACCACCCCCTCCAATATTAGTATTTTCAAGTGTTCCGTTTACATATATTTTCAAGTCTGTCCCGTCATTTACACCCATTATATGATGCCAATTGCCGTCATTGATTGTTGTAGTGCTTGAAGCAGAAGAAACTGACCCGGATTTAAACACTAAAAATCTCGCTACGCTACCATTTCTCTGAAGTATAAAACTTCGTGTTCCACTAGTTATTCCGTCTTTTGCTATTATTTGTGCTCCTGCTGATGTATCAGTCGTTTTTACCCAAGCACTTAACGTCATAGTGTTAGTGATTTGTAGACTCGCAGGATTGCCACAATCTACATAGTCAGTACTCCCATCAAAGGTAAATGAGTTAGTTGAGGCAAAGGATGGGCGGTTGCCTGAGCCTTGAGCTCCGCCATCGCCACCGATGGCATTTGATATTGAGATTTGCATTGGCATTATTGAAAAGGGAATCTACGGTTTAAGGTATCACGTCTATCATTGCATCCGCAATCCGTGCCGGTGGCTTTAGATATCTTATCAACGACTGACTTGATGCCTGTAGCCTTGGTGAATTTCTCGATGCTATCGCCAAGACCCCTGCTTTTTTGAGGGGTCTCTTTCATAGCGTTGAACTTTTTCCTTATGTCCTCGAATCTGTGCAAAAAGTTTTAGTTTATTCCATATTTCTTTAATTGCTCTTTGGCAGCAGCAGGGAGAGTGCTTAAATAATTCTTAGCAGCCTTAGGTCCATCCTGTTTTGCATTATGATAGTTTGTTCTCAGGGTTTTTATCATACTAGCAGATAGTGTCCCCTTACCTCGATTGTCCGATTTGCCTTTATACGTTTGATTCCCCGTATTTTTATCAATCTCCGTATCAATTTTTTTTCTAAAATAGGAACACTCTGTTTTAGTTAACTGCGTTGATGAAAGCACCTTTCCGTCTTGCAGAACTTTCCGTACACAATTCTTATCTATAATTGTGTGTTTCTTATCACCCGGACCATTTTTTTTTGTTTGCATTTTTGACATAACTTGTTTTTTTATTTTTTAAACATTAATTTACTAAGGAACTTATTCCAAGTTCTCTTACACCACAATCCCATTGCGATGATTTTATTTCCTAACCATACTAAAGCCTTGCCCATATTTATATTCTTCCTTTAGAAACAACTCTACGTTTCTTTCCTCTTTCAACTTCTTTTGTTTTGCCTTTAGGAGTTTTAGTAACAGTCTTCTTAACCACACCATTCTTAGAAACTTGACGAGACTTAACACCCTCGTTCTTGTACTTGTTTACAACTACACGCTTCTTACCTCGTTCCATTTCTTTTTCGACTCCACCCTTTGTACGCGTGACAGTCTTCTTGATGTTGCCATCCTTACCTGTAACTTGACGAGACTTGACACCTGTCTTTTTGTTCTTAGCTGTTTCAACCCGCTTACCGCTTCTGCGTTCAACAGACTTTACTTTAGTGCCATCTTTAGCTGTGTACTTTACTACCGTTCTTTTCTTTTTAGGTTTCGCACTACCAAAGGTAGGGGCTAACGGTTTGGATAAATCTCTCATTGTTTTTTTGTTTTTACAAATATACTAATATTTTCCTTTACGATTTTTTGGTGAGGACTTTGTGCTGCCACCTTTACCCGCCCATAAACTTTTACACGCCCAATATCTTGCGGTAAGTTTTGACTTGGCGGTGTCACACTTGTGACGTGCCTTGAATGACTTGCGAGCTGCAGGTGAATAGTTGTGACCATAGCCCTTAGCACCAAAGTGAATAAGCTTCTCCTTGCCACCCTCACAGGCTTTGACCATCTTCTTCTTACCTGCCCTGTCTGATGCAACAACCTTGTTGCATTTCATCTTGCTCTTCTCTGCCATAGTTATTTATTTAGCCGCAGGAGTGTTCGGTACAAACTGCTGACCCTTGCGACCATGTTTCTTTTTTTTCTGTGCTGTAGCTGCACGCTCAGCCTTACTCATGCTCTCTGCCTTAGAACGCTTCAGACATCTATCAGGGTTCTTCTTGTTCTTGCTTGTGCCACAAGCACCCTTGATAGAACCATCAAGCCCTATACGGACCCAATCCTCATCTCTCCACTTCTTAAGCTCACCCATTAGTATCCGCTTGACTTTGTTTTTTTCTCCATACCATACCCCGGGTTGTTCTTCATCGACCCGTTCACGGTCTTAGCGAACTCACCCGCCTGAGCCTTACCCACCGCATTGTATGGGAATGTTTTTGTCTTCATCTTTCCTGTGTCTCCACACTTATACTTTACTGTTGGCATAATTATTTTTTTGTTTTCTTGGCGTAGTTAGGGTCCTTGCAGTATTTACTCGCAGCCATATTAGCATACGCACTAGGATACTTGTCGAAGGTTCTCTTCGCCCAAGCTATCCCCTCAGGACATATTTTATTGCCTTTACTTTTAGCTCTACCCTTAGTTGCCATAGATTATTTATATTTGTTACAAATTTAATAAAATTATGGATAAGGATTATTTAAAGTATTGGAGGGTCATCCGATATTTCATCAAGTCAAAGTATGGTCTAACACAGGAAGACCTTGATATGTTACTGTTCCTAAAGAGTGAGGATTACTTCGATAGGGATAAGTTCATGGAGTTTGATGAGCTTATGAGTTGGAACAAGAATCGCTTCGAGAAGCTACGTCAAGATGGATGGATTGAGGTGTTCAGAAAAAGGCTCAGGGAAAGGAAGGCACTATACCAACTCTCATACAAGGCTCAGCGTATGCTTACCTCAATATACAAGAAGCTTGAGGGTGAAGAGATTCCCACCTCACCGTCATCAAACAAGATGTTCGCTAAGAACGTCAAGTATAATGACAAGGTCTATAGGAACTTTATCAAAGAGATGAATGCTGCTATAAGACAACAGAGATTGAATGGTTAGTTTCTTTTCTTCAGGTCTGATACGTTAACAGCTTTTTTACCTTTAACTTTTACAGCTACCTTACCTTTCTTGTCAACCTTTAATTTAGGAGCTTTTTTTATTGTCTTCTTCATAGCCTTTTTTGCATCCTTAGCATACTTCGTTACATACTTTTCCATGCTTGAAGACTTTCCGCTTTTACTTCTCTCCCTGTCTTCAACATTGATAGAACGGTTTTCTTGCCTTGCAGCTTTCTTATGTAGTCGGTCAGCTTTCTTTTCTCGACCTTCATCTACAGCCTTCTTTCCTTTTGCTAAAGTTTTTTCAGACTTCATGCGAAGCTTCTGAGACCTCTTCATTTTGTCAACGTCTTTATTTCTAAAAGTATATTTATTGTAATCCTCCATTATCTTTTTTTACAAAGATAGAAAGAATTTAATTAAAGAACTACAACGACATCACGCTCAGAAATGATTGTGTACGGCTCCTCATTGATGAGCATCGTATACCCCGACCTCTTGTCGTAGTATATCATGTCGCCCTCACTAATCACCTCAACCTCAGTGCCCGGCTTTACAACCTGACCCTTCTTGTATCTGAATCCGCTTGCATCCTCTGCAGATAGCAGCAGACCTGATGTGGTCTTAATCTCCTCGTCTATCGTCTTGATGACTATGTTCTTTCCTATCGGTGTCATTGTCTTTTGGTTTATATAGTTTACGAATCTCTCTCCCTAGGTCAGCATCGTTAGGGAAGCAATCAACGAGTGCCTGTATTATATTACTCTCCTGCCTCATAGGTTCTTGCCATTGTTATTATTGCGTTGGTTGACAGTATCGTCACAGCTACACTGACTGCGTTCTGTAATGCACTGCGTGTAACCTTTACAGGGTCAATGATTCCCATCTTGAATACGTCACCGTACTCACGGGTCTTGACATTGTAGCCCTCAACTATCTTCTCACGATAGTCGCCATCATACACCTCGCTATACTTCAATCCCCCATTCTCAAGTATCTGACATATCGGAGCCGTTAAGGCATACTCTAAAATTGCGTGAGCAATTTTTTTAGCCCCGTCCTTCTCATTATTGGTTCGAATGTCTATAGACGCATTGTGTAGTGCTATGCCCGCACCGGGGAGGATACCCTCTACCAATGCTGACCGTACTGCACATACCGCATCATCAACCCTGTCGTAAAGCTCCTTCTGTTCCAAGTCAGTGTTCCCACCGACATACACAACACCGATGCCTCCCGTAAGTGACGCTATCCTTGATAGCACGAAGTCCTTCTCCTCAGGGTTCTCAAGTATCTCCTTCTGCTCCCACAGCTCAGCAACCCTCTGCTCAATCGCCTCAGCGTTTGACTCCTCATCATCCTTGAGGATAACCGTTGAGTCACGTCCAACTATCACCTTGGAGCAGTGACCCAAGTCATCAGCACTGATTATGCTGAGGTCATCCCCCGTCTTCTCCGAGAAGTATGTAGCACCAACACTCAACGCTATGTCCTGCATCAGCTCATGCTGCCTGTATCCAAACTGCGGTGGTATAATATTACATATCCCTAGATTGCTCTTCATTACATTCGCTGCCAATGTGTTTACCACATTCGTACTGCACGGTGCAATGATTAATAATTTCTTGTTCTCCTGTATGATTGGTTTCAATACATTCTCAATCTGTAAAATGTTTGACACCTCAGCGTCTGACACCAAAACATACACGTCCTCCATGACACACTCGTCACGCTTGTGGTTTGTTATGAACAGAGGTGAGGTATACCCCCTGTCAACCTTTATCCCATTTGTCGTCTCATAATATGTTTTCGAACTCTGTGACTTCTCCACCGTCACTATCCCACTCTCTCCAACCTCAGCATGTACGTCAGCAATAATCTTTCCTATAACCTTATCGTTGTTAGCAGAGATAGTAGCAACGTCCAACAATCTTTTCTTAGTGACCTTCTTAGACATCTTCTTTAGCTTCTCCACAACCTCATCGGTAAGAGTAACCATCTCACGCAACACCTCCGTCCTGTTCACTCCCTCCGTCAGGTACTCAAGACCATGCTCCACTAAAGCCTCTGTTAAGACTATTGACGTGGTGGTCCCATCACCCGCAGTTGATGCGGTCCTGTCCGCAGCCTCCTTCATCATGCGGACCGCTAAGTTCTCCACCGGGTCAAGGAGGTCAACAGCCTTCGCTACAGTTACACCATCCTTAGTGACCGTTATCCCATGTGTGTGATGTGGTGACTCAATCAATACCGTATTTCCACTTGGACCTAAGGTGCTCTTTACCGCATTAGATATCTTGTTGATGCCACTGATAAGTTTCTGCTGTCCATCCTCACCGAAGTTGAGATGCTTGGGTGTAAACCCCATCTGATTGTTGCTCATATGATTTAATTAAATTGTTCTGCAAATATAATATATTATTTCGAACTAAACACACAATGTCGGAATGTCAATATTCTTCCTCCCTATATATATATATATTTTCTACCTCCTTTATATTTTTTTTTCATCTACAGTTGCTTTTTGAAATCGACATTTTCGACACTACTATTGATTATCAGTTAGTTAACTATTTATTTTCGACACTAAATCGACATTAAAACGACATAATAGTGTCGATATTGTATTATTATGTTAAATAGAAAATATAAATAATAAAAAAAGAGAGACCTCAAAATGAAATCTCTCTGTCATCAGACATCAAAAATAAAATCCTAGAACATATCTCCCATGTTCTCACGCATCTCTGCAAGTGAAATACCGTTGGCAATAATCTCAGCCTTCTCAGAATTACACTTCATCTTTCTCAACTTAGCAGCCTGCTGAATACCCGTCATGCCATCAGGTCGCTCATTCATTAAACGCCCCTGCTTCACATATAAGCCCCCAACATCATTGCTAGTCTTTGGGTCTCTGTTAATCTTCTTCATAGTAAATTGGTTTTAAGCAAAGGTACAAAATTTTATCAGATGATTAGAGGCTGTGGGTTCTATATGGCTACACGCTCACTACCCCCTCGCAGAAAATGGGATGATTTTGCCTACCCCCCCTATTGATTTGGTCGGTGATGTGTGGATTTTTTGAGGTTTCCAATCCCCTACACCCCTTGCTACCACTACGTTGTAGCGTATGCACTACCTAGTAACACCCTGCACCCCTATGTCATAGGTCTACATATGTAGACCCTGCCCCTACACCCCTTGCCCCTAGGGGAATAGAGAGGGATAGGGAGGCACACCCTCCCCTTAACCCCTCCCTTACCCGATATTATGTTAAATAGAACGTGGGAAGCTGTCCCCTCTACAACCCCCGTCATTGCTAGGTTTCTAAAAAAAAGTGAATAAAAATTAGTTTTTATCGAATATGTTTCTGTATCTTTGAACCAACGATGAACGAATCGTGAACATTAAATTGACATATTGATAAATGATTTAACCGAGTTAATCAAGGCTTCGTGTACAGAACGGCAGTAACAAGGCATCTGCTTAATCTTGTAAAGGCATTCGGGAATCATCTATCAGACTGAAAAAAGTAAGCACGATGTATTGGAAGTGTTTAGTAGAGGGTAAATCTGTGGGATATGGTCAGTAAGTGAAAGATGCATATTCAACATGGATTAAGAGTAAACTAGGCTACGGCAGGATACAAGACAAATTAATAGTTTAAGTGGGAGCAGTGCAAAGCCCATAGCGAGATTTTCAAGGTAGCGAAATGTAAGCCGTAAAAGGTGGGCATGATGTGGTTCGATTCCACTCGTTACCTCTAACCAATTAAATTTAATATTATGAGCAGAATGCCAAAAAAAGAGTATTTCAGAATGAGATTAACCGAAGCTATTAAAATGGGTAACACTAGGAAGGCTGAATACTTCCAAGGCAGACTTGAGCAAATGACTCAGTCTGAGCCTAAGTCTAATGAGAGTCCAAAGGAGTCTGCTCTACGAAAGTGTAGAGAGGTTTTTGAGGGGCTTGATGAAAGTGGTAGGTTGATTGAGGCGAATAGGATGTTCACTATAGCCTGTGATAGAGGGCATAGTGTGAATGATGTAATGGCTTTCCTCAAGGAAGCCAATGTAATGAGTGACACCGAGATAATGCACTCAATGACGTTCTGAGGTTAACTGATGAGTAAAGGTTTAAACACCTACGAAACACAAAGGGATGCAATAGGGCATCCCACACGACAAGTGTCTTAACCAATAAAAATAAATGTTATGAGTAAATTAAATGAAAAAATCGCAGAATTAGTAAAAGGCAACAAGGCTATCGAAAGCTATATTGAGGTAACTGCAATGGAAAGCACAAGCCAAGCCAAGCAAGAAAAGTTGTTAGAGCAATTGAAATCGGCAAACGATAGGCTAATTGACTCATGGGTAAAGAGTGGAGCATTTGCTTTGTCAGTGGATAAGGAATTAGCTAACATAATGAAAGAGTTGAAGTCAGAAAAGCTATCAATCACAATGAAGAAGTTGATTCCTTTGGTTGTAGGTAGCTACTCTTTATTCAGAAGAAATGTGCAGATAGGCAATCTTACTAAAAAGCAAGTTGAAGCCTTTAGAAATGCAGTTCACAAGGATAGTAGTATAGCCGTTCAAAAACTGAGTCTGCTTGACTTTGCGAATGGTAAGAAACGAGCAAAGCCTACTCCAAAGCCTACTGCAAAGCCTACACCGAAAGCAGATAGCGATGGTGGAGAGGATAAAGCCAAAGATGGTGGAAAAGTTATCGGATTGTTCGAGTTGAAAGGGGTTAAGGTTGAAATCATTAAAGGTGCAGATGGAGTACGAAGCGTAAACATGAATGGGGCAAGTCCTCAAGATGTTGACAAAGCGTTTTCAACCTTTCAGACAATGATAGAGGCATTACCTACAAAGGTCGCAAAGAAGTAATCAACACCACCTAGAAAGGTCTACATATGTAGACCTCTCAATACCTCAAGTCAGAAACGGCTTGGGGTTGAGGTGGTAGAAACCAATAAAAATAAATAGTTATGAATTATTACAATTTAGAAAGTCCTGCATACTGCGAGGCAAAAGGATTAAGCAAAGTATTTGGAGCGTATGCAGATAACTGCTCACGTGAGGATATTATGGAAGTGGGCTTCAATGCTAATAGTGGATATGTTTACATAGCCCTTGAAAATGGAATCTCAATATGCTCAATGCTTGGGCAAGACGTTGAGTATTTAGTCACTGATTTTGAGGATGGTACGGAATACTTTTTGGACACGTACGAAGAAGCCGAAAAAAAATTAAACGAATTAATATAAACCAATAAAAATAAATAGTTATGAGGAAGACAAAGGTAATAGGATTAAGTGATTGTGGAAGATTTGATATCATCGCAATCTTCATGAATGAGATTGAGATATTTGGAACACGCAGATTCAGACGTATCATCTAAAGTCTACATATGTAGACCTCACTAATGCCTCATGCCGTAAATGGTATGGGGTTGAGGTGGTAGAAAGAGTTTGGCATGGTTGTTGAACGTATGTTAAACGTAGTATGAACAATTAAATAAATAAGTTATGAAAGAATTAATTTTTATGTGGATGATTGCTAGTGGGCAAGTCCAACCGATGAATGAGCAGAATGATGGACATGATATGTATGTCCTATGCATTGAGAACGATGATGCAGAACGAGAGCAAGACAAGGTGTTCTGCTTTGACAATGCGTACAAGGAGGAGATACTTGAGTACATTGAGAGTGGAGACTTTGAGTACAATGAGTTTTTACTAACTGAAAACCAATAGACATGAAAGATTTTAGAATTGTTAGGGTACATAACGTACTGATTATGGTACACATCATTGAGAAAGGTAAGTCGGATAAGATTTTCGCATTCGACTCATACGATGAGGCTTGTCGATTCATACTGAATCACAACGGACTAGTAAACCAATGGGACTTGATACTAGCACAGATAGATTTATAAACAAACGAGGTCTACATATGTAGACCTCTAATTAAAAACAAATAGAGATGAACACACAAGAGAACAACAAGATGATAGCAGAATTTTTAGGCAAAGACCACGAGTTAAATCAATGTATATCGGCACCACAATACTACACCTCGTGGTATTGGTTGATGCCTGTAGTGGATAAGATAGAGGATAGGACTGCTACTTGGATGAGGTATGGTACGAAGAGGATAGTTAGTGAGGGTTTTAAGTGGGTGGAAGTGGGGAGATTTAGTTACACCGTTCAAATAGAAAACAAATCCGTTACAATATGGAAACATTCAGACCAATTTGATTCCAAAAGAATCATTGAGATAAATGGAAACACTAAAAGAGAAGCCACCTACAAAGCAGTAGTAGAATTTATTAACCAATACAATAAGAATGAAAGCTTTGATTAAGTTTAGAATGAAAGACGCAACCGATTGGTACGTCAACAAGGAGTTTGCAAACAAGCAACACATGAACAACTATATCAGTTTGATATGCAGACGAAAGGACTGCTACTTGGATGAGGTATGGTACGAAGAGGATAAATAGTTTGGCATGGTCTTTGCACCGATGTTAAACAGAGTATGAACAAGGGAAGCCGAAAACTTTACAGAGTAGGCACACACATAAATCAATTCGTTATGAGAAACAGATTAGATTTCACACTACAATCAATTACTATTATAGTTTTGATTGCACTTGCCACAATGACAACATACAATGTTGTTGTGTATGGAGCAAGTAATGATGAGTTAGTTATTACAACTCGTTAATTTATAAATCAATGAGGTCTACATATGTAGACCTCTATTTAAAACAAATAGTTATGATACGAGTATATTTTGAGAGCAATGCACACGCAGAGTTGGTTGCTACATTTGAGAGTGAAGAATTATATATGGTATGCCTACCCTCACTTGAGGAGGAGGCAAAGAAGCACCGAATGATAGTAACCGAATCAATTACTAACCAATAAAAAAAAATAGTTATGGGAACATGGAACATACCACAAGCGTATCCTCAGACGAACATGAGATACAAAGATGAGAACGGAGACACGAAGTTCATTACGGACTTCAAAGGATTCACAATGCTCAAGGTCTTGAGCAAGTATTCACACAATGAGATGATACAAGCAAGGTCAATGATGTACGTAGACGAGAGCAAGGATGTTGAGGTAAAGAGGTCAATGAAACTTGGCGAGGGTGGATTCCTATCTGCAGTATTGCGAGGGGATTTACTTGAGGCATTGAAGAGGGCAGACGAGTGCAACTATGAGGCACTGATAAAAGGTTTAACCAATAAAGAGATAGAGCTATGAGAAAAATAACAAGAGAATCAGTAGACGCATTTATGAATGCTAGAAAATTTAAGAAAGGAAACATGGAGGTAGAGGTACTGCCTAACGTAACAATCCTTAAGCTACATGGCAACGAGATTGCATACAGATACAACAACCCTACCAACACGTTAAGCATAACCAATGCAGGTTGGCAGTCAGTAACAACTAAAGAAAGACTGAACGCAATCCCCGATGTAAGCATACACCAAAAGGATTGGGTATGGTATCTGAACGGAGAGGAGTGGGATGGTAGCCTAATAGATATAAACAAGTAATAAACAGGTATGGCACGATGTTTGTACTACTTGTGCCGAGTATGAATTAATAAAATAAAAGTTATGAAGAAGCAAGAAGCAATTGAATTAGTAAATGAGGGTGTAGGTTCAATCTATACCAAGGAGGATGTAATCAATCTCATCAATCAGATTGAGGAATTAAAGACCGAGACACCATCATTCGATGGGCAAGAGATAGTCAAGTCAGTAATGGATGTATGGCATGATAAGGTACACGATATATTCCATGACCTTGCGAGTGAGATTGCAAGTGATGACATCGTAGACATGAACGAGTGTGGGTTCTACCTTGAGCATGACAATACAATCGTATTGAATGAGGTATCATTTGAGACCTATGAGATAGAGAGTAGGGTTGAGGAGTGCAGAGATTCATTGGCTCAGTTTGTGTCCAAGGCAATCGTGGATGCGTGTACATATTCACAATGCTACTTTGACCTTACAAAAAAAGATGAGCAAGTAGCACAGGTAGAGGAAGAGGATGACACCTTAACGGATGATGATAAAACTAGAACTGAAGAGGGACTTGACCATAAAGGATAATAGAATTATAAATCAATGAGGTCTACATATGTAGACCTCTACTTAAAACCAATAGACATGAATTTAGATAAGAAATTTTACAAGCTACTCAATGAGTACGATGAGTTAAAGGATAAGATAATGGATTTCGATGACAAGTACCACGATGGAATGTACTACGACATACAAGGATACGTGGAGACGTATGAGTATGAGTTAGATACTGACGAAGAAAGGACTGATGAGATAGAGACATTACACAAGCAGGTAAAGGCTTGTCGTATGCTTCTCAAAGCGTTAGAGTCATTGAACTACATATACTCCTAGCCATGGAGAGTACAAGAGAGCAGTTCATACGCATAGCAATGGCGATACTTAAGGATGAGTATCGCTTCAGACCTCAACGATTGGCGATAGCATCAAAGATGTATAGCAGATGGAGAGAGAGGAACAAGATGTTGATTGACGTGAGGTCAGACAAGTCGTTGTATGTGACGATAGGTAGGTACACCTACTACATTGACGATAGTACAGATGAACAGATAATAGATAAATGGAAAAACAAATAGAGATGAAAGTAAAAGAATTGATTAAGGAATTAAGTAAGCTACCACAAGACGCACCTATTCGGGTGTTGAATATAGATAAATTAGACGATGGGGAGAATGAATGGGTGGTTGGAATGGAAGAAGAAAACGAAGGGAATGATTATCATTCCGTAATATTATTAACAAGCATATAAAAACAAATAGAGATGAAAGTAAGAATAAGCACAAGAGCAGTCTACCATAAGGTAGCAGAGGTAGAGATAGAGATACCCGACATGAAAGCTGATGAGGTAGATGAGTACCTAAACGACAATGAGAACATATATACTGATGTGATAGACGATAAGCTATCAAAGGCAGAGTATGAATTTGGTAGTGGATACGATTGTTGTGATGGGGATTGGACTGATGAGACATCGGATAGCGAGTGGAGATACGACATTAAAGGAATGAATTATGGAGGTCACTTATGAAAAAGAATAGCACGAACATAGCAGATTGGATTGAGTATTGGGACACCTTTGACATAGGGTTGTACCTAAAGATTTTAAAAGCAAGGAGATGATAGAGCATTGGCAGAAGAAACTAGGACTAGAGGAGTGGACGATTGACGCAAGGCAGATAGACCCTGCATCAGTTACCTACCCCGATGACTGCGTAGGCGATGAGAGATTCTTTGTAGGCATCATGCCTCAAGAGGAGTCATTATACGCTACGATATTCCACGATAGACCACTGACCGAGGAGGACATAGTGCATGAGCTACTTCATGTAAGGCATCCAACCGAGTCAGAGGAGTGGGTCAACAAGGAGACAACAAAGCAGATGACCATAACCGAGATAGATACTCTAACGTGGAACGTACCCGATATACTAACTGATGTGTTCAGTAAGTACGATGAGGATGCAGACCCATACAAAGAGATGGAGCGTTTAAGAACACTCGCACTAAAGCTTGGCTACGACTTTGATTATGGATTGAGTGGGGAGCCAACACATTATTGGAAATTAAATAAATAGATATGAGTAAAAACAAAAAGAAAAAGCTAAAGATTGAGAGTGGGACACACCCACATTTTACTAACATCCTTGAGTCCTTTGCTAACGCAATGACGATAGGAACAAAACCAAAGGAAGATGAACGCAGAACTATTTAAGAGGTATGCAGAAGATGTCCAAGAAAGATTTGGACTAAGCAGGGAGCAGATGTTTGCCAAGAAGAAGCAACAAGAGTACGTAGACGCAAGGCAGATGTTGTATCTCCTATGCGATAGGAGTGGAATGAGAATCTCATACATCGAGAGGTATATGAAAGAGATAGGACACGACATCACGCACTCAACAATTATTCATGGCATACAAAGAGCAAAGAAGGTAATGTATGAGGATGATGGATATAAGAAAATCATTTCAAAGATTGAGGTCGATGCAGTGTAATCTACATGAGGTGTTTACCCAAGCGAGTAAGGACCACTCGTCTTGCAGGTACGAGACCTCAGACTACGACTCATACCTATCTCATGGAATAAAGATAGTCAGAGACAATCGCACACAACGGGTCACGATAATGGATACAACCATGAGTGAATACTACGAGGAGATAAGCGATGAACACTACAATTTATTTCGAACCAAGGGTTGGTTGTTTGGGATATATACATTATCTTTAACGAACTTTAAACAGAGGATAGACCAACTGAATGAAGGGATAAGGTATGAGGTTAATCAGAATAAACGTAAGAAGAAGCTCCTGCAGTTACGGGAGGAGAGGGAGCAGGTCCTAAAGAAATACTATAAAGTAAATCAATTATTAATTAAATTAAATAACAATGAGTAAAACAAATTCAATTTACAAGACACTATCGACCNTCAGTGTAAGAGACAAGGTCGAGAAGAAGGGTGGACTAGACTACCTATCATGGGCAAACGCATGGCATATGCTTAAGCAGAACTATCCTAACGCACAACGTATCATATACGAGCATGACCACACAGGATTCAACTACTTCACTGACGGCAAGTCTGCATGGGTAAAGGTAGGCATAGTCGTTAATGACATCGAGCATATTGATATGCTACCCGTTATGGACTTTAGAAACAACGCCATTGTAATAGACAAGGTAACGTCAACGGATGTGAACAAGACAATACAGAGGGCAACGACTAAGGCTATCGCTATGCATGGACTAGGTCTATCGCTATGGACAGGAGAGGACGTACCTGCAGAGGAGACAAAGCCAAAGAAGGCAACGCCAAAGAAGAAGGTGGTCACACTTGAGGACATCCCGGCAGATAAGATGGCAGAGATGCTTGATTATGTAGCAAAGAACAAGAAGCTTGGATTCAAGCAGATTGTAGCGAACATTGAGCAGAAGTACAATGTCAATAAGAAACAAGAGAAGCAGATTAATGACGCACTAAACTCATAGGCATGGATAAGAATGTAATAGAACTTCTCCGTGATGACAAGCAGTATTACGGAGGGGTAGGTAATCAGTACCTATCCAACTCAGACATCGGTACGCTACTGAAGAACCCCGAAATGTTCGGGGTCTCTCGTCCCGACAACAAGAACTTTGCAGAGGGAAGATACTTCCATCAGCTTATCCTTGAGCCCGAGAAGGCTAAGGACGTGGTGTGGGTAGACTCTGCATCAAGAAACACCAAGGCATACAAGGAGTTTATTGAGGAGTCAGGTATGGAGGTGGCACTTCTACGCACAGAGAAGGAGACCATCGAGGCATTGGTAGATAAGATGAGAAGTAACCTTGACTTCTTTGAATTGATACACGCAAAGGGAAACGTCTTTGAGATGCCTAACATTATGACATACTCATCGGCACATTGTGAGAGTCATTCTCTTACTCAGTGGAAGGGTAAGGCAGACATCGTACACAAGGACTACGTGATAGACCTAAAGACAACGTCAAACTTAGATGACTTTAAGTGGAACGCAAGGAAGTACAACTACGATAGTCAGGCATTCATATACCAAAAACTATTCGGTAAGCCGATGATGTTCTTGGTGATAGAGAAGAAGACGGGACGTATGGGAATGTTTACAGGTAATCAAGACTTCTATCAGAGAGGACAAGACAAGATGCACAGAGCGATAGACGTGTACCATAAGTTCTTCTCTGATGAATCAACCATAGACATTCAGAACTACTACGTGAAGGAAGAGATATAACATAGATAGCTTACGCATGGTGTTTCCGATGTGTTATGTGTAGGCTTTTAAATCATCATCGGAGAAAATAAATTTCTAATATGTCACAAGACGAGAAAATTTTTGCTAATGGTTTCTCTTTTAAGAGGAGAGACAATGCCCCTGAGTTTGTAGTGGGCAGACTATCACTTAAGGTGGACGATGCTATGGCATTTGTCAAGGAACACATGAAGAATGGTTGGATTAATTTGAATGTCAACCAAGCTAGAAGTGGGAACTACTACGTAGAGCTAGACACCTACGAGGCAAAGTCTGAGGAGACACCACCTAAGAAAGAAGCTAAGGAAGAGGGCTTGCCCTTCTAAACCTAAGTGTTTATTGGTTAAACTAAAGGGGAGGTCACTCCCCTTTTTCTACCAATCAAGTGTGTCGAATGTCAAAAATATCTCCCTCTATATAGAGTATATATATTTCTTATTATTTATTTTTTATTATCCCTACGATAGAGAAAAAAAATTGACATTATCGACACTACATCTGATAATCAGATAGTTAAGTATTATAAATCGACATAAAATCGACACAGTTATGACATCAGACATCACAATATTCAAGAACATAAGGGAGACAGAGACCCCTTTCTACCGAGGCGTAGATAAAATCCTTGAGAGAATCAAGGACGGCTCATCAAAGGAACTAGTAAAGAGGATACGAGCAGAGAAGAACAAGTCAGACAGGAACGAGATAAAGAAGAACCTACCTGCAATATGTTTCAGTGGTACGTTCAACAAGAGGAACGACTCATCAATCGTTGAGCATAGTGGACTGATATGCTTGGACTTCGATGGGTACACCAAGCAGAAGGACCTCCTTCAGGATAAGGAGTCAATCAGTAAGGACAAGCACACATACTCTGTGTTCATCTCCCCATCGGGGAATGGTCTAAAGGTATTGGTTAAGATACCTCAGGACGTGGACAATCATGTGAACTACTTCAACTCATTGGAGAATCACTACGGCTCAGAGTACTTCGATAAGACCTGCAAGAATATAAGCAGGGTATGTTACGAGAGCTACGACCCCCTAATATTTATCAATGAGAACTCAAGCGTATGGGATACCATTGAGGAGGTGGAGTACACCGAGTACGTATCACATAGGGACGCACCAACGATACCAATCACAGATGAGAACAAGGTGGTGGACATACTTGTGAAGTGGTGGACAAAGAAGTACCCAATGATTGAGGGGCAGAGGAATCAGAACGTGTACGTATTGGCTATGGCTTTCAACGACTATGGAATAAACAAGAGCCTTGCAGGGTATGTACTCAATCAGTTTGAGAATGCAGACTTCTCATTGGAGGAGATAACAAGAACGATTGACTCGGCATACAGAAACACGCAGAACTTTGGGACAAAGTATTACGAGGACGAGGAGGCTATCAATACCATCAAGCAAAGTTTACGGAGGGGCGTGTCAAAAAAAGAGGTACGCCATCAGTTAGAGGAGTCGGACTTGGATGGTGCAACGATAGACTCAGTAATGAATCGAATAGAGGATGACCAATCAAAGCAGGTGTTTTGGTCTAAGAATGATAAGGGAACTATTAAGATAGTACACATACTATTCAAGGACTTCTTGGAGGACAATGGGTTCTATAAGTATTGCCCTGAGGGTAGCAAGAACTATGTGTTCGTGAAGGTCACCAACAACCTCATCGACCACACCTCAGAGAAAGAGATAAAGGACTTCATACTAAACCACGTAATAGACTTGGATGACATGGCGATATACAACTACTTCGCAGACCAAACAAGACTGTTTCGTGAGGAGTTCTTAACTCTTCTCTCAACGATAGACATATACTTCATTGAGGACACCAAGGACACTGCCTACCTATACTATAAGAACTGTGCAGTACGTGTAGGTAAGGGAGAGATTACCCCTATAGACTACTTGGACCTCGGTGGATACGTATGGAAGGACCACGTCATTGATAGGGTGTTCAAGATATGTGATGGTAGCGATAGCGTATACCGAAAGTTTATATCTAACATCTGTGCAGGGCATGAGTCAAGGGTTTATAGCATGGAGTCAACGATAGGGTTCCTACTACACGCACACAAGAACCTATCCTACTGCCCTGCAGTGATACTCAATGACGAGGTTATATCAGACAACCCTGAGGGTGGTACGGGTAAGGGGATATTTATGAACGCACTATCAAAGATGAAGAAGGTGGTAACGATTGATGGCAAGTCATTTGCTTTCGAGAGAAGCTTTGCCTATCAGCTTGTGAGTGCAGACACGCAGATACTTGTCTTCGATGATGTGAAGAAACACTTTGACTTCGAGAGGCTGTTCAGCGTGGTAACAGAGGGACTGACGTTGGAGAAGAAGAACAAGGACGCAATCAAGATACCATTCAGCAAGTCACCGAAGATATCTATCACCACCAACTATGCCATCAAGGGTGCAGGGAACAGCTTTGCTAGGAGGAAGTGGGAGCTTGAGTTACATCAGCACTACGACAAGAACTTCACGCCATTGGATGAGTTCGGCAAGCTAATGTTTGGGGATTGGAGCGATGCCGAGTGGTGTGACTTTGACAACTACATGATAGGATGTCTTCAGATGTATCTTAAGAAGGGTCTACGTAAGTCTGAGTTTGTAAACCTCAAGGTACGTCAGTTGTCTGCAGAGACAACGCATGACTTCATCGAGTGGTGTGGTCTGTTGGATGGTCAGGGAGAGAATAGGAATCTTATACCGGGTGTAAAGTTATACAAGCAGGACCTATACTTTGATTTTGTGCAGGAGTATCCTGACTACGGACCCAAGGCAAAGATGACAATCTCAAGGACAAAGTTCTACCAATGGCTTGTGGCATACTCTTTGTTTAAGGAGGGACTCCAACCTGAGGAGGGACGAGACGCACAGGGTCGATGGATAATAATTAAGAAGGCTCCCAAGGTGGAGCCACAACAAAAATTAATATGAGTCATAAGGAGGACTCTAAATCTCCTAACAATTAAAATCAAATACAATGAAACAATTAATTTTATTTGCATCAGTGATGCTATCATTAACAGCCTACTCTCAGTGGGAGATAGGAAACTATGTCGATGAGTTCGGAGAAGAGACGGAAGAAAGATTTCTACATCAGACGGTGTCAGGTACGTTCTCAAACTCAGAATCAACAAACGCAAAGTGTACCTACTTTATTGAGCACAATAAGAAAGAAAAGGTGTTAGGTA
>JGI20156J14371_10001434_pt1 | contig 19474 bp, 18 predicted proteins | sample COG_06_FD_14371 | JGI IMG/M metagenome (IMG submission 14371)
ATTTAACCATTAGTTAAAAAAGTTAGAACGGCCTCGCAATAGATTTGTAGTGTACAAAAAATAAAAAAATACAATGAAAAATCAATTCTCAAAATTAACTAAATTATTCCTAGTAAGCTCAGCATTTTCACTTGGTTCTTGCACTTCAGATGCAGAAACCATTTTTGAAACTATCGTTGTTACAGAAACTGTAACTGTTACAGCTTCGATTCCAACAACAACTCCTACAAGTAAAACCGTTGGAACAGGTGGAATAACCTATATCGATGATGCACAAGCTTGGACAAACGACCGTATCTGGATCATGAATGGAAAAGTAGTTGTACGTGCTGGTGGGTCATTAACCATTGAAGCGGGAACAATTATCAAGGCTCAAAATGGCCAAGGGGTCGAAGCCACTGCTTTAGTTATAGCAGCAGGAGCTTCTATCCATGCAATTGGCACTGAAGATTCGCCCATAATTTTTACCGACATCGAAGACAGCATTGATTACGGAGATGGTGTCATTAGCCCCAATCGTAAGCCAACAGACACAGGTAAGTGGGGTGGAATCATCATCTTAGGAAACGCTGTTGTTGGCGAAGATGGAGGTTCGGATGATATTGAAGGAATTGCTGAAGGCTACAATTGGACTTCTTATGGTGGGAATGATGATGCAGATTCATCCGGTTCTTTTTCTTATGTTTCTATTCGTCACAGTGGAACTCAATTGGCAGGAGGAGATGAAATTCAGGGGTTGACTTTGGGTGGTATTGGTTCTGGAACTGTTTTAAATAATATTGAAGTAGTAGGAAGTAATGATGATGGAATTGAAATTTTTGGAGGTGCTGCTCAAATCTCAAATATCGTTATCCTAAACCAAAGAGACGATGCAATAGATTTAGATGAAGGTTTTCGAGGAATACTTTCTAATGTACTTATTGTGATGCGGTCTAACTCAGACAATCCTTTCGAGATTGACGGTACCGAAGATAGTACAGGAACAATTGGTGGGTCATTCACAATAAACGATGCAACTGTCTATGCAAATACGGCTCCCGAATCCGGTAAAAACTTTCTTGGAGACTGGAAAAGTGATGCGACTGGTTTTACCAATAACGTAGTTTTCAAAAACATTGACGGGCTTGCCTTCAAAGGAATTGATGCGGATACCTACACGGGTGAAGCGACAAGTGCCCGCTCTAATGAACTCAACTTTAATGATTTCTATTTCGTATCGGCAACTGCGACTTTATCTGACATATTTACAAATACCGCTGTAACGGATTATGCAGGCTGGGCACAAGTAGTTTCGGAGCAGGCTTCAAACACAGGAGCAGATGAAACTGTTTTCTCTTGGACCCTTTGGAGTGCTTTGAACAATTAATAAACATAACAGAGTTCGCTAGCCTGTCTTACTCAGGCTAACATTTTTTACCCTATGAAAAATATTTTTACTAGTTTATTTATTTTTATTACTACCCTAAGTTTTTCACAGTCAGTCATAACAGGTACCGTAATCGATGGGGAATTTAACGACCCGCTTCCTTTTGCAAATGTTATATTAAAAAATTCAACTGATGCTAGTTTTATTGAGGGTATTACTACCGATTTTGATGGGAAATTCCTCTTCGAAGTTGTGGATGGAACTTATTTAATCGAACTTTCGTATGTTGGCTATGAAACCCAACAAATCACCGAAATCAATATTGCGGGAGCTAAAGAATTTTTAATTGATGTGACTTTAAATCCCTCATCTAACAGTCTTGATGAAGTTGTAGTGACAACCTCCCAACGCAAAAATTCTGAAGTAGCTATTTTGGCTATTCAAAAAAAGTCCATCAATCTTATTGACGGACTTTCTGCCCAGACAATCAAAAAAACAGGTGATAGCAATTTAGCTGCAGCCATTAAGCGTGTGCCCGGGGTATCTATTCAAGACGGAAAGTTTGTTTATGTTCGAGGTTTGGGCGATCGGTATTCCAAAACCCTTTTAGGCGGACTCGAAGTTCCTGGATTAGATCCCGACAAAAACACCCTTCAACTTGATGTTTTCCCAACAAACATTCTAGACAACATCATCATAAGCAAATCGGCCAGTGCTGATCTTCCTGCAGATTTTAGTGGCGGTATTGTTAACATCGTTCTTAAAGATTTTTCGACACTTCCAGAATATGGATTTTCGATTTCTGGAAACTATAACCCAGACATGAATTTTGTTGACAATGCTATTCGCAACAACCCCGGGGGTACTAACTTATTTGGTTTTAACAACGGCTACTTTGATCGGCCGATTGGAGCTGCACAGAATATTCCTTTACCCGAACAAAATGCCATAGGATATGCCGGTGTTTTGAATAAAGTGACCCGTACATTTGAACAACAGATGGCTGTAAATCGCTATCGCAGTGGAATCGACTTTAGTGTCGGTGCTACTGCAAGTAACCAGTTCAAGCTTAAAAATGACACCGCCATTGGGTTTATCGCTGCGATAGGGTTTCGATCGGATACCGATTATTATAATGACTATCAAACTGGAACTATTGCCAAAGAAACTTCGGGCTTAGAAAATAACACTTCTCAAAGAGGCGAGTTGGGAGTAATTAAAAAACTTGCCAGCGCTCTATTTGGAGTTTCTTTAAAAACAAAAAACTCCAAATACAAGTTGAATGCCTTGAATTTAAGAAGTGCTGAGTCAAATGCGATTTTTGCTGAATATGCAGACTACCTTGAAAACCCTTATCTCGGTCAAGCGAATATATTGACCTATACCGATCGTAATATTGTTTCTATTCCTTTTAGTGCCAAGCATATTTTGAATGAAGGGAAATCGATAATTGAATGGAAAATTGCTCCTTCCTATGCAGAAGTTTTTGATAAAGACTTTAAGAAAACAGTTTTCGAAACCAACGCTAGTAAAAGTTTCTTTACCATTTCTCCTTCCACTACTCAGCTACCACAACGTCTTTGGAGAACACTAAAAGAAGATGCACTCGCTAGTACAATACAATACACTTATCAACTTCCCGAAGGAAAAATTAAAGGAAAACTAAAAACAGGAGCTGCCTATTCTTCAAAAGAAAGGAGCTTTAGAACATCGAATTATGCAATCGACTTTATCGGACGTAGTGAGGAGTTGCTAGGAAATCCCAACAATCTTTTAGACCCAGCTAACCTTTGGACTGCAGACACCAACCGCGGCTCTTATATTCTTGGAAGCTTTCAAAAAACAAATCAGTACGATGCGCAAAGTAGCACGATCGCTGGATTTGTTTCTGCGGAATTAAAACTATCTGAAGCTTGGAAGGCTACTCTCGGAATTCGTTTTGAAAACTACGCTACTTCAATATACAGGAGAATCTATTGATCAGGTTGTTTACAATAAAGAAGAGTTAATTGATGTAAACGATTTTTTTCCATCGATAAACATAATTCGTTCACTGAGCGAACAAACCAATTTGCGTTTTTCTTATTCTAAAACAACTGCACGTCCAAGTTTTAAAGAAAACTCCTCAGCTCAAATATTCGATCCGATTACCGAACGCTATTTCATTGGAAATCCAGATTTGAAACCGACTTACATCAACAACATCGATTTCCGTTTTGAAAACTATGGAGAAGGAAATCAATTTTATTCCATCAGTGCATTTTACAAAAATTTCGAAAATCCAATTGAAATTGTAGCCTTGGGATTGAACGCTCCAAATCAATTAATTGGAAGAAACAATTCAGAAGCAACTGTTGCAGGTATTGAAATAGAGTATCGTAAAAACCTAATCGATAATGACAACTCAAAGCTCGCAATCAACATGAATACCTCTCTGATTTTTTCTCAGCAAAAAATGACCGATGCAGAATATGACGGCAGAGTCATTACGGAGCCAAATCGAGTTATTGATAGAACAAGAGTGCTTCAAGGGCAGGCTCCCTTTTTAATCAATGCGGGAGTAACTTTCACTAATGTAAATAAAAACTTCGAGGCAGGTCTATTCTATAATGTTCAAGGAAAAACTCTAGAAGTTGTAGGGGTTGGAAATATTCCTGATGTTTATACCGATCCCTTCAATAATTTAAATCTCACATGTACCAAAAAATTTGGAGCAAACCAAAATCAAACCGTTACATTTAAAATGCAGAATATACTAGCAGATACAAGGGAAAGTTTCTATGACTATTATGGAGAAGAGCAACGACCCTTTTCCTTATTTAAAATTGGTAGATCCTTTAGTTTGGGATACAGCATCAAATTCTAAAAAAATAGTAACATTGGGTTAACATAGCGATAACATTTATTTTTCACATTTGCAAAAAAAAAAGCTCAATTATGCGTGCAATTAAACTTATTCTATTTACCATTTTATTATCAACCACCTCACTTTACGGTCAGGAAGTAACCGCTTCTAAATTCGGAAAAGGATTACTCAATATTCAAGCAAAAGACAGTACTTTTTCAATGAATATAAGTGCTAGAATGCAGTACTTAACCTCTACTAGTTGGAGTGAATCGGATGATTCTTTCGGAAGTCCGGAGTCTAATTTTTTAATAAGACGTGCTCGATTGAAGTTTAAGGGTTTTGCTTACAGCCCCAAATTAACATACAAACTCGAATTGGGTTTATCGAATCGTGATATTTCTGGTGCAAATCAATTTACAAGTAATGCTCCGCGTTACATTCTCGATGCTTATGTGCGTTGGAATTTTTACAAGAATTTTACATTACAAGCCGGTCAAGGGAAATTACCTGGAAACATAGAGCGTGTAATTTCTTCAGGAGATTTAGCCATGGTTGATCGTTCCATCTTGAATAGTAAATTCAATATTGATCGAGACTTAGGAATTCAACTCCGTCACCATTTTAAATTATCTGAAAACTTTATCGTCAAAGAAATTTTTGCACTCTCACAAGGAGAAGGACGTAACATAACATCAGGAAATTTAGGCGGACACCAATATACGGGAAGGATAGAAGTACTTCCTTTTGGAAACTTCAAAAGTAAAGGAGATTATCGAGGAGCTGATTTGGAACGCGAGCAAACTCCAAAACTTATGGTTGGAGTAGTTTATGATCTGAATAATGATGCTGTCAAGTCGAGAAGTAACCAAGGTTCTTATCTCGAAACCGCAGATGGTTTTTACCAGACGGATGTGAGTACGCTGTTTTTTGATGCACATTTTAAATACAGAGGATTTTCTATCATGGCTGAATATGCCGATCGTGATGCAGATGCTCCTCTTGCTCGAAATGCAGACAATAGCCTTACCGGTGCTGTTGTCAATATTGGAAATGCTACCAATTTTCAGATGGGATATGTACTCCCATCAAATCTTGCAATAACCGGACGTTATACCCATATTAATTTTGATGAAATCGTATCTTCGAAAAACAAAATTACACAATACACTTTGGGCTTATCTAAATACGTTGCTAAGCATAAATTAAAAATTCAAACAGACGCGACTTATGAAAATACGGTTGCATCTAATAATAAGGTTGTGTACCGATTACAATTTGATATTCACTTCTAAAAATAAAAAACTATGGATAATATTTATTTAATACTCGTTTCGGTTTTGGCAGTTTTGGCTGTTGGAGATCTTATTGTTGGAGTTAGCAACGATGCAGTAAACTTTTTGAATTCTGCAGTTGGATCAAAAGCAATTCCTTTTAGAACCATCATGATCCTTGCATCTTTGGGGGTTGCCTGTGGAGCTTTGTTTTCAAGTGGTCTTATGGAAGTAGCTCGAAAGGGGATTTTTAACCCAGGAGAATTTTACTTTGATGAAATTATCTTAATTTTTACTGCGGTAATGTTAACGGATATTTTATTACTCGACTTTTTCAATACACTGGGAATGCCAACCTCTACAACGGTTTCTATTGTATTTACCTTATTGGGTGCTGCCGTTTTTATGTCGATCATTAAAATCAGTGGTGATTCTGGAGATTTCAGTGATATTGTAAACTACATCAACACCACTAAAGCAATACAGATTATTTCGGGTATTCTGCTCTCTGTAGTAGTTGCGCTTAGTGTCGGAGCTGTTGTTCAGTGGTTTTCTAGGTTTTGTTTAACCTATGAATTTGAGAAAAAAGCAATGTGGGTTAGTGCTCTTTTTGGAGGTATTGCCCTGTCTGCTATCACCTATTTTATTTTAATGAAAGGGATTAAAGGAACCCCTTTTGCTAACGTAAAATACGACCTATTAGGGGGGATGAAAATCAAAGACTTATTGGAACAAGAAGTTTTCAAGGTAGTCTTGGTAAACTTCTTAGTTTGGTTTGGAATTTCTTTTAGCGTAATTAAATTTTTTAAAGCAAATATCTATAAGGTTATTATTGGAACGGGAACCTTTGCATTAGCATTAGCATTTGCAGGAAATGACTTGGTAAACTTCATTGGAGTTCCAATCGCTGCTTATCAGTCCTACGAGGCCTGGGTAGTTTCTGGAGTTACTGCTTCGGAATTCAGTATGGGTGTACTCTCCTCTAAAGTTCCTACTCCTACTTTATTGCTAATTCTTTCTGGAGGTATTATGGTGCTTACCTTATGGGTGTCTACCAAGGCTAAAAAGGTAATGAAAACAGAACTGGATTTATCGGATCAAAATACGATTAAAGAACGTTTTCAGCCTAATTTTCTTTCCAAAGGAATTGTAAAAACATTTCAAGTAGTTGGAAGTGGTTTCAATATGTTGATCCCTTCTGCTTTAAAAGAAAAGATAGACCTGCAATTTTCAAATACAGAATTGGTTTTAAAAAATCAGAACATCAAAGATGCTCCATCTTTTGACATGCTTCGTGCCTGTATCAATTTAGTAGTTGCTTCAATTTTGATTTCGATAGCAACCTCCTACAAGCTCCCATTATCAACTACCTATGTAACGTTTATGGTGGCAATGGGTACTTCGCTTGCTGACCGTGCATGGCAGCGAGATAGCGCAGTATACCGAGTTGCTGGGGTGCTGAATGTAATTGGTGGTTGGTTTTTAACTGCAATCACAGCCTTTATCGTCTCTGGGATTATTGTAACCCTAATTAAATTAGGTGGACCTCAAGCCATTGCAATTATACTCTTTATAATTTTATTGATTATTGGGAAAAACTACCTAAAACACAAAAGTGAAAATGCTGAGCTAATTGATTTAGATGGCTTAGTTAAATCGGAAAGCAGCTCCATCAAAGGGGTTATGGATGAGAGCACAAAGAACGTTATCAAGGTGTTTAAGCGTGTCGACAAAGTTTATGCTATCCTCTATGATGGGCTTGCAAAACACGATAAATCGCTTCTCAAAAAAGGAAAGAAAAACATCAACCGCCTAACTGGTGATGTTGATGAATTGAGAGAAAATATTTTCTACTTCATTAAAAATTTAGAAGAATCGAGTTTATCTGCGAGTAACTTCTATATCGTTATGTTGAGTTTGATTCAGGACATAACCGACGACCTTGAATATATCGTAAAGAAAAGCTACAAGCACGTAAACAACGATCATTCTAAACTCAAGTTAAGCCAAGTTCGTGACTTACAGGAAATTCATGAACTCACAGAATCTGTTTTCCAGGACGCTATGGAGGCTTTTGAAAATAATTCGATTGCTAAACTCGAGATTGTTTTGAACAATCGTTCGAACATCATGAGTAAACTTGATGAAAAGATCAATGCTCAGATCGAGCGTACTCGTAACGAAGAAACGAGTCCAAAAAACACAACCTTATATTTCAACATTCTCTTAAAGTCTAAGGATTTATATCTGCATAAACTGAATGTTATGGAAACATTTTTGGACAATATTCGCAAGATCGAATCTTAATAACTGAGATTTTTAAAACCCAAAAACTCCTTATCTAGTGTAGATAAGGAGTTTTTTATTTTACAGCATATATACTTAGCACACCGGATTTAAGAGCTGCTTGGTACCACAAATATTGAGATAATCAAATTATAGTATTCAACTTAGAGCAAAAAAAACTCCGTTCGAAAACGGAGTTTTTACAGTAAGAAAACCGTGTTGCTTATGAGCCACACATCAGGCAATCGTCGCCTTCATTTTCTTTTGATTGTTGCAGCATTGTCTTCAATTCGGCTGGAGTTAGAGGTTCTACAGGTACAGCTGCAGGAGCGCCTTTACTAGCCGCTGCATTCACAGATCCTATTGTCTCTTCTACGATAGCTGTTGCCGTCTCTAAAGCTGGTTTTTGTACTTTCTTTGAGTCATTAGATAATGTAAACTTAATCGCATCTACAGCAGATTTTGTTCTTAAATAATACATTCCCGTTTTAAGTCCTGATTTCCAAGCATAGAAATGCATAGACGTTAATTTAGGCATGGTCGCTCCTTCCATAAAGAGGTTGAGCGATTGTGATTGATCGATGAAATATCCCCGTTGGCGCGACATGTCAATGATGTCTTTCATGCTCATTTCCCAAACTGTTTTGTAGAGTTCTTTAAGCTCAGCTGGAATACCATCAATCTTCTGAACAGATCCGTTTGCACGCATCAATTCTTGCTTCATATCTTCTGTCCAAAGTCCTAAATCAACTAGATCTTCTAAAAGGTGTTTGTTTACAACAATGAATTCTCCTGACAATACACGACGGGTGTAAATATTAGAGGTGTATGGCTCAAAGCATTCGTTGTTCCCTAAAATTTGAGAAGTAGAAGCAGTAGGCATTGGAGCAACCAATAGTGAGTTACGTACACCATGCTTTTTGACTTGCTTTCTCAATGCAGCCCAATCCCAACGTCCGCTGAGTTCTTCGTCTTTAACCCCCCACATATTGTGTTGGAATTCTCCTTTAGACATTGGAGAGCCTTTATAGGACTCGTAAGGTCCTTCACGTTTAGCTTCTTCCATTGAAGCCGTTACAGCTGCAAAATAAAGGGTTTCAAAAATTTCTTGGTTCAGCTCTTTTGCTTTCTCTGAAGTAAAAGGTAAACGCAATAAAATGAATGCATCTGCAAGGCCTTGAACACCTAGTCCAACAGGGCGGTGACGCATATTTGAATTTTCTGCTTCAATTACAGGGTAATAGTTGCGATCGATTACTCGGTTTAAGTTGACGGTTACTTGCTTGGTTACACGAAATAATTCGTCGTGATCAAAAGCGCCGTCTTTGATGAACATCGGTAAAGCTATCGAGGCTAGATTACAAACCGCTACTTCGTCAGGAGCAGTGTATTCTATGATCTCAGTACAGAGGTTTGAAGAACGGATAGTTCCCAGATTTTTCTGATTCGACTTGCGATTGGCCGCATCCTTATAAAGCATATAAGGAGTTCCTGTCTCAATTTGAGATTCTAGAATTTTTTCCCATAATTCTCGGGCACGAATTGTTTTTCTTCCTTTCCCTTCATCTTCATATTTAGTGTAAAGAGCATCAAATTCATCACTGTGGCAGTTGAATAGGTCTGGGCATTCGTTTGGACACATTAAGGTCCAAGTGCTGTCTTGCTCAACCCGTTTCATAAATAAATCGGGCGTCCACATTGCAAAGAATAAATCACGCGCACGCATTTCTTCTTTTCCTGTGTTTTTCTTGAGGTCTAAAAAGTCGAAAATATCTGCATGCCATGGTTCGATATAAATAGCGAAAGAACCTTTACGTTTTCCTCCACCTTGATCTACGTATCGTGCGGTATCGTTAAAAACACGTAACATCGGTACAATACCATTGGAAGTTCCGTTGGTTCCTGCAATATAAGATCCCGTTGCACGAACGTTGTGTATAGACAATCCGATACCCCCTGCAGATTGTGAAATCTTAGCCGTTTGTTTTAGCGTATCATAAATCCCATCAATACTATCGTCCTTCATGGTCAATAAGAAACAGGATGACATTTGCGGTTTTGGAGTGCCAGAATTGAACAGCGTTGGTGTCGCATGCGTAAAGAAGCGCTTAGACATCATTTCATAGGTTTCAATAGCTGCATCCAAGTCGTTTATATGAATTCCTATAGAGACGCGCATCAACATGTGTTGAGGGCGTTCTGCGATGACTCCATTTAATTTCAAAAGGTAAGAACGTTCTAGGGTTTTAAAGCCAAAGAAGTCGTAGCCAAAATCACGGTTGTAGATGATCGCAGAATCTAATTTTTCTGCATTGTCTTGAATCACTTGGTAAACCTCATCCGACAACAAGGGTGCTTTTTTTCCGTTTCTTGGGTTTACATACTCGTGTAAATCCTTCATGGTTTCGAAAAGGATTTTTTAGTATTCTTGTGTAGATTAGAAACTGAAATACGAGCGGCTAGCTTAGCGTAATCAGGATGAGAAGTCGTCATCGTAGCCGCAGTTTCAGAAGCTAAATTATCTAGTTCTGAAGTGGTTACTCCGTCATAAAGCCCCTCAATTACGCGCATTGCTACACGAACTGGATCCACCAAAGGATTCAATTCATAACACAGTTTTTTTACCCTTGCGGTAATTTTATCGAACATTATGGGCTCTCGATGGCCGTCTCTTTTGACTACAAACATGATTGTCTAACGATTTAAATTTTATATATGGAGGTCATCAAAGACCCTTGAATAGGTTATTGTTTTTTAAAAACAAAAAATAGCGAATACTTTTCTAGAAATCTGCGTCGAAACTAATCTCTGTTTCTTTATCATCCGTAACGAGTACTCCAGCTTTTTGATATTCAGAAACACGTTTTTCAAAGAAATTAGTTTTCCCTTGAAGTGAAATCATGTCCATGAAGTCAAATGGATTGGTTACGTTAAATTGTTTTTCACATTCCAATTCTTGGAGCAAACGGTCGGTCACAAACTCTAAGTATTGTGTCATCAACTTTGCATTCATTCCAATAAGACTAACCGGAAGTGATTCGGTAACAAATTCTCTTTCGATATTAAGAGCATCAAGAATAATTTCTTGGATGCGTTCTTTGGGAACTTTATTTACTAAATGGTTGTTGTGTAAGTGTACGGCAAAATCACAATGAACTCCTTCGTCTCTTGAAATCAATTCATTTGAAAAAGTAAGTCCGGGCATTAGGCCTCTTTTCTTTAACCAATAAATAGAACAAAACGCTCCTGAGAAGAAAATTCCTTCAACTGCTGCAAATGCGATTAGGCGTTCTGCAAAAGAATCCGATTCTATCCATTTCATCGCCCATTTGGCTTTCTTTTGAATTGCAGGAAAAACATCAATAGCTTGGAACAATTGATTTTTTTCTGCCTCATCCTTTACATAAGTATCAATCAATAACGAATAGGTTTCTGAATGAATGTTTTCCATCATAATTTGAAAACCATAGAAGAATTTAGCTTCAGAATACTGAACTTCGTTCACAAAGTTCTCAGCTAAATTTTCATTTACAATTCCATCAGATGCAGCAAAAAATGCCAAGATGTGCTTGATGAAGTATTTTTCATCTTTACTCAACTTGTTGTCCCAGTCGGTTAAATCTTGGTGTAAATCTATTTCTTCCGCTGTCCAAAAACTAGCTTCCATCTTCTTATACCATTCCCAAATATCATGATGTTCGATAGGGAAAATTACAAATCTATTCTTGTTCTCTTGAAGGATGGGTTCTACTGCTTTTGTCATATCGTCATAAATGGAATTAATACTTATTGTTTTGTCTTATACAAAGATTGAAAATTGTTGTGATAAATGAAAGCCATAATTGTTCACAATGCAGCTTAGTTTTTAACAAAAAAAGTGGAAAAGCTAAGATTTAGCTAAAAATATAATAATCGTAATTTACTATAAATCAATAATTTAGATGTTAAAAAACCGCTAAGCCCCTGTAAACATTGAATTATTCAGAAAGGTGCTTTTGAGCAACTCGATCCAATTCGCTGTACCAAGCTTCGCCAAATTTTCTTATAGCGCATCTTTTACAAACTTATAAACAGGAACTTTGAGTTGAGCACCAAAGGAACAAGCTGTTTCACAAATTTGCCAGTGATGATAATTTATTGCAGTGAATTCAGAGAATTCCTGAATCCGAATTGGGTAGAGATGACATGAAATGGGTTTTTTCCAATCCAGTTTTCCATCCTTCTGGGCATTCTCTATTCCGCATTGAGCGGTTCCATTATCCGTAAAAACGGCATAGGCACATTCTTTTCCGTTAACTAAGGGAGTTTCCCATTCATCAGGAAAAGCTTCAATGTACGTTCCTTGTTCTTTAATTGCAGATTTACCCGTCTCATTCAAATAAGGCGCAATGGCCTCATAGTTGTCTTCAAGAATTTGAAGTTCTTTTTTTTCTAAAGGGGCACCTGCTTCTCCTTCTACGCAACAAGCTCCTTTACATTGAGTGATATTACAGACGAAATCGCGATCCAACAGATCTTCCGAAACTAAGGTTTTTCCTATTTGTAGCATCAACCAAAGATACAACGGTTTAAAGCAAAAAAGAAAGCCGTTAATCACTAAAAATTAGGAAAATAAAGTACTTTCGCAAAAAAAATATAATGAAAATAAATCCCAAAGAAATTTTGACCGCTGGAATGGTTCTTTTTGCTGTTATTGATATTATCGGAAACATCCCAATAATCATATCCCTTCGAAAGAAAGCTGGGCATATTCAATCTGGAAAAGCATCAATTGTTTCGTGTATCATCATGATCGGCTTTTTGTTTTTGGGGGAAGAAATTCTAAACCTCATTGGTATTGACGTAAATTCTTTTGCTGTTGCGGGAGCCTTCATTATTTTCTTTATGGCCATTGAGATGGTTTTGGGAATAAACCTCTACAAAGAGGACGACAATCCTGCAACAACCTCAATTGTCCCTCTTGCTTTCCCAATGATTGCAGGTGCAGGAACCATGACTTCTTTACTGTCTTTACGAGCTGAATTTGAAGTAATCAATATCATCATTGCGATAATAATCAATATTATTTTTGTTTATATTATTTTGAAATCTTCTAAAAAGATTGAGTCCGTATTGGGTGCATCGGGGATCAGTATTATTCGTAAGATTTTTGGCGTAATTCTTTTAGCAATTGCCGTCAAGCTTTTCACAACGAACATCCGTCAGATGATTATATAAAAAGTGATTTACTTTTTACTTAAGCTGCAGATCATTAAATTTGCATCCAACAAAGCGTATTAACTTCTTTTGATTTCAGAGATATGAAAATTTTTATTCGAGTACTGATGGTTTTAGCCTTAGTAATGGCTGTCTATAATGCAACAAAAGTAGATTTTGAAGCCCCTCTTCAGGGAGACAGTAGTGTTGCTGTTATTGGAATTTTAGCTTCTCTCAGTGCCTTCTTGCTTTTATTCATCTTACTGCTCTCAAAAAAAATAGCCGCTAAGGTTTTAAAGAAATAGCACTAATCGAGCGGTGTTTGATCAAAGAGGGTTTTTATCTTGGTAATGAAATCGTCTTGTTCGTGAATGATTTTTAAAAAGGCTTCTTGATTAAATAACTGAAGGGCTAAATAAGCTTTGATCGAATTTTCAATCAACAACTCATTTTCCATTCGAACGGGAACNCCCTGATCTTTGAAGAAGGTTTGAAAAGAGGACAAGAGTTCTTCTTTATNGGGCAATGGATTTTGAATGAGTGCAGCAACAGATTCGNAGGTATAAAGCGCTCGGTTTTTATCCAACTCCAAAAATACAAAGCGGTTGACAAGGTTGGATCGNAAAATATAATTATCCCACTCCAACTCTAAATCAGAAGTGCCTGGAACATATTCGTCTGGAGTAATTCCACCACCGCCATAAACAGTTCTCCCACCCGGAGTAGTAAATTGTAAAGAATCATTTACNGGGACACTCTTACTGTCTTGTATTTCTCCCGATTCATATCGAGCTCCAATTTCATCGTAATAGGAATCCTTGCCTTCGGCATATGGACGTTGAATGGAGCGGCCTGTGGGGGTATAATAACGGGCCGTTGTCAATCGAATTGCATCGCCTGCACCCAAGGGCATTTGCTGCTGAACAAGACCCTTACCAAAAGAACGCCGTCCTACAATCCAAGCCCGATCGTTGTCCTGTAAAGCACCAGCAACTACCTCGCTTGCCGAAGCAGATTGCCCGTTTACCAATACATAGACCTGACCTTTTTCAAATAATCCGCCATCGGTTGCTAAAGTTACTTTTCTTTCTCCTTGATTACTTTGAGTAATTACCATTACCTCCCCTTTCGAAAGAAAGGCATCGGATATTTCTTCCGCGATATGCAAATAACCTCCCGGATTATCTCGAAGATCCAAAACCAGTTGATCGGCTCCTTGCTCTTTAAGGTTCGCTAGTGTTTTTCTAAACTCTACTCCTGTTTTTTGTGCAAAACGATTGATTTGAATATAACCCACTCCTTCCGACAATAAATACCCGTAAACAGATGGAATAGGGACTTCGCCACGCTCCAGATTGAATTCTAAAAACTCCTCCGTTGCTTTGCGATAGACCTGCAGCTGAACTTTTGTGTCGGGTTTCCCTTTTAAACTCCGAATGATGGAAGCACTGTTTTTATTTTTCCCAAACAATGTATCTCGATCAGCGATCAAAATCCGATCTCCAGGAAGAATTCCGACTGCTTTGCTGGGTCCGTTCTCTAAAACTCGCACAACACTTACAGTGTCTTGTTCCATAAAAAAGCTGACACCAATTCCAACAAAGGCTCCTTGCATATTCTCTGCAATTTGCTGCATTTCTTCTTTAGGAATATAAACTGAATGCGGGTCCAACTGCTCCACAACATTTGAGATCATGGTATTGACCAAGCTGTCGGTGTCGATATCATCGACATAGTTGGTTTCTATATATTGTATGAATTGCTTTAGCTTCTGGCTACTACTGATTTCGAAATTGGTCGCGTTGAAAACAATTTGCTGATTACTTCCTAGAGTAAATCCTAAGAAGACAGACAGTAAAACAGTAATCCAGAGGTAAAGGTTATTCGTTTTCATAGGGATAGGTTATTGGGAGAGGTGGGTGAGTTGGATTCCTGCTTTTTCTAAAAAATCAATTCCAGATGTGTCTTTATAAGCAGAAGCATATACCACACGAATAATCCCGGATTGATGTATTAATTTAGAACATTCTTTACAAGGCGAAAGTGTAATGTATAAGGTTGCCCCCTTACAGGACTGGGTAGAAGCTGCTACTTTGAGTATGGCGTTAGCTTCTGCATGGAGCACATACCATTTGGTATAATGCTCTTCATCTTCACAGACGTTTTCAAAACCCGAGGGTGTCCCATTATACCCATCCGAAATAATCATGCGGTCTTTTACAATTAAAGCCCCTACCTTTTTCCGTTCACAATAAGAAAGCTGTCCCCAAGTTGCTGCCATCTGCAGATANGCTTGGTCGTATTTTGTTTGTTTATCCATTACCTACGAAGATAGGTGAAATCAAACGCTGAATAAAATTTTTTACATTTGATGAATGAAAACTGCCCCTTTAAACACCAAAATCGTTTTGGAAAACAGTCGTGCTCTACTACTTCCTTTTGAAAGCGCAAGAAAATCTGAGCTCAAAAAATTATTTTTGATCATGATATTTGGCGCTATATGGGGATGAGAATAGAAACTGAAAGCGAATTTGAACGCTATGTTCATGAAACCTTGGAGTCGAAAAAACGAGGTCTATGTTTTCCTTTTATTATTGTCGATAAGCTGACTAATGAAGTGGCCGGAAGCACGCGCTTGGGTAACATCAATCAAAAAAGTGAAAAGTGTGAAATTGGCTGGACCTGGTATGGAACCCAATTTCAGGGTACTGGATTAAACAAAGCTGCCAAATACGAACTGTTGACTTTTGGATTTGAAACCCTTGGTTTTAGAAGAATTCAATTGAGTGCCGATCTAGAAAATATTCGCTCACAGAAAGCCATTGAAAAACTTGGTGCTCAACGAGAAGGCGTTTTTAGGAACAATTATATTGATGCCAATGGGATCAGTAAAGATGATGTATACTACAGTATCATTAAGGAAGAGTGGCCTCGACTTAAGTCAACTGTTTTTTCTGAGTTTTTGAAATCCTAATTCTTAAAGAAAGATTTTACAATCATATTTTTAGTGCTGAAATAAAAAGCGGTCAGTCCACTGAGATTTTTCTTAGGACGTTTTCCTTTTCCAATGCGACCAATTTGTAGGGCATACCAGGGCAATTCGACTCCTCCCATTTTATCGATGAATCGGATTCCCGAACTAGGGAATGGGGCTTCAAAAGCGGTAGTTTTTCCTGAAAAAATATCCTGGGCAAGTTCTGGATACAAACAAAAGGGACGAGCCAAACCAACGATATCTAATTTGCCATCGGCCAAGGCTTGTTCCATAACCGCAACCGTTCTAAAACCTCCTGTCAACATGAGTGGTTTACTGGTTATCCTTCTAACTTTTTCTATGTAGTCTAGAAAATAAGCTTCACGTTCTTGTGTGCTTTTCTTTTGCTTATGACCTACCATTGCTGGCTTCTCGTATGTTCCGCCTGATATTTCAATTAGATCGATTCCTTCCTTAGATAACAAACGGACTACTTCCATGGACTCCTCTTCCGAAAAACCTCCGCGCTGAAAATCAGCAGAATTGATTTTAATTCCTATTGGATATTTTGCTCCTACTTGTGCGCGTATTTCTTTATAAATTTCCAAAACAAAACGCGCTCTATTTTCTAAAGAACCGCCCCATTGATCGTTTCTGGTATTACTCAATGGAGACAAAAACTGACTCACTAAATACCCGTGTGCCCCGTGAATTTGACAGCCCGAAAACCCCGCATCTTGCATTATTTTTGCTGCATTACCGAAACGCTTGATAATTTTCCAAATGGCATCTTCGGTTAGGGGAGTTGGTTTTTTAAACATCGAAGAAGCTCCTCCCATCTTAAGCGATACTGCCGATGGTGCTACCACTTCTTTGTTTATAGCGGCAAAAGCCTGACGTCCTGGATGATTGAGCTGAGGCCAAATCTGGGCTCCAGTTCCTTCAACAGTTTTTGCCCAAGCTTGTAAAAGCTTAAAATTTGAACGATCCTCAACCACTACATTGCGTGCTTCTCCCAAAGCTTGAGAATCGACCATCACATTCCCAGTAATCAAAAGTCCGGGCTTGCCTTTTGCCCAAACCTCATAGGCTTTGATCAATTGTTTTGTTGGAGCGTTTTTCAAAGTCCCTATGTTTTCACTCATAGCAGATTTAGCGATTCTGTTTTGTAAAAGAGAACCACTGGGTAACGAAAATTTAGTTTGTAATAATTTCATCAAGTATTTATAATAATAGTGTATGGGTTAAAAAGGGCTGGTTTCGATGATCATCCGAATGGCTTGAGAAAAGATCATAGCACCGTTGACTAACTGCCATCTGGACTTGTTGATTTTCAAAACATTTAAAAATAATAGATTGACAATTAGAATGCCCACTACGATAACGATCTGAACAGCTTCAACTCCAAGAGCAAAGAAAGTAAATCGACTAAAACTTCGTCTTCAGAAACAATAAGAGAAAAATAACGCCCAAAGCCCAATCCATGAATCAGTCCAAAAATTAAGGTTATTACCGATGGGAACCAACTGGCAACGGGGAAGATTTTCGTTCTTAATAATGGAATACAACTCAGCGCAATGGTTATAGGAATCAGGAATTCAATCCAGTCGGCTGGGAGTTTGAGCTCAAAAAAGTAATTTCCAAAAAGGGAAAGTGTGTGCCCTAATGTAAAAAGAGAAACCCACCATACTAATTTTTGAAATTCGCGAAACCCAAAAGGAATGGCAAGGGCAATGATGAAATAAAAATGATCGAGTCCCTGTAAATCCAAAACATGATTGAATCCGAGTTGTGCATAAAACCAAATTGTTTCCATAATCTTTTGCTTTTATAGTCCGCGCTCTTTTTGAATTTTTTCGTAAGCAGCCTGAACTTGTTGAAATTTTTCCTGAGCTCCTTTGAGCATAGCTGGATCAGCACTACTCAGCTTATCAGGGTGGTATTTTTTTGCCATGGTGCGGTAGGCTTTTTTGACCTCAGCATCTGAAGCATTCGAATCAATTTCCAATATTTTATAAGCATTCCCAGCTTGTTGAATAAACATAGCCTTGATGCTTTCAAAGTTGGCCGATTGGATTCCCAAAGCAGCAGCAATTTGATTTATTTTATTTATTTCAGAAGGAGAAACGCTTCCGTCTGCATTGGCGATTCCAAAAAGAAAATGCACAATTTGTAGTCGTGTGTTGTAGGGTGTTCCGCTGACAAACAATTGCGCTACTTCTGAAAGATTTTGAGTTTCTTTCTTGATTTCAGAATTGAATCTAGCGAAAATAGTTGCGGCATAATCTGCCCCGTAATTTGCAATGAAATAGTTGCGAACAAAGCGCAATTCTTTTTGCTCCACCTTTCCATCGGCCTTAATCACCATAGCGGCTAATGCCAAAAGATTCAATTCAAACTGATTGGTTCCCATGGAACGAAAACTACGCGTATTGAACGTTCGTGTAGTCCCATTTTTCATAAAACCTTCGATCATACTTCCAAGAAAGTATCCTAAAACAGCTCCTCCAAAACGCAAGTAGGTATATCCCAAAACAGCACCAATCCATTTTATCATTAAATAAAAATTTGACCCAAAGATAGTTTTTACTTTAAAAAATAAAGTGAACATTATCTTAAAATCAATGGAAATAAAGGAAACTTTTTATCTTTGTACAAATTAAAAAAACAGTCTATGTATCCAGCAGAATTTGTACAACCCATGCGCGATGAATTAACCGCCATAGGATTCAAACAATTAAGTGAAGTAGCTCAAGTTGATGAGGCGATTAGTGCAGAAGGAACAACTTTGGTTGTAGTGAATTCGGTTTGTGGTTGTGCTGCAGCGAATGCAAGACCCGGAGTTCGTATTTCATTAGCAAACGAAAAAAATCCGAGTACACTTGTAACTGTTTTTGCAGGAGTAGATTTTGAGGCAACCGATCGTGCTCGTGCCCTTATGGTTCCCTTCCCTCCTTCTTCTCCAAGTATGGCATTATTCAAAAATGGGGAATTGGTACACATGCTTGAGCGTCATCACATCGAAGGCCGCCCAGCAGAAATGATTGCGGAAAACCTGAAACAAGCTTACGACGAGTTCTGTTAAGTAATATCAAAGCATACCCCTTTTTTGAAGGGGAGAAAACCGATCATAATGTATAAATTCATCGCAAGTATTTTCTCGGTTGTTTTCCTGGTTTGCTTTGTGATGAATTTATTGATTTTTCATGTTGTTCAAGTTNTAGGTCGAACGCTCTTTGGATATCAGGCACACAAAGTATCTGTAGACATTCTCAACTTTTTTTTGCTTCGTTGCTTCAATCTTTTGGGCACCCGTATACAATTCAATAAAAGCTTTGAGTTNCCAACCGACCGTCCACTCATCATATTGGCAAATCATCAGAACACTGCTGATATTCCGCCGCTGATCTGGCATTTACGCAAGCATCATTTAAAATTTGTGAGCAAAAAAGAGCTTGGAAAAGGCATCCCGAGTGTTTCTTATAATCTTCGTAATGGGGGTTCTGCATTGATCGACCGAAGAAACCCTATAC
>JGI20156J14371_10001448_pt1 | contig 19415 bp, 13 predicted proteins | sample COG_06_FD_14371 | JGI IMG/M metagenome (IMG submission 14371)
TCTTAAACTAAGCTTTAGTTTAAGAAAAAGCAAAGTTTTTCAATTTCTTGACACTCTTTAATGATTTCTTTCAACCTATATTCTCGAATATGGGCCTCTATNAAAAATCNTTGTAAGTTTCTGAAATGTATCAAACAACCCAAGTTCCTCAAATGCACGCTGCCAATCCAGAGGCGACAGACGACCCTGTTGCCAAATTATGAGGCGCATATCCTCCGTATTTGTTCCGTACCCGATTCTTTCCGGCTGGTGCCTCAAATAATCCAGTCGTTGAAGAAGTTTGATCTCCTGCATCTTTGCTTCGACATAACCACTCACGAGATTTAACGCATTGATCAATCGGTCGTTCGCGGGCTGCAGTATCTTCTCTTCCATTTGTCGGGTCACAAACTCGACCAAGTCTGCACCCCCCCTTCCCGCCCCGGCTTTGAAACACTGATAGAAGCTTTCGATCAACGGTATCATGTTGTGCAAAGGGTCATATGTTAAGAAGGACATTCCTTCGTAATTGGCGTGGTGATCTCGATAGTAGTCTTCGAAAGCGTCGAAGTAGAAACTGTAGAGGTCGCGCACAGCAGGCAACATGCCGTTGCCGTTGTTTTCTCCGGTGTTCTGCCACATCTGCCATGGTCCCAATTCGGTAAACCATGCATCCTGCTTTTGCCTTTCATTCATTGACTGGTCTTCGTTGATGTTCGTCGTAATGTCGAGAAGTGTTTTGAGCGCGGCTTCGGATATACCAGGTTCGAGTATCATGTGGCCGTTTCTAGGAACCGAGAATGGTCGGGCCTCATGAGGATGAGGCCCTGTGAAGACCAGATTTACCGCAAGCCAGTAAAGCCTTTGTTGTTTCCCGAAAATCATCATGAAATCCTCAGTTCCCAAACCAATTCTCTTTATCCTTCCCTCTCCTATGAAATCGAAAAAACTTTTGTAAAACCCCCTTTGTAAAACACTTTGTTGTCCAGGAATGGTTTTGCCGGCTGGTATGGTAAGAGAGGTAATTCCTTCAGTAGCATATGGTATCTGCTGTCCAGATTTCTGGCGCAGAAAGTACGCGAAAGTCGGCAACAAATCTTGAAAATCCCTTTTCAGTCTTTCCAATGAGTCCGGTTCCGGTTCCAATGCGTCCGGATAATTGTGGTCGGGTGGGTCTCCTGAACCTGCATTGCATCTCTCATCTAGCCATTCATAAAGTTGTACCTGTCTTTTCGACCAGTCCCTTCCGGTGGCTTCGGGGTGTTTTTTACACACATGGTCATATGGGACCCTAGAATTCGAAGCGGCCATTCTGCGTAACAAGACGGGGTGAGTTTAAATATGACGCAAGGTAAATGGGTTGTCTTTCTTGAAAATCCTTGTATCGGGTAAATTTATGGCAGCCAGACTTCCGTGAAATCTTTCTGCACTGCGGACTGAGCTTTGTATTTAAATGGTGTTAGTTTGAATGGTGTAGGTGGTAGTGATATTTGGAAATGGAGAATTTATTGTCACACAAAACAAGAGTCGGCAAAGGGGACGATGTGCGTGCCATGATCGTTTACATTGCGCGCCTGAGCCTAGTTAGCATAGGGGTTGTAATTCCATTAACACTGTGTCTTCCTGGGAACGTTTGTACTCACGCTGCTGGGAATGTAAAGATGATTTCCGACGGATTCCGTGCGCACTCGTCGCTTTCGACGGTTGTGTGGGGGAGTGCTCTCTGCTGGGTGACTGCGCTACGGGTTCTTGTGCTACTATCCCCGGGGACGCAAGAGGCATACGGCAAAACAGTGGCGCAGCTGGCGCTTCTGCTGAGTACGCCTGCGGCCTTTGTGACGATCCGGTATGACGACGTGGAGAGTGTGCATATATGGGCGGCGGCTGTCTGGATAGTGGGGTCGCTGTTCTTTCATTATGCGGTGCTACGGAGCATGTCGGACAGCTTTCATGCACTGCTCAAGTGGGTTCTGTTTGGGGGCACGGTCGTTTGTGGGATTGTGTTTCTAATGTTTTTTGCCGTGGTCAACGCCGACCCGTTGCCGAGCAACCCAACGATGCTCAGCGTGGTAGCCGTTCTCGAGATATTAACAGTCTATGGGATCGGGCTCTGTGACTTTCTCCTGACATCCTACATATTATACGAGGAGAACAAAGGCGTTGGCATCTGGGAAATACTCTACCAAAGAAATATGACAGTTATTGCATCGATTCTTTCGTTGGCAGCGATGTGGGTGTTTGTCTTTGTGGTAATTTTGTTTTACTTTTTGTCGCTTGATATGCCTGTAGTTTGAGATGTAATATAATGGTGCCTATCGGTTAACGGGTTCGGTCTTGACCCTCGAAACGGGTTCGGTCTTGACCCTCGAAACGGGTTCGGTCTTGAAAATTGCGCCTGTTTGACGACAGCATTTGCATGTCCAGCCGCCCTTAGAGGAGCAGCACGGTGTTGGGTATCTTGTACTGTTCCTTGTGCAGGCTGTACAATACCACGGCAGCTTAGGCTGCTCATGCGACTCGACAACGAACCACTCGTCACACCAGTGACCGCTGCATGTGACCATGATGGGTACGGGGAATACGCCGTACTCTGCGTATTCTTCCTTGGTGGGCCAGAAAAGAATGTTCTCCTCGCCCGGCAAGCCCTGGCCAAAGACCGTCTGCTGACGTTTTCGCTTGGTTGTGTTGGTACATGCTGGAGTGGGAGTTCTTTGGGAAATAGTCTTTGCGGTGGTGTCAACTTGCTGGTGCAAGGGAAACTGTTCGTCGACGAAATCGTCTATTTTTCTCTCTAACTCTCTTCTTCTGTCCCACTCTGAGCTCGACCGCTCGTGTGCTGACATGCGTGTCAAGGTTGGTAGCTGTGAGTGGTGAGAAGCCAGCCTTTTAAAGGGTGGGTATTCCCGTCAGAAGTATCGAAATAGATTCACTTTCTCTATTCCCGTCAGAAATCACTGAATTATTAGTCAAAAAAAATTATAAAAATATTATAAAATAAAAATATTATAAAATAAAAATATTATACAAATAAAAACGGAAATCGCCGGTCGGGGGAATTTGACCACTAAAAAAATCGCCAATTCAGCCATTCAAAATTCCAACGTTGAAACCGGGTCCGAAAAATCGTAGGAGGATGGTGCAGAGCCTGTCAGACCAAGTGCACAGCTCGGCAACGGGTCGGTCGATCGGCGTGATTTTTTCGAGAACCGGTCTTTATTGATCAGCATAGTGATTTTCTGTGAGATTCATAGTGCTGCTTGGCTGCTTTGAACAGCTATTCTATGAAATATACCTCTCAATCTCAGCTGCAGCACAAGCACAAGCACGGCTGCGGTTTCCAGCCGTAATCGAGTGTAAGTTCTGTTTTGGGAAGAATTTCCCACTTCGTACACACATACACCCTGGTCTTGTGACCCTTTTTCGGGGACTCAATGAGTAGACAGTTGGCGTTGCGGCACTGATGGTTCAGATGCGCTGCCCAGTGTGATTTTAGCAAACACCATTCGTTTGCCGAATCGCGAACAAGAGGCTGAATGAGTCCACCGTCCTTGAGCTCGAGCACATACTGATGCCTGAGATCGTCCTCTTTCCACTTTGAAAATGTTTGGGGGTTCACAGCACGTCCTGTGTACTCGAAAAGCACCTGGAATGCTGCGATCTTGCATGTCGTGAAAATCCCGAAGCCCTTTTCCTCGGTCATGATGCGCTTGACGTAGTGGCTTGGCTCGTTTAGGCATGTGGCGTCGCACTCCTCGCTGACGAGCGAGAATTTTCCGGTGCATTCCGTGCCATCGGCTCGAATGCCCGGCGGAAAGCACATTTTGCCCATGTGGCAGCTGCTGTTGAGTACATGAATGATCTGCTTGCAGAACGAGATAAGTGCAGGCTGGTTCTGGGTTTCGAGGACGAACTGCATTGCATCCTCCGATGTCATGGACCTTGCCACAGTCGTCATATACTTTGCCTCTGTCATACACACTGCCTCTGTCGACTCGATGGTGGTGTCGGTGTCCAATAGAGATGGAGGGTCCTCGGTGCATATGGCACTCGTTGTGAAATCTTTCTCGATAGGGGCAGCGAGGGCAAGAAAATTGTCCAGCGTTGATTGTCTATCTTCGTGGAGAGGCGGGAAGCAAGTGGGCCATTCGCCCGTCTGTAAGCCGAGAGACGTAGTACTGACTGATAAGATGTCTGAGAATTCGAAGATATGGCGGATATCTGTACAATCATCGACAACATTCGAGTCACCGTCGGGTGCATCTGTGCATGGTTCATCTTCTTGTGGTTGGTACCACATTGCGGACCAGCGTAGGGTACTGGGAAGCGTCACGAGTCTCTGCGATTGACTTGGATAAACACGTGGTTTTTAGGATAAACACACGGTTTTATGCAAATCAGTCACCTCGGACTGATTTGCATTGAAACGTTGAGATCTATGGAAGTTTTATAAATCTTAGTATAAAATTGAGAAATTATTTTTTGATAGACATGCAGTACCACCAACCAGTGTTGCAGTCTTCCTTTTTATTCGTAGACGCCCCGGTAGACCCGGACATGTATAGAGTGAAGGCAGTGGGCGATGTCAGTCCGGAGAAGCATCACCCACTCTTTGGTGGGCTCTTGACATTACCGGAAAGTGCTCTTTCCAATGAAAAGTTCAAGTCAAGTTCGGTTTTTACGTGGCTATTTCGATGGAACCTTGTAGCGAGTATGGTGCATCTTTTTTCGTTTTTTTTCATTTGGGCACGATACTTTGCCGTGTTTGACACGCGATCTGATTTTTCGATGGACGGCGACGTGACGTGGGGAGGGGTATGTTGGGAGCTTGAGGAAGGTAAGCTGAGCTTCGCCAACGTGCCTGAGCGGGTATGGGACCGGCGCACTATGATCTTTTGTGTTGTGGAGGGCTTCTTTTTTCTCTCGTTTCTATTCCAAGCGATCAACGGGCTGATGACTGAGGATTATGCGGACCGCGTGCAGTACAATGGGGTGCAATATCTACGCTTCCAGGAGTACAGTCTCAGCGGGTCGTTGGCGCTGGTTGGGATTGCGCTGACGGTGCAGATAAACGACTTGCAATCGCTTTTCTACATCTTCTTTCTGAGCTACACGTGCATGATCTTCGGGCTGGTTTCGGACAACATTCGGTGCATCTGGCGCGACTGCAATGCATTTATCGAGACGGTAAGCGGGGCTGCCTCGGATTCGGGTTTTTCGAAAATACAGCAGCAACTAAAGTGGCTCATGTGGTATGTACATTTCGTCGGCTGGGTGCCACTGCTTGCGGTATTTGCATGTCTTGTGGTACACTTTCTCACGACTGCGAACCTGGGGTGGAGTTGCCTGCAGTCGCTGCCGACAGCGTCGGGCTCCGAGGTGCGTAGTGTGCCGGACTTTGTAATTGTGCTCGTCGTTTGCACGCTCGTGTTGTATTCAAGCTTTGGTTTTGTGCACATGTGGCAGCTTCGGCGGGACGGAAAAGACATTGCAGGCAACATAATGAGCAGAAAAATCCGGGACGTGGAAACCGGGGTATTGATTGAGGGTCTATTTATTTTTCTGAGCTTGACAGCGAAACTTATTTTAGGCTTTGTGATTGCAAGTAACATTCTTTTTGTCTGACGTGTTTTTCGGCCTGAGGTGTTTTTTGGCCTGAGGTGTTTTTTGGCCTGAGGTGTTTTTTTTGTATGACACGTTTACATGTTATTTATTTTTGTACGGGTTGGATAAAGGAGGCGGATGTGGCGGTCGACGGGGAAAGCCTGCTGCTGGAATGAGTGACACGGTGCGGTATGTGGAGAAGTTTGTGCGGGACTGGAAAAAGCAGACAATCAACTACAAGGACACGGAGCTACGGGGGCTGCTGAAGTTTTGCAAGCGTTGCAACCGGGAGGAGTACCGCCTGCAGACGAGTCTTTATTTTACGGGGGCCGTGCCGGAGGATACGAAGAAATACACGGCGTCCCACCGTAACCAAATGTCACTGCGCTTTCACATGGGTAAGATGAAGAAGAAGGTTGGGTTGGTTGTGGCGATCAAAGAACGAAACATCGTGGGTTTTTCTCTTTTTGTGGTCGACGACGAGTGTGGGGTGGTGACTATTTTCTGTCTGCTGGTGGCGGAGAATGAACGCCACAAGGGGATCGGGGCGGAGTTGATTCGGCGGACGCAGGGGAATGCAGCGCCTTTGTCGGTTATGATTCAGTTTGACAAGATGAACGACTATAACCTGGAGCTGTGGAAGCCCTGGGTGTATAAGCTTGGGTTTTCCCGTATGAAGTTTTGCCAAGAAGTAGGTATCTACAAGAAGTCGTCGAAGAACCATCAGTATGCTGTGATGTTAATGGGGAGTCGCGAAGACCTACGGCGGCGGTATCTGATGTTAGCAGAGGATGAGCTTCTGAGGAACGGCCGTAGCCCGAGTGTAGAGATGACGACGGTGTATATGGAGAATGCACTGCGGCGCTTCGAGGATGCGTTTTCCCGGCATTTTCCGGGCGAGATTTACCAAGAAGACATTGAGAGATATGAGGAGGAGGTTCAAGATTCGGTCGGTTCCGAGCATTGTTGTGCAGAAGAGTAAAAAGGCCAGTATTTGCTGCATGCTGTGTGATGTGTGGGGTTTGCGGTATAGACAGATGCAGTGCTGCTGCGCCGAGAATACACGACTGAAAGCGCAGGTGGAAGAGTTGAGTGCGCAGCTGAAGTTGAGCAAGCGGCTACTCGGCTTGCTGGAGACGGGCGACCCCGATGCCGAAGGGGAGGTTTCGAGGCTATTGGATGGCGGCGACCACGACGCCCTTGGGCATGTGGAAGATCTGGCCACATGTGACCTCGGAGAGGGTGTCGATAAACTCACGGCCCATGCCCAGCGCGCGCCAGTCGGAGACTGTGTAGGGGAAAAGTTTCATGAGGTCGCAAGTTAAGCCCTTTTCCTGCATCTGCTGGAAGGTGACGCGCGTCTCCTTGAGAAAGGAAGCGCTCGGGGGTCCGGTGCATAAAACCTCTGCGAGCGACATGTCGAGGTCCAAGAAGGCGTGCACCTTCCATGGAAGGAGATGTGGGAGGTCTTCTGCTACGACGAGACCCTCTTTGAGCCATTCACATTTGTGTGGCTGCAGTTTCCGGAGCTCGTGGACGGGTATATTGAGTTCGTGGAGCATCTTGGAAAATCGCAAGCGGTGCTCCTTTGCGACGTTCCAGTCCAGAACGCGAATGGGTTGTGTCCAGCCGTAAATACTGATTGCCTGGGAAGCGGTGAGATGGATTACTGGCATCGTTACTATGGGACACGAGAACGGGTCTTATAGTCGAAGGGGGGCGAATTGTATGATTCGTGGAAACGACTATATAAAGTGGCATGAAATGCTTCGACGGCGTACAATTTAGGAAACTTTGTTGCCCCCCCCTCTCGTCCAATGAATTCTTTTGATTCCTTTATGACGAATTCCGTCGTAGAAAACCTGAGTGCGTATCCGATTGACTACGGCCTATACCAGTATTGGAGCGTGTGGGCACGGTGGGTGGGGTGGTTTTCAACCACCTGCTTCATCGGCTTTTGTGTCTTCTTGAAGTACCACCTGTTTAAGGACATCAGCATTGACGTTGATTCGGACGAAGCTGACAATGCCAAGAACAAGAAGGGCAAAAAGGGCAAAAAATCAGTACACCCGTCCCGTTACAATTACAACGGAGACGAGTTAGACAACCACGCTAGTGGGTTGTCTATGTTCTTCTGGAGGCCGTGGTTAGTTAAGATGTCTTACATTCTGCTGGTGCTCGCGGTGGCCCCCTTCTGTATGGCATGGTATCCCCTGACCGCCAACCCTCGCTGGTTTGCGATTCGTGCTGTGAACCTTGTTTTCAACCTTGTGGTTGTTTACCAAGTGCAGTTTCACTTCGCTGGTGATTGGATCCGCATGCGTCTGTACGCGTGGGGACATCGGAGTTACCCGTATCGTAATTATGACGACATTTCTTATGACGATGAGTCATTCGCTGAGATGTTTTGTCCGGGTGGATGTTTACACCTTGAGTGGACGGAAGCTTGGAACGACAAGGACGCGGCGTTAGGTCATTTCATGCGACACGATGTGTATCGTCTGTTTAGGAACTTGAGGCACCCCATTGCGATGATGGATGAACTCTGGTTGATTAATAATACGAACCACTTTGGACAAGTCAATCGCGGTGGTGGCAATGTGGTACCGGCAATTCGCATTCAATAAATTACATTATTAAGAGTATGAAAGGCCAAGCGCGGGAAATGCGTTTTCTATGCATGTATTTACAGCTGGTAGTGCCCTTTTAGTCTGGAGTATCCTTTTAGTCTTGCAGTTATGTAGCAGAAGGGTCTTTTTCTGGTCCTTTAGAGGGACCCCGAGTTGACACGCCAAGCAGTGCTCGTCATCGGGCCCGGTCAGACGACCGCGGATGGAGGCTAGGTCGGAGACACTGCGGTAGGTGATTTCGGCCTTGGTGTCGCGACTCCGGAACCACTCGGACTCATGTTTGTCTAGGTGGGTGGCGAGTGATACGTTCTCCACTTTGCAGCCACACACGGGGCAGGTTGATTGCACCCGAACGAAGTGCTGTTGCAGGTGTTGGAGGTAATCACAGATTCCGGCGCACGGTGCCTCGCAGAGCTCGCAAGGGTGGCGTTTCAAGTGGGGTTTAGTAAAGATAGCCGTGGTTCCGGAAAAGTGCTTGGTTTGGTTATGGGCGCTGAGCTGCTTAGCATTTGTGAATGTAAGTTTACACGGGGCGCAGAAGTATCGCTTTGTTGTACGCTTCTTGGCTATGGCGAGTATGTCTGGGCAGCTCCCGTAGACTGTGCGCATGAGTGGATTTTTTCCTAAGGCTTGCCAGCCTTAATATATCGTTTCATGCTACGATCGATACTTTCTTGTGTGAGAGGCGCACGGCCGGGAGGCTTGAGAGGTCGAGCATCATGTGTGTGGTTGGGGAGACTGGGCGGTTATGTTTGGAGCGGTAATGGTAGCCTTCGGGGAGGATGAGTGCTTTGCGGCTATGCACTTGATGGGTCAGGATGCAATCGGAGAGGCAGTAGTCGGCGAGCTTGTCCCAGTCGCCGCGGTAGGCAAAGTCGACTGCGTCCTTACCAGAGGCGATTTTCAAGGTGGTGAAGTCGTTGGTCTGGAGGAGGAGGTCGAGTGAAAAGGTTCGGCCGATTACGCGCCGGGACATTTCGAGGATGTCGAAAGTCTTGAGGGCCCAGCTGGCGACTGTGGTTGGCGGGATGGAGAACTGCTTTTGTAGAAAGGGGAGGTCAAATGAGAGCGTGTTCATGCCTGTAAGGCAGTCGGCGGCATCGAAGGTCTCAATGACCTGGGCGATGCGCTGCTGCAGATTGTCGACGTATTTGAGCACACCATCTTCGCTGTGATCAACGAAGCGGATGACAGTGGAGATGTCTGACTCGGGAGAGTACAGGCCTATCACCGTAATGAGATCAGAGTTGCGATCCAAGCCGGTCGTCTCTATATCCCAAGAGAGCATTTTGTGAGACGAGGTGGAGCGCGCTTTTTGGAACATTTCTTTGTTTTTTTATTCAAGTGAAGTGGGTGTTCAACTATTTAAGTTGACTGTTTGTGTTCATTTTAAAATGCCGTCTCGGTACTTTTTACTATCTTTACTCTTCTTGGGTTCGGCTTGTGGTCAATACGTTGACGAGCCTATTAATGAGTCGAGCATCGGTTTTCGACTGGATTCCGTCATACAGGAGTCAAGTGGTTTGATTGTCATCACCGCCACGGCCCGTGTGCTTTCCGACACAGCGGCCTATGTATATTTCCCGAAGGCGGCCGGGAGCATTACCAACCTTGCGACGAACGCTTGCGCCAGCTCGACGGACATCTGTTGTCTTAGCACTTTTGATTCGCAATATTCGGTGAGCGGCAACTTTGCATCGGTCAAGGGGGCGTACTGTCCGTTGGGTACGCCTAACTGGGGCGCCTATGGCACGTCAGCGGAGGCTTTCAACGGGGAGCTGCAAAGTACGGATCCGACCTGGTCGAACGCAGCGGACATTGTGCTGAATACGGTGGTGGATTCGGACTCCGACGGTGTGGGTGAACCAGTTGTCAGCATCGAACCTGATGGCACTTACAAGCTCGTCTACAAGTTTGCGCATTCCATTCTGAAGGACAATCTCGCGATCGAGGAGTATGTTCAACAAGAGCAGCAGCAGCTACGAAAGTATACGTCGATGGTGGGCGTTCTCTTCATCCGTACAAGTGATACGTCGAAGAGTGTAACGATCCACGCGGCGCAGGCCGAGTTTGAGTACACAAAGTCGACCGGTCTCTTTGTGAGCGTGGCGACTGAGCAGCAGCGTCTGGCGCTCGACGACATCACCTTTACGTTCCACAATGCGGTCGACTCCTCGAGCAATGCGCACACGTTTGTGCAGATGACGGTGGACTACGACACGAGCGTGTTTGAGGGCTACGAGATCGTGGCGACGTCGCTCCGCTACGGCGCGGCGGCGTCGTACGGCCTGGTGGCGCCGTGGACCACGTCCGTCTGCCCCGCTACGGCGCCCATCTGGGATGACAGCTGCTCGGAGGCTTGGACCTACTGCGACTATACGACGACCGGGATGACCTCTCAGTTCCCATTTACGGGTCTAGATACGATGGTCGGGGGTAACGTGTACCTGCAGTTCACGGTGAAATCGACGCTGGTGGGGGGTACGAATACGGTGCTTTCGCATATCCTGGTCGAGATGGCCGTGGATAAAATCATGCCGCTCGAGAGCTGCCAGTCGATCACGTTTGAGGCGCAGGACATTTCCGACCTGGTCACTGCGACGGCGACTATCGGTGTCGGGCTGAACCCCCTGCCGTTGGAAGGTACTACCACAGACTCCTTGAACCAGGTCAATGAAATCCAGACCTCGGGATTCGGACAGTCTTACTCGGATGCGCTGCAGCTCATTGAACTTGATGCACAGGAGTTCCTCGCGAAATCGTATGCCAGTGATTATAAACTCGTGATCGACGACGTGATTGTTTACAACTTCCTCGATGTGTGGGGGGGCACGTCCAACAGCGACAACACGGGGTATGCCGCCGTATTGGGAAACATCAAAAACGGCAATGCTTTTGATGTGACTGAAGAATCGGGTCGCTTCCGGATGATTCCAACCAGTGAATCGGCGGCGGAGACCACGTGTGCGTATCTTCCGCACCTTACGTCTCAGGACCCCCCACCAACGTTTAATGGCTGCGTTTGGCGCCATGGGGTTCTCTATGGCGACATAGACGCCGACTCGACCACGTCAGTGCACATGATCAACAGTAAGGACATCGATACCGACTTTAACGCGCTCAAGACAGCGAGCGTACCGCAATGGCTCAAGGACAACATTTTTGGGAGCGGGGACGACGTGTACATGAATGAGCAAGTCACTAATTACCTAGCAGCTCATTGCACAAACAACGGCAACGCTGTGACGAATGGTTACGCGTGTTTATGGGTCGACCCTGGTTTCAAGTGGCTTTCCGCCCCGCTCAACTTGCCAAACAACCCCTACACCATTGCAGACAAAACAATCACAGCGATGGTAGTCAGCATTCGTGATGCGACAGAGACGGCCGTGGCCCGTCGTCTGCTCAGTTTTGAGTCCAATGACGCGATGCAGAATGCACGCCGTACGCTGCAGCGGAAGAAGACGTTGGAGACGATTCGGGCGGCGATGGGATCACCGCACAGCATCAAGCCACACCTCCCCAAACGCCATACCGTGAAAGGGAAGGAGGTTGTTCAGTCGCGGCACCTGCTGCAGACCTTGACTGAGGAGCAGAAATACATGCAAGACCTTCCGAGCCACTTTGCGGGCTCTGCTCTTGTCGGTAGCAACAAAAATGTGAATCCTTATGTAAACACGGCGGTACTAACAGGGCACATCAACAAGAAATGGCAGTATTTCCGTGTCAAGGTTCCGATGGGAAGTGCGACCAAGCAGACTCTGGCGCACAACTTTGAGATGATTAGCTCTGCAGCCTCCGGCAAGCCCGGGTTGCTCGGTGGTAGTCTCAAGATTGTCGACTTCCTCTTTTCCGACACAATGAACGGTCGCCGGCTATTGGAGTCCAACGATATGACTGCCACGGCTATCCTGGGAACTGACGATTATGACGAGACGTTGATTTTGTACAAAGAGTATGTCAAATGTCTGTTTACGGAACTCCGCGACGTAACCACGGCATACACCACTGAAGAGGCGAAGACCGAAATTGTCAAGTGCGATAATGATTTGACATTGTATGAGACCAGTCTCGCTGTGACGCTCGATATCACGTCCAACTGCGGGGCTGGTACGCAGAACACCACGGCGGAGTGCAACAAGGTTCTGGCGCTGAAGTACTTTGAATATCCAAAGATTGACTTTGACCCTACAATAGAAACTACCACCGTGCAGCCTGTATTACAGTTTGAGCTATCGACCTCGCAGAGCATGGTCCTCACTGCTGCAACGTCGACGGACGAGGCGCTGCTCAACAATATCCGGTGGTCGTTTGCGGAAAAGTTGGGTGTAAATATGGACCGCGTGTTGGTAGAGGTCAAGGAGCGTGATGTTACCGCAGCAGCGCGCCGTCTCCTTGAGATTGAGTATTACATTGTCGTGTCTGTATTTAGCGACGACCGTGTCGGACAATTGTGGCCACCGGAGGGCACTACTGCCTCAGCACTTTACATGACCAACAAGGCGGCTGCGACCACCGAAATTGAGACAAGGAGCTCGATTACTTTCACTGCAGGAGATGCTGCGGCGACGCCGGTGGCACCCCCGTCACCATCCTCGTTCCCGTTCCGCCTGCAGTTCTCGGGAATGTATAACACGGATCGTTCAGAGCTTCTTGAGACCGATATGATTAACATCGGACACAGCGTCAACTCGCTGGTGCCGTCGGTGTTGGGTGTTGCAATGCACGATGTCGTGGTGCATAACGTGCGTCAGGTAGCCCAACAGGTTTTGTTTGAAGTGAGCGTCAAGGCACTCACGGTGGAGGATGGCTGCAAGTTGAGGACGACCGCCGACGAGAACCTGAACGCGATACAGACACAGATGACCAGCTGGCTCCGATCACTCGGGTACCTGAAGACCATCGACAAGGTGACGTTGCAGGATCTGGAGCTCAAGGACTCAATCAACAAGAATATCGACTGTACAAACTATACGCTGACCGTGGTTTTGATAGTGGTGGCGGTAGTGTTGCTTGGCGGAGGCGCGTTCTACATGTTTTACTTTGTCGGTGAAGCCAAACCAGCCGAAAATGGGGAGAATCCCGTAACTCCGGCCGATAAAAAATCGCGTATTGCTGGTAACGTGATTTACACGAGAATCGTGTAACGGTAAAAACGATATGATTAAAAATATATAGTGTCATATTCTGCTGTGCCTTATTTAATGTAAGACTAAGTGTAAAAAAGGAAAAAGTTATGACACGAATTGTCGGAATAGTATTATGGGCAGTGATGATGTACGGTTGCGCGGCACAACTGACTGCCCCGGTATTTGAACTGACGGGATCACTGTATGACCAAGGGGCCATTCAGCTGCAGACGCTGGTGCATGCGAATGTGCAAACGGTTCCTCTCTTGTATATGAGCAAATCGGCGAGTCCAATTTTTGCAAGTGAGCACCCTTGTGTAGTTAGCCCAGTGGTTTGTTGTTTGAATGGGTTCATAGCGGAATACTACACTGCCCCGAATGTGCAGGAGCTTTCCGAGCATCCTGACCTGTGCACGGCGGCGGGGGTAGAGACACTGGGAGAATCTGGGAATAGTAGTTTGGGAACGACGATTCTCAGTGCGCACTTGTTCCCCCACTCAATTCAAACCACAGATTATTTGTCCGATGCACAAGGTGTCTCGACCACAGTAAGCGGTACCGCGGATATTGGTTATACGCTGACGAAAAGTTTTCCACTCACATACTTACAACACAATTCGGCCAATGAAGTCTTGGGTGGTGGTATCACGCGCTACGAATTTGCCATTGGGGCCGTTTTTATACGGCTTTTTGATGCGACTCCGGCACAGGTTAGTATTGACGTGGTTCAGGCCAACATCCGTTTCTTCATGCAAGACTACACACTGGTATCTGTCTCCTCTACGCAGACCCGGGTATTCGTGGACCAGGTGCAGACGTCGCTCCACCAGGTGCGACGTGAAGACACATTTGCACCACTGCAGTATGTGAAGCTCTGGTTTGCCTATGACCGTGGGGTATACCCTGGATCGCCGGAGGTCTTGCTCGACACGGTGCGCGTGGCGAAAGCGGCGTCGTCGCCTTCGTCTTTAGAATGGCACGCAAGTTGTGGGACCTCTGGGTACTACACGGTAGACGACACGACGTGGAGAGCACAGATGGACTTGGTTGCCAATCGAAGCTGTCTCCCACACGAACCAACTTTCTGCTCGGTCGGGCAGTTTGAAAACTTTTGGGTTCCACTTCCGGAGGCATATGTGTCAGCAGAGGGATTCCTATTCCTGAACTTTGTACTGAAGTTGAAAGACACTGGTGGCTATGAGCATCTGAGTAATTTGTATTTCTCCTTGGACATGAAGCACTGGGGCGTTGTCGAGCACTGCATGTCAGACAGTATAGAGGTGGGGCTGGACAATTTGATCCAGGTCACGACCTCGGTGGGGGTGCTGCCACAGAATGAAAGCGGGACCGAGCTTGTGCGAAGGGTCACTATCGGGGGCACGCTGGACACGGTGAAAGGGAGGCGACTGCTGCAGACGGACTGTGAAGAACCCATCTGCGCAGCGGGGTACGGGAGGGATGAGCTCGAAGTCTGTGACGCGGCGGGGAAGGTGCGGTGTACGGAGTGCGAGGGCGAGGACTCGGTTATCAAACTACGGCACAACGCGAGTTTGTTCGGGTGCGTAAGGGATACGTGTGTTGTGCGGGAGGGCTCCGGGGAGCTGAAAAGGTGGGGGAGGGGAAGCGACGGGACGGAGGGTGCATACAAGTTGTGGGGGTTGCTGGAAAGTGGGACAGCGGTAGGGGTGGGGCGGGAGACGGAGCAAATTTTCCTAAACGACACGGCATTCTTTGACTTGGTACGTGCCGGGGAGTCGGTCATTCACCTCGCCTGCAGCAAGGAGGAATTTGTGGTGCTCACGAGCTGGAACCGGGTTTTTTGGTGCTCGGAGACCACCTGTGCCGAGCAAGAGCTCGAAAACTTTTCCGAAATCACGCAAGTGGTTTCCGCCGCAGCCGGGTTCTGGGTTGTTTTTCAGGACGGCAGCACGGCGGGCGTTGGGGCACTGCACGAGTGCGTCGACGCCGGCAGCACGGCAAGTAGCGCAGGCGTGTTGAACTTAGCGATAGCGAGCCAGCTCAGTCTTTTGGGGTCAACTTTAGAGTATAGTGCAGTTTACGTGAAGAGTTATGAGGAGACCCAGTAACATTCTATTTAAGGAAGAAATATGATGAGAATAAAATGAAACTTTATCGCGTGCTCTTTTTCGTCCTCTTGATAAAGTTGCGAGAAGCCGCACACTGTCCGAGTGGCACTTTAGAAATGCCCGATGAGATTAGCTGCGGGATTTGTGCGTCCGGTTCCGATACCGAAGTCGGGAATCTCTCGTGCACCGCTTGTAAAGAGGGGTTTTTCTCACCGGGCGACTCGTTCCAGCGGATGCTTGACCGACGCCAGATTGTAGAGTGGCCGTTGGACAGCGGCTCGACTGTACGGGTATCCAACAAACACATCACAAAGACGGGGGATTCGATCGACGGTGATTTTTATCTGGACTATTCGACGGAGCAGGGAGGCTATCCGGTATGGTGGCTTTTCAGTCCCGGGCAGTCTACAACTGGGACGCACTTTGCAAATAATCAATTTCACATCTACTCATACCAGAAATACCTTGGCTCGAGCTACAATAGGTTTGACGGCCTCTCGTCGACGGACTACGAGTGCGAGTGGGTTAGTATTGAATTTCCACGGTATTTCAGGGTGACGCACTCGAGATTCATTGCGCGGAGCTCACATGATTTCCGGCTTCCCGGCACCTTCCGGATTTATGGAAAGAATGCGACCCGTTCCGGGAGCGCGAACTCCAATCCGTTGTGGTACCGTGTGCACGAGCAGACGGTGCGGCTGGATTCCGGGCAAGATGTGTTTGAGTACGATAATCCTGGCTGGTACAACGAGTATGCGCTCTGTGTCGGCGCGTTGTACAGCTACGACTTCGGGACCACCGGGGATTCGAGTGCGCATGTTTTGAACTTTGTGAGGTGGAAGTTTTACGGCCAGGTGGACGTGGACGGGGGCAGCATGACGCCTTTGTACTGGAACAAGTTTGCCGAGTACGATGCCGAGCGCGGGGTCGTGCCCGATATGATGCGGAAGTACGAGAAGCCAGTCAACTTTCCGAACCAGGGGGACACGGACAACTACTTTCGGAAGCACGTGTGGCAGCTTGCGGCGAGCGATATCACGATAATTGCGCGGTCGCAGAACTTTGTGACGTGGACCATGACGGGCCAGCCGTACCTGAACGGACGGTACGAGGCGAAAGCGAGCAGTAGCCATTACAATTGGCCAGATTGGCACAAGCGGATGCCGTGGGGGGTCTGGGTGTATCTGGAGGGGATGGATACGGATGGATACGCGTCGCCACACTGGAAGACGAATCGGTATTCCACCACTTTTACTGGAACCCTTGGTTATACGACCGGTGACCTCGGCGACTCATCATACCCGGGGGACTGGGTGACGATTCGCTTTCCGGAGCCCGTCAAGGCGAGTTGTATGCAATTCCATGTTGGAAACGGGGCTCCGCAAAGGGCCCCTGGAAAATTTCGCATCGCGGCCCGCAACCGGGTGCCGAACCAAGCGTGGGAGGACGGGTGGGAGACGGTGCATGAGCAGACGACGACGTTGAGCTACCCTGGTGACATTGGTCGGTTCGACTTTAACCGGCCCACCGATTTTTACGAGGAGTATGGAATTATTGTGTCTGCAGTCGGGAGCGGTGGAGATATGTTGAATTTCCGGCACGCGCACTTCTACCAGCCCGGGAAGACGTGCCTCGTGGCGCGCAGCGGGTATGAGGTGGTGAAGGGCGGCGGCAAGGTCTTTCCGAATGTGATTGAAGAAAACGACGCGATTGGCTTTACGGATTCGTATGACAGCGCCACCAAGATCTGGACGAATACGTTTCATTTGTCCAAACAGCCGTACATGAATGGCAAATATACCGTGAAATTTATAGGACCCTCTGACATTACCTGGGGTACTCCGAGCAAGGTCTTTTATAAAGCGGTAACAAGGAACTGGGCGCAGTACGCTTGCTGCCAAACAGATTCGAGTTGCTCGAGTGGTTGCGCGTTTACAAGGGACGATGCAGGGGCTTTGTGGGACGAGTCGGGTTTACTGTCGTTTTCCACGACCACGAACGAGTTTACAGGGACTTACGGTTGCGAGGTCGACCCAGAGTACTGCGGTGCCTGGATGACCGTGTCGCTGCCGACCCGGTTCAGAATTGATTCGCACACCTTTGTCAGTCGAACAAACTATTTTTATGTGAGAACCCCGGGCTTGTACAGAATTTACTGCAAAGCGACTTGGAGTGAGGAGGAGCCGTGGAAGGTGATGGTGGATGCGAGGCGGCTGCACCAGTGGGTAGGTACGAGCTACGAGCTGCAGCCCGTGGCAGTCGACAAGCCGAGGTTTTGCGCGCAGATCGCGCTGGTCATTTCGGAGACATATGTACCGAATACTTATGCAAACGCGGCCAATTTTATGTACTGGACCTGGACGGGCGAGCCCGAGAAGCACGACATGGAGCTGATTCCCACGAAAACGATCCCTGCTTCGTGGCCACACGAGCCGATTCAGCTGGGGGACGTGACTAGGGAATGGCATATTCCCGTGACCGGAGCGCACGAAGCGCTGGAGGGCGACTTTGTGGTGCGAGGTGCGCCTGATTTTTGGCAAGAAAGTTTGCATACTCGCATCTCATATTGTGCCTATTTTCTTTGTACGAACACCAACGTATATCATATCGGCAATGCTTGGACATATGACGCTACTACTCTGTTATACAGCGGTAAAGAGAAACTAACGGATGAATTTTCTGGCGGGGAATGGACGAGTATACGTTTTCCCTCGTCAGTCAAAGTAATTTTTTTGACAATACAAAGGTCGTCATACGCAGGAACTGGTTGGAGTCCGACGCGGTTTTATTTTGTCGGTAGAAACGACACATCCCAATGGACACTGGTACATCATCAACCCACTGACTTAGACTGGTCCACAACTGAAAACCAAGTTGCGGTGCAATCTCCAAACGTGTTTCAAGAATACGCCTTTGTTTGTTTAAAAATCCAGGGCGTAAGCAGTAGTGGTGACGGTCGTTGCTCGTATCGGCTGAAAATGAAGGGCCAGCTCGGGGAGCCGACGGTGCGCGTCCGCTCGATGGCGGGGTTCGGGGCCGGCCGGAGCGTCGTGGACGCGCTCTTTGGGACGCACGCGATCGGGCTCGCGACCTGGCCGTACGCGACGGACCAGATGTTTTGGCCGCTCAATTCCGTGCAGGCGAGTTACACGCTGTGTGCGAGTGCGCGGTACACGTCCAAAATTGCGGAGTTCAATCGTCGAATCATTGGAGCAACGAGTCCTGCAAATATAGTACTGGGTCACTTAAACAATGGTTATGCAAGGGTTCACTCGACCGCGTATTTAGACAGTACTTCTGAAGCTTCTGCTGACGTCAAGGATAATTGGCTGCTGCTGTGTGGTGTCGGTGGCAAGGCGCACCCTTATAACGTGATAACGGAACAGGCTATGACTGGCACTGCGACCGTCTCTTGGAATTCCAATGCTCAACTTGCAATAAACGCATACAATGAAAACAACGTTGGCCACTGGGCCGTGCACGAGGTGATTGCCTTTGACCACCAGCTCACCTCGACGGAGGCAAAAAGCGTGACGGCGTTTCTGCGGAACGAGCTGCAGCGGGGCGGCGAGGCGTGCTCGACGTGCCCGGCTGCAAGTTCGGGAAGTGGGACGTGTGCTGCCTGTTCGAGTACACAAGTCAGTTCTGGCGGGGAGGCGTGCCGCTTTTGTGGATCGGGCTCGTATCCGGATACTACAAACACGGAGTGTGTTTTCCCTGATGCGGGGCGCTACAGCACGGCGAGCGGGTCCAGTGCCTGCGCGGCGCATACACATATTGACGGCAGCCTTGGAGCCATTGATTCCAACCTGACGATGCANCTNCCCTTCGANNTNNNNGTCGCGGCGCGTCCCGAATCGAAGGTTCCGAATCCGGCGATTTGGCTCAAGTTCGACGANGTGGGTNACCCGGGGAAGGATTCGAGTGGGAATGGGATGCACGGCTTCACGAGTGGCTACCATCGGTACTTCAGTAGCAACCGTGGGGGG
>JGI20156J14371_10001454_pt1 | contig 19354 bp, 18 predicted proteins | sample COG_06_FD_14371 | JGI IMG/M metagenome (IMG submission 14371)
GTGCGATCACTGGACGAAAGTATGAACTATTCTAAGTTTATAAGTGGTTTGTCGACAGCTGGAATTGAAATAGATAGAAAAGTCTTGGCAGATTTAGCCGTAAATGAGCCTGATGCTTTTAGTATGGTTCTAGATAGAGTTAAGAAGGCTCTAAATTAGTAAGAGTATCGATCTAATGCTAAAATTAGTTCTTATCCAAAAGACAAGTAAAGATGTTGGTGAATAATGAACGAGATATCAGACTTAAGGGAAAGATATTTAGTTTTAATAAATTCAGCTAATTCAGATTCTGAATTGGAGCAAGTAAGAATAGGTGCCCTAGGGAAAAAAGGTGAGATAGCATTAAAAATGCGTGAGCTTGGTGCTATGACTATGGATGAGCGACAAGTACAGGGACCTATTCTAAATAAACTTAAAGAAGAAATTAATAACCTCGTAAAGGATCGTAGGGACTATCTTGAGGCCGAGGTGCTAAGTGCTAGGTTGAATTCCGAATGGCTTGATGTGAGTCGCTCTACTAGATTATCTAATGAAGGGTCCTTGCACCCAATAAGTCAGGTAACTGAGGAGGTTATAGCAATTTTCTCTAGTATGGGATTTCAAGTGGCCGAAGGTCCTCAAATAGAAAGTGACTATTATAATTTTGATGCGCTCAATATTCCACCTGAGCACCCAGCGAGGCAGGAATTTGATACTTTTTATGTTCGTGGGGAGCTAGGTAACAGAGAACCTTTAAATGTTTTAAGAACTCATACTAGTCCAGTTCAAATTAGGCATATGGAAAATGTGAATGGGCCTTGTAGAATTATTGCGCCTGGACGGGTTTTTCGTTCAGATTATGATCAAACTCATACCCCAATGTTTCATCAAGTGGAAGGTTTGGCAATAGATACCGATATATCGATGGCTAACTTAAAGTGGGTACTAGAAGAGTTTTGCCGTGCCTTTTTTGAGGTAAAGGCCGTTCAATTGAGATTTAGAAGCAGTCATTTTCCCTTTACTGAGCCCTCTGCAGAAGTAGATATTCGTTGCTCATGGGTTGGTAACCAATTAAAAATTGGAGAGGGTAATGATTGGATGGAGATTCTAGGAAGTGGAATGGTTCACCCAAATGTTCTTGAAGCGGTTGGATTAGACTCAGATAAATTCCAAGGTTTTGCGTTTGGTGTCGGAATTGATCGAATAGCAATGTTAAAATATGGTATCCCTGACTTACGTTCATTCTTTGATAGTGATTTAAGATGGTTAAAGCATTTTGGTTTTGCGGGTAGTGACTATCCAACTCTTCATAGTGGGCTTAGTAAATAAAAACCAAAAAAAAATTGAGGAATTATGATATGAAATTCACACTTTCATGGCTTAAAGATCACTTAGAAACTAATGCTTCGGTTGATGAGCTCGTTTTTGGGTTGACTGATCTTGGCCTAGAAGTTGAGAGTGTGGATGATCCTATGCAGAAATTAGGACACTTTGTTGTGGGTGAGATTATTCAAGCTGATCAGCACCCCGATGCAGATCGTTTAAAAGTATGTAAAGTTGCTATTGGGAGTACCGTGCAACAAATCATCTGTGGTGCTCCTAATGCTCGTTCTGGAATAAAAGTAGTTGTGGCACAACCTGGCGATTATATTCCTGGGTTAGATACGATTATTAAAATAGGTAAAATAAGGGGCGTAGAAAGTCATGGAATGATGTGCTCAGAGCGAGAGTTGATGTTGTCGGATGAGCATGATGGTATTATTGAACTTAATCAGGACGCTCTTGTTGGAGATAGATATGTCGATCACTGCGGTGCTTTAGACATTGTAATCGATATCGCAATAACACCAAATCGGCCAGATGCTTTAGGGGTTCGTGGAGTAGCCAGAGATCTTGCAGCCAAAGGCCTTGGAAAACTTAAGCCATGCGAGATAAAAAAAATTAAAGGTAATATTGAGAGTCCCATTTTAATTAGCCTTTCTACAGATGTTATTTCCCACGATTGTCCACTTTTTATGGGAAGGTATATCAAGGGAGTAAAAAACCACTCGTCGCCAAAGTGGCTTCAGGATAGGCTCGTGGCGATTGGTCTAAGGCCTATTTCTGCGCTTGTAGATATTACCAATTTTATTACATACGATAGAGCCCGGCCGTTACATGTTTTTGATGTTTCCAAACTCAGTGGTGATTTGACGGTCAGAAAAGCTAAGCTAGGAGAAAGTATTTTGAGCTTGGATGGTTCGGAATATCAGCTTTCTGCAGAAGATACTGTAATTTCCAGTGGAGGCCAAGTTGAGTCTATTGGTGGAATAATTGGTGGTATGAATTCAGGATGTGGGATTGATACTACTGAAGTTTTTGTAGAGTCGGCATATTTTCATCCAATTTCAACGGCAACAACTGGTCGGAGATTAAGAATTAATTCAGATGCTCGTTATAGGTTTGAAAGAGGTGTTGATCCTTTTTTTGTTGAGACAGGAGTTAATCTGGCCACCCAAATGATACTTGATATTTGTGGTGGAGAGGCGTCAAAGGTATTGATAGAAGGGGAAGTACCCCTCGATGATAAAAAACTTAGTCTTCGACCTGAACGGATTACCAGCTTAATTGGTATGAAAATAGAGAAAGACGAGCAAGCACGGATTCTTCGCGAGCTTGGCTTTCAGGTTGATGAAACAAGTCACTTGTTTAATGTTAAAGTGCCAAGCTGGAGGCCAGATATATTTGGTGAGGCAGACTTGATTGAAGAGATTGTTCGGGTGACTTCCCTATCAAAGCTACAGGGAAAACCATTGAAACAAATTGATGAGGGTGTACTTAAGCCCGTATTAACGCCCCTCCAAAATCGTATAGCGAGATTAAGACGACAAATTTCTTTTTCAGGAATGAACGAATGCGTTTCCTATAGTTTTATTGATGAGAAAAGTTCTAAGTTTTTCGCTGTTAGCGACGAGCCAACTGTTTTGATTAATCCAATAAGCTCAGAAATGACACACATGAGGCCAAATCTAATTCCGGGACTGCTGCAAGCAGCTATGCGCAATCAGTCACGGAGTTATAATGATTTGAAGCTTTTTGAAGTTGGGGAAATCTTTTTTGGAAGTATGCCTGGAGAACAAACAACTCATGCATCTGGTGTTTTTATTGGTAATGATGTGGCCAAGAATTCTCATAGTCTACCTAGAGCTGTTGACGTTTTTGATGCAAAAAAAGTTGTTGAGTTGGCTCTAATTGATATGGGGTTATCAGTCGATAGTTTATCTGTTTTGAGAGAGGATCCGGCAACTTACTATCACCCTGGACGAGTTGGAAGCTTTTCGCTTGGTCCTAAAAATGTATTAGCTTCGTTTGGAGAACTTCATCCAAAAATATTGAAGCATTATGATATTAAAGGACCCGCAGTGGCATTTGAAATTTTTGTCGAAAATATACCTTTTCCAAAACATCGAAAACTCACACGTGCTTCAATAAAAATTTCAGAATATCAACCAGTAGAGCGTGATTTTTCTTTTGTAGTTGACGTTGGGTGCGAAGTTGATTTGATAAAGAAAGCTATATTGTCTAGTTCGAAAGAACTTATTTCCGAGGCTCGGATTTTTGACATTTTTGAAGGAAAAGATGCCGAGAAGCAACTAGGTAAAGATAAAAAATCAGTTGCATTTATGGTCCGATTACAACCCCTGAAGGCGACGTTTACAGACGATGTTTTAGAAACAATCTCAGCGAATATAATTAGTAGCGTAAAAAAGGCTTCTGGAGGATCTCTAAGATCATAATTTTAAAAATGTTTTTGGGTCAAGATAGTCTAAATTTTGTGCCTGTGACACTGCGATATTAGTAACATTCCCATCATGAACGTTGAGCCCATTAAGCAGGTGAGGGTCAATTGAACATGCGCTCTTCCAGCCTGCTTTTGCTAGCCTAATTATAAATGGCGTTATTGCATGTGACAGAGCTAAAGTCGAAGTGTTTGGTACAGCTCCCGGCATATTTGCGACACAGTAGTGTACAATTCCATCTACCTCATAAGTTGGATTGTCATGTGTCGTGGCTTTTGAGGTTTCAAAACAACCACCCTGATCTATAGCGACGTCTACTAACACAGAACCTGGTTTTATTAGCGAAAGTTGCGATTTTGAGATTAGTTTTGGTGCTTCGGCACCGGGTATTAAAACAGCCCCTATAATCATATCAGATTCTGCTATCGCGCGTTTAATATTTTCAGTTGAAGCGAAGCTTGTTACGAATTTTGAAAAAAAGATTTGATCAAGATATTTTAATCGATTTATGGAATTGTCCATCAATGTGACTTTTGCACCCATTCCTGAGGCAATTATGGCCGCTTGAGTCCCAACAACACCGCCTCCGATTATTAGCACATTAGCAGGGCTAACTCCAGGAACTCCACCCAGTAGCTTTCCACTTCCGCCATTAGCTTTTTGCAATGCCCAAGCACCCATTTGAGGAGCTAAACGTCCAGCAACCTCAGACATTGGTGCAAGAAGTGGCAACGCTCCAGTTCTGTCAGTAACAGTTTCATAAGCAAATGCAGTTACTTTTCTATCCATTAAGCCCACTGTTTGTTCCTCATCGGGTGCAAGATGAAGGTATGTAAAAAGGATTTGTCCTGGACGAAGTTTAGAAATCTCAGCCTTTTGGGGCTCCTTCACTTTTACAACCATGTCGGATTTCATAAATATTTCATTAGATTCTCGTACAATTTTAGCTCCCGCAGTGGCGTAATCCGAATTGGTAAAACCAGATCCAAGACCGGCATTGTGTTCTATCATTACGCTGTTGTTACAAGCGACCAACTCACTCACCATAGAAGGAGTTATGCCAACACGATATTCATGATTTTTAATTTCTTTAGGACATCCTATTAACATTTTTATTCCAATCTTGTGATTTTATAATAAAAGATAATAAAGAGTATATCTTGTTTTTTTGAATTAATTATGCAAATCATCACTTAAATATCTAAATAATGGGATTTTATAATCAAAATGAAGTTTAATTAAGGATAATTTTGTGAAGGATTTAGATTTTATTGACCGTAAGATTTTAAGGAGTGTTCAAAAAAATGGTAGAATATCTAATGCCAATTTAGCTGATGAAGTGGGGCTTTCGACTTCAGCTTGTCATAGACGCCTTCAACGACTTTTTGAAGATTCTATAATTAGTTCAGTAGTTGCACTAGTTAATGAGCGTTCAGTAAAATTAAATTCAACTGTCTTTGTTGAAATAAAGTTACTACGTCAAGTTGATGACGTCTTGGAAGAGTTTGAAAAAGCAGTCTGCCTTATACCTGAGGTCTTAGAGTGCCATTTAATGGCGGGGTCTGCTGACTATTTATTAAAGGTGGTGGTTGCTGATGCCGAGGATTTTGAGCGTATACATAGAAAACATCTATCAAGATTACCGAACGTATCTAATATGACTTCAAGCTTTTCTTTGAGGAAAGTTTATAAAAGTACTGCTTTACCAATTTAAAGGACTTTAGAATGAATCAGAAAGTTTTCCAACTATTAGAAAAGCCTTTCCCGTTCTAGTTTCTGCAATTTTGAAGATTTGGTCATCATTGGCTAATTTAAGGTGATCCCTAAGTAATTCATCGAACCTTCGCATAAGCATAAGAGAAGTATCACGAAAGATTGTATCTGTTTTTATTCGAGATTTTAGTCTCTTGATTTGTCTATCGATACCGACACAGTTTAATCGTCTTCTATTGGGATTTTGGTTGGTGCTTATAAAACTCAACCATGCCTCTACTGGTGGCGGTTCAATTTTTAGGTCATCAAGGTAGATTGCGTCTTGTGCGATTAAGTTCAAAAAATCCTCACTAACTTGTAACAGTTCGGAAAAAGTATTATTTTTGCGTGCAATTTTTAAAGCTGAAAATCCTACAAGGTCATGCTCATCCTTTGGGAAGTGTAAGGCTTTAAGAATTAATTCCCATGTTAGATGACCATCATTTTTATGAACATTTTGCCCTTCTTTATGGAGTGTGGTTACATTCAATTCGAGTTGCTTTTCAAAAAAAGATTCGATACTCAGGTTTTGATCTAATTCGTTGATATTAAGACCAGATGATTTAAACCTCGAATTATTTACTATTTTAATATACTTATTCTCAAGTTTCTGTACCTGAACAGCTAGCTTTTCGACTTTTCTTTCAACTTTAGCCTGTGAATTACCTAACTGATTGAGAACAAAATTTAACCGCCTATTTAATTTCATTAACAATAAAATCAACGAAATAATTGTGATTATAAAAATTGATAATATCAAAATTTTGATTAACAAATACGTCTCACCTTTTGGGTCCAAAAAACAATATAAAATGTAAGAGCACGAAATTACTATTATAATTACAATTATGCCCAAATTTTCAAAAATGTTAGTATTTCATCCACTATGTCCAACATAGTGGGACTAAATTTCTAAATATACTTAATTTTAATTATTTCAAAACTGCGTCGCCCTCCTGGAGTATTCACTTCTACGCTATCACCTTCTTCTTTTGCGATAAGCGCCTTTGCAAGAGGGGATCTGAGGTTTAGAAGGTTATTTTCTATATCTGCCTCATACTCACCTACAATTTGGTACACCTTACGTTCCTCAGTCTCCTCATCAATTAATTCGACCGTAGCTCCAAATTTTATAGGTCCTGCTAATTTTGAAACATTGATAACCTCAGCTAAAGAGATAATAGATTCTAATTCTTTAACCCGACCCTCGATGAAAGACTGTTTCTCTTTTGCAGCATGATATTCAGCATTCTCCGATAAATCACCGTGTTCCCGTGCCTCTGATATCGCTTTTATTATATTGGGTCTTTCTGTGCTTTTTAACTGACGGAGCTCCTCATTAAGTTTATCAAAACCAGCTTTTGTCAGTGGGATTTTATCCATATTTATTATCCTAAAATAATTGTTAGAATTTAACTCCTAGTCTAAAAGTGAGTATCTTATCAACATATAACAAAATCCTAAATAAGATTTTGATAAAACTCAAGGGCGGCAATGTAAATTATACATTTTAAAAATTAAATTTAATCTTTTTTGATATTGTACTCGATTTCCTAGTTGATATATTGGAGTGATAAAAGTTTTCACATGATTTGAGAGTTGTTGGGAAATTCTATGCGAGAATCTATTGAATACGATGTTGTAATCGTTGGTGCTGGTCCAGCTGGATTGTCTGCAGCTATTAGGTTAAAACAGCTTAACGCTGAAACCAGTGTGGTCGTGTTGGAAAAGGGTTCTGAGGTTGGGGCTCATATTCTATCAGGAGCAGTCCTTGACCCTGTAGGTTTAGATCGATTGATACCAAATTGGCGTCAGAAAGGTGCACCCATCCATACAGAAGTCTTGGAGGATAAGTTTGTTCTTTTGGGTCCAGCCGGTAGCATGAAACTTCCAAATTTTCCAATGCCCCCACTTATGAAAAATCATGGTAATTATATCGTATCCATGTCGAATGTTTGTCGATGGCTAGAAAAAGAGGCAGAGGCTTTGGGCGTTGAAATCTTTCCAGGAATGGCTGTATCTGACTTAGTTTATGACTCAAATGATAGGCTTAAAGGTGTTGTGGCTGGCGAATTTGGCTTGACTAAAGATAGAACTCGAGGTCCAAATTATGAACCAGGTATGGAATTACTGGGAAAATACGTTTTTTTAGCAGAAGGGGTACGAGGTTCGCTATCAAAGAAAGTGATAAAAAAATATGAACTGTCCAAGGGCTTCGATCATCAGAAGTTTGGTTTAGGGATGAAAGAGGTGTGGGAAGTTCAACCTGAAAACCATAGAGAAGGTCGAGTTTTGCATACTATGGGATGGCCGCTAGGGAAGAATGCCGGTGGTGGATCATTCGTTTATCATGCCGATAATAACCAGATATTTTTAGGTTTTGTAGTTCATCTTAATTATAAAAATCCACACCTTTATCCATACATGGAGTTTCAAAAATTTAAAAAACATCCATTGATAAGTAATTTACTAAAAGGTGGAAAAAGAATAGCTTATGGAGCACGTGCGATATCAGAAGGAGGTTGGCAGTCCATACCTAAGGTAGTCTTTCCAGGAGGAGCCTTACTTGGTTGCTCTGCGGGCTTAGTTAACGTGCCCAGAATTAAAGGTAATCATAATGCAATGATTTCTGGTATCGAAGCAGCGGAGGCTGCAAACGACGCACTGGTTCATGGGCGATCACACGATGAGTTAGTTGATTATGAACATCGCTTAAGAACAGGAAGTATTGCTAAGGATTTAAAGCGTGTTAGGAATGTAAAACCGCTTTGGTCAAAGTTTGGTATGTATGCGTCGCTTATTCTGGGTGGAGCAGATATGTGGATTGCAAATATAATGGGTTTTAATTTATTTGGAACGTTAAAACATGGTTTGTCCGATGCTAAATCCACAGGAAAAGCCGTGGATTATAAAAAGATTGATTATCCTAAGACCGATGGTTTAATAACTTTTGATCGTTCAACGAATGTGAGTTATTCTGGTACTAACCACCAAGAAGATCAACCTTGTCACTTGGACTTACAAGACGGAACTATTCCAGTGTCAATTAATGTACCTGAATACGAGGAACCGGCCCAAAGATATTGCCCAGCTGGTGTATACGAAGTTTTGAAAGATACTGCTGGAATACCAAAGTTTCAGATTAACTCACAAAATTGTGTGCACTGCAAAACTTGTGATATCAAAGATCCTAGTCAAAATATTACTTGGTTGACGCCAAATGGTGGTGATGGGCCAAATTATTCAAATATGTAGCTTGTCGCATGAGCAGCTATTAGAAAACATTAGGTGCTAAGGTGAATCGAAAATAAGGTTTAGGATTTAGAAGTGGCAGGGATTAAGTGTTTTGGTTTTTTTGTTAAAATGAAAGTCAACATAGTATATTTGATTGTAGCTCTTGCTTTTGACCTACTTGTATCTTTTGCCCCAGCTTATGCGTCATCGGGAAAGTACTTAGTTGCATCAGAAGCTGTAGGCAATAAAGACTTTGACCGAGCAGCAAGTAGTTACTTGTCGATTTTAGAATTAAATAGTGCCGATACTGTAGTTCTTCAAGAAGCGCTGATCTTCTCCATTCTCGCGGACGATCTTGATTCTGCTTGGGGGCTTTCAAGTTTTATTGAGAAAAACGGGTTTCAGATTTCATCATCTGGGTTAGTGGCCATTGCAAGAAGTTTGAAGGATGCAGACTTTGATAGGGTTCAAAGTCTGTCAGCCAAATATGAAAAATCACTACCAAAGTTTCTAATTTTATTTGTGAATGGGTGGACTGAGATAGCGAGGGGTAATTTTGATAGTGGAATAAGTATGTTTAAAAGTTTGGATGGAACCATGCGTTATTTGGCTTTATTCAATTGTGCAGTAGCGCACGCGATGAATGGAGACTTTGTTAATGCTGCGCTTTATTTAAAAGAAGTAGAGGAAAAAAATTTACAATTGAATGAACGACAATTACGAGCTCAAGCCCAAATTTATTCAAACAACGATGAAATTGATAAAGCAATTCTACTTTTACAGTCAAATAATTTGAATTTAAACAATAATTTATTTAGGTGGGAATTAAATGAACTTAAAAACGGGAATAGAATAAAATTTGATGCTTTTGAAAGTGCTCCTGATGCACTAGCTAATATTTTTTATTTGATGGGCAGCAGCAGTGATGAAGAAAACAGCAATTCAATAGCAGCTATTTTTTATATCCAATTAGCTGAGTTTATGTCAGAAGAAAAAGATTATTACAACTTGCGTTTAGCTGAAACATTTGCCCGAATGCAAGCACACAAGTACTCAACAAATAAATACAAGAAAGTACCCAATAAAAGTATATTTTATCTTAAAGCACAATTGGGAATAGTTGATACTTTGGTGGAAAAGAACCAAAATGACCAAGGAGCAGCGGTGTTACAAACTTTGATAAAACAGGGTTTTAATGAGTTCGCATTGTTTGATTCGTTGGCAGATATTTTTAGGGCGAAGGAAGATTATGAGACGGCAATAAAGTATTATAACAAGGCACTTGGAAAGTTTGATGGTGAAATTATAGCTAATAAATGGGCGACATTTTTTGTACGGGGTATATCTCACGATCAATCTGGAAACTGGGAACAAGCAAAAGTTGACCTAAGTACGGCTTTAACACTTTATCCTAATCACCCTGAAGTACTCAATTATTTTGGCTACAGTTTGATTGAAAGAAATGAAAGTTTAGATAAAGCACTGGGTATGATCGAAGACGCTGTCGCACAGAAACCAGAGAGTGGTTATATTATTGACTCACTCGCTTGGGGTCTTTTTCGATTGGGACATTATAATGAAGCGATAGTTCCCATGGAAAAAGCGGTAGAGCTAGAACCTCATGATCCAATTGTTAACGATCATCTTGGTGATATCTTGTGGATGATCGGGCGAAAGCGCGAGGCTGGGTTTCAGTGGAACCGTGCTTTATTATTTGGCCCCACAGAAGAAAATAGGGAAAAAATTAAGAAAAAACTTAAATTGGGACTAACAGATTTATGATATGCTTCATTTGATCTCACAATGGATACTCTAGTTGGCGAACTATGAAAAATAAAAATCTACGTGTTTGGGCAAATGCTAAGGTAAATCTTGCTCTTCATATCGTTGGGGAACACCCGAGCGGTCTTCACTTTCTAGATAGTCTTGTTGCTTTTCCAGCATTTGGTGACGAGCTGATTTTTGAAAAAGCGAAGGGATTATCTCTTAGTATAACGGGGCCGTTTTCTAATGAGCTACTAGACGTTAATAAAGACTCGACAAATTTGGTTTTGAAGGCGGCACAATTACTAATGGAATCGAACAAAGGTGTGGCTATTGAGTTGATTAAAAACTTACCATTAGCTTCAGGAGTAGGTGGAGGTTCCTCTGATGCAGCTATGACTCTTCAAGCACTCTCTCAACTTTGGAAAAAACAACTTCCCTCTCTAGAGGATATGTTAAAATTAGGTTCTGATGTTCCAGTATGCCTTTCAAATAGTTTCAAGCGGATGCAAGGTGTCGGTGAGAGGATAACATTGTTACCGCAGCCCTCAGAAATGTGGATTGTTTTAGCAAACCCAGGTGTAAAAGTATCTACCGCAAAGATATTTGGTTTTTTAAAAAATAAAAACAATAAGCCATTAGAAAATTTAGACAATCTAATCGATCATGAAAGCTTCTTTGGCTATTTAAGCAGGCAAAGAAATGATTTGGAGATTATTACCTGTTCACTGTTTCCAGAAGTGAAATTACTGCTAGATGTTATAAGTGCTACTCCAAGATGTAGACTACACCGTATGTCAGGTTCGGGATCAACTTGCTTTGGCCTTTATACAGAGAAAGCTTTTGCCGACAGTGCTGTAGATGAAATTAACAAGAACTTTCCTAGTGCTTGGGCTGTTAGTGCAGCTTTATTTTCAGTTGACTCTGGCAACAACAAAATCAGTTAAATCTAAAAGCATTCTATTGAATTCTCCTTTCGGTAAAAGTGCTAATTGAGATTTCGCAATTTCTGCCCAGGCTAGTGCTTCTTGGCGTGTTTTTTCTAACGAACCATCTTTTCTAAGTAGTTTTTGTGCGGTTTCAAAATCACTAACATCTTGTTCCCCTTTTGCCAGCGTACGTTTCCAAAATTTGTGATTATCATTATTATCATTTTGCAAAGAAAAAATTATAGGCAATGTAATTTTTTTCTCTCTAAAATCATCACCAATATTTTTTCCTAAATCAGATTTGTTTCCCGCATAGTCGAGGAAATCATCTACCATTTGAAAACTGATTCCTAATGCTTGTCCATATAGTTGAAGAGCGTTGACCTGGTTTTCGTCAGCGTCAGATATTATGCCGCTAACTTCACACGCGGATGCAAATAATGTTGCAGTTTTACCCTTTATCACTTGCATATATTGCTTATGGGTAGTTTCTAAATTTTGTGAAAGTGACATTTGTAGGACTTCACTTTCTGAGATTTCAGCAGAGGCGTTTGAAAGTGAATCTAAGACTGCAATTGAACCTGTCTCAACCATAAGTTGAAATGCCCTTGAAAAAAGAAAGTCACCCACCAATACTGATGATTTGTTATCCCAGAGTATATTTGCAGTAGGTTTTCCTCTTCGTTGAAGACTTTCATCAATGACGTCGTCGTGTAGCAATGTAGCGCTGTGAATAAACTCTACGACAGTTGCTAAATGAATGTGGTATTCACCCTTATAGTCGCAGAGGGCTGCTGAGGCTAAAGTTAAAAGGGGTCTCAGCCTTTTCCCTCCGGCACTAATTAAATGGCCAGTTAGATCACGAATTAAGGGTGCATGTTCGGAGAACATGCGTTGGTCTATTAGTTTATCTACATTATGCATCTGATCCTCAAGTGCACTATATAAATCATTAAATGGATTTTTATTCAAAAAACTACCTTTCTAAACTCGACTGATTTATATTTGCCCTATATCATCAAGATATGGAAGTGATTTTGCGAAGTACAGATATTACTCAAATCCCCTACGTTAAAATGCTATTATCGTCAGAGGGTATTAACATATTTGTGTTTGATGAAAATATTTCATTACTTGAAGGTTCAATAAATATTTTTCCTATAAGAGTGATGGTATCAGTAAGTGATGCCTTAAAAGCCAGGAATATACTGGTTGAGAATGGAATATTGATGGCGTGAAAGAACAAAAAAGTATGGATAATAATAGCTTAGATGCATTTTTAGGAGGAAAAATATTTTTGTATCAGCCAATTAATGGATATAGGGCTAATACGGATTCTATACTCTTGGCAAGTGCCGTAGAGGCAAGAGCAGGTCAAAGTATTCTTGAGCTTGGGTGCGGTGTGGGAACCGTTGTGTTTTCACTACTGGCGAGAGTGCCAGAATTAAAGGTGGTAGGAGTAGAGCTTCAAAAGCGTTATGCGGAGTTAGCTAAAATAAATGCAGAATATAATAATTTTAAAGTCACAATATTGGAATGTGATCTTATCTCTATTCCGAGCGGTTTTAAAAATAAGAAGTATGATTTTGTAATTTTTAACCCTCCGTTTTACGACGCTGGCGGGTCAATGAAATTGGCTCGAGATGATAAAGATATTGCAAAGCGTGAGCAAAAAGTTTCTCTTGATGATTGGCTGGATGTTGCACTCAAACGATGCTCAATGAACGGACACATTGTTTTGATACACCAGGTGGAACGACTGGGACAGATATTGAAGCGGCTTGATGGTAATGTTGGGGATATAAAAATATTACCAATTTCTTCATTCAAGGGTAAAAATGCAAATAGGGTTATAGTCAAAGGAAAGAAGGGAAGCTTAGCTCCAATGCAATTATTACCACCGCTTTTTATGCATGAGATTTGTAATGAGCATAAATCGAGGGCGAGTTATACACATGAGGTTGAAAGTATTTTACGAGATGGCCAACCTATCAATTGGCAAGAACAAAATTAGTGACAAGTATTATATTTTGTTGTGTAATGAGAGGATTAATTTGCCTAATTACTCAGGAGCATACAATGAACTTAGAGAATTATTTGGAAGAATTGAGGCGTAAACATTTTCAACTAGACGAAAAGATAAACTTTGAACAAAAACAACCACAATTTGCAGAATTAGAGATTAAACTGTTTAAAAAGCAAAAGTTGTGTATTAAAGATAAAATAAAAAAAATAGCCATGAGAATTGTCTATAATTAAAAAAGAAATGGGTCTATTTTCATGCATTTTCTCCAACGTTATATTTTCTGGGCTCCCTAGTAACAACATGAAAATCATACTAACTAATGTCGCAGCTATTTCGATTTGGTGTGGTTACTTATTAGGTGCTTAATAAGTTGAATGGCTGGTACGGAATTCCAGTTTGCTCCGCCAACAAGTCGAGCTACCTCATTTGAATGCTGATCGACGATTATTGTTGTAGGAAGTCCTAATATACTCAGAGCTGAGGAAATCTTACCTTTGGGATCTTTATAACTATCCAAATTTGAAAGTTTGTGTTTTAAAAAAAATTCGTTGATTACCTTTTCAGAGTTTCTACCTGCAGCAACAACAATTACAGAAAAATTATCCATACCTATGCTCTGAGTTAATTCATTTAGAGACGGCATTTCCTCGCGACAAGGAGCACACCAAGTAGCCCAAAAATTAATTACCGTAACCTGCTCTGAACCCAATTTGACTATTTTCGAAGTATTGTCCACGCCAAGTAATACAAACTCTGGCACAGGTTTAGGATTGGAGTGGATTATTAAATTTTTTAAACTTCCAGTAGCATATTTATGTAAAATTGAGCTATCATGGTTCTCGTGTGAAAAACTGATGTTTGCATAGCAGTACAACGTCGCGTATATCAAAATTGTAGTTATTTTCATAATTACTGCCTGCAAAATTTGTTTAAAAAGAATGGTTAATAGGTATGATGAAAAAGTCAAAGTCAAATGTAATGTGGGGTGGTCGCTTCGCTCATGCACCCGAACAGATAATGGAATCAATAAACGCTTCGATAAATTTTGATCGCCGATTGTATCAACATGACATTTTAGCCTCAATAACTCATGCTGAGATGCTCGTTGAAAACGGTATTATTGACCAAAAGTCTGGAATGAAAATTACTAATGGGTTACACTGTATTTTAAAAGAAATTGAAGAAGGAAGGTTTAATTTTAGGGTAGACCTTGAAGATATTCATATGAATATTGAGGGTCGACTTCACGAATTGATTGGTGAAGAAGCAGGATTGCTTCACACGGGACGTTCTAGAAACGATCAGGTGTCTACTGATTTTAGATTGTGGACTAGGGATGCAATCGATGAGCTTATTCTACAGTTAGAAGACCTTATGAAAGCTCTTTTTACCAAAGCAGAAAAGCATCACGATACAATAATGCCGGGGTTCACTCATCTTCAAGTGGCACAACCAATTACTTTAGGCCATCATCTATTAGCCTATCTTGAGATGTTTTCTAGGGATGTAGATCGTTTCAAGAGTGCTAGGTTCAGACTAAACGAATGTCCTTTGGGTGCGGCAGCTTTGGCAGGCACTTCGTTTCCGATTGACCGATTTAAAACCTCAAAAAAGTTAGGTTTTGAGCAACCAATGAACAATAGTATAGACGCTGTATCAGATCGAGATTTCTGTTTGGACTTTCTTTCTGCTTCTGCAATTTGCATTACCCATCTAAGCCGTTTCGCTGAAGAATTAGTTATCTGGACTTCATCCCAGTTTAATTTTGTCAGTTTATCTGATAAGTTTTCAACCGGTTCATCTATTATGCCTCAAAAAAGAAACCCTGATGCTGCAGAATTAATTAGAGGGAAAGTAGGACGTGTAAATGGCGCACTGTTAGGTTTTCTAACCGTAATGAAAGGTTTGCCTTTGGCTTATTCTAAGGATTTACAGGAAGATAAAGAGAGCATATTTGACACGTTTGATACAATATCAATGTGCTTGGTTGCCATGACTGGGATGGTTTCAGATATGAAACCAAACAAAAGTATATTAAAAGTGGCTGCAAAATCTGGGTTTTCAACAGCAACAGATTTAGCAGATTGGATAGTGAGGGAGCTTGATATTCCATTTAGAGAAGCCCATAGGATAACTGGGTCTATTGTTCGAATAGCCGAGACTAGAAAATGTGAATTAAGTGATTTAAGTATAAGTGACCTAAAAAGTATTGAAGGTAAAATTACTGCTTCGATTTTCTCGATAATGAGTGTAGAGAACTCGGTTAATTCCAGGAATAGTTTTGGCGGTACCGCACCTTCCCAGGTAAGGATTCAATTAAAAAAATGGAAGAAGAAATTATTTTGAGAAATACTGTCTTAGGAACCATAATTTTCTTTGTAGTTACATCGTGTGGAATAAAAGGTAGCCCTCTGCCTCCACTTGTGGATGAAGATCCATCATTAAGAGTTCCATTTGTTGAACTAAAAAATTAATAGATATTATAAATTTTAAAAAGGGGCTTAGGCATGAGGAATTCGGACCAACTTTTCTTCAGTTATGAAAATGGGATATTGAAAGCAGAGGGTGTGCAAGTACCTGAAATAGCCGAGCAGGTTGGAACACCCTTTTATTTGTATTCCGCATCGTCAATAGCCAGAAGCTATGCGAAGTTAACTTTTGCACTTAGAGGTTTAAAATATTCAATTTCATATGCAGTAAAAGCAAACTCTAACATAGCTATTTTAAAGCATTTGGGTAGTTTGGGTGCTGGCATGGATATTGTGTCCTCGGGCGAATATTTGAGAGCTAAATCAGCAGGAATAGCAGGCGATAGAATAGTCTTCTCGGGTGTTGGTAAAACAATGGATGAGATGGCCATAGCTATTGAAGGTGGTATAAAGCAATTTAACGTTGAAAGTGAGTCAGAGCTTACAGCTTTAAATTCGGTGGCAAAAAATCTTGGAAAACGTATCCCAATTGTAATTCGTGTTAATCCAGATATTGATGCTTTAACACATGAGAAAATTTCCACCGGCCGATCAGATAACAAATTTGGTATTCCTTACAGTGAAGCTATAGAGTTCTTTGAAAAGGCTTCGAAATTTAGCAACTTAGAAGTTTCTGGTCTGGCAGTTCATATTGGTAGCCAGTTAACTGATTTAGAACCATTTAAAAGAACATTTGTTAAAATTGCAGAAATGGTAGCGGTATTAAAAAATAAGGATTATAATATTAAACGAATAGATCTAGGTGGTGGCATTGGTATTTCATATTCAGATAGAACAAAAGTTATTGATCTTCAGGAATATGCAAATACGATAAAAACTACTTTAGGTCACTTAGATTGCGAATTTGAGTTTGAGCCTGGTCGTTTCCTTGTTGGAAACTCTGGTTTGTTTATATGCTCAGTTATATATTTTAAGAGTCTAGAAAACCGTAAATTTCTTGTCATCGATGGAGCGATGAATGATTTAATGCGACCTGCAATGTATGGTGCGTATCATGAGGCTATTCCTGTAAATAATCTAAAAAGTTCGTCAATGGTTAAAATGGATATTGTGGGTCCAGTTTGCGAAACTTCTGATACATTTTGTCGAGATAGGAACTTTCCTCTCGCTGCTGAGGGCGATTTGATAGCTTTTTGTTCAGCTGGTGCTTATGGAGCAGTAATGGCATCTGAGTATAACTCTAGACCGTTAATTCCAGAAGTTCTAGTGAAGGGGCTAAAATTTTCAATTATTAGGGAACGCCCAACGATTCAATCTATTATCGATAGAGATATAATTCCTGATTGGCTAAATTAACGAACAAATTCAAAGCATTGGCTAATCAGATTTTTTACTGCTTTGATAACATTATCAACCAATTTTACATAGTTTTCTAGGGGTTCGAAGATTTGAGGGAACAAATTTCCAACTTCGTTACTATAAATGTAAAGAGTAGTCAACGATATGAAAACCAAAGACACTATTGAAAACCCCAAAGTGGTAGACCGATCCAATAAAATAGCTTTATCAGGAGATTCACGTGTATTTTCAACAAGTCGTTGCTTACTTTCTTTTAAACGTTCTGATGACTCTTGAAGGCGAGTTTTCACAGTATCGTAAGTTTTTTCCCTATCATCACCTATTTTTGTGGTAATTTTTCCTTCTGAGATTTTTTGCTCTTCATTGGCCATTATCTTAAGGGTATGACTGCTCCGCTGATTTGTTTCTATTTCGTTATATAGGTTATATTGGAACCACTTTTGTTCGCATTGTGAGCATTGCAAATTTTGCCCAACCAGCTCTTTTACTCTTGGTTGAAATAGATATTCAGCATCACAATTTGGGCAGAATATGTTCATATTGTTTCATCACTTCTCAAATACGTTTAGGTAATTTTCCAAATTAAATTGAGTCTATCTAAATGCTCACTTCGATAAAAGAATTGTTTTTATTTTTGTTTTCAAAAGCATCAATAATCATTTTAAAATATGTGATTTATAAATTGAGGTTTTACAATCAGAATTACCTTTTCTAATATTTATTTTAAAATTTAGTGGCTAAGAAATAGTATTCGTTGTAGTTTATTATTATGAAAGTCGTCTTTTTTATTCGGTCACTTTTATGTGATCTGTTAATGTATTTTTTAATGGCACTAATAGGTATTTTAGGAATGCCTTACGCACTCTGGTCGCGTAAAAAAGCTTATGATGTAATTCGATTTTATTGCAAGAGCGTATTTTTCGTTTTAAGATACCTTGCTGGGATTACAATCGAATTTAAAGGTAAAATTCCAAATGAACCTTGCTTAATATGTGCTAAGCATCAGTCCTTTTTGGACGTTATGATGTTGGCGTCTGTTCTTCCAGACTTTAGATTTATCATGAAACATCAGTTAACTTACCTTCCAGTGATTGGTTTTTACGCACGAAAAACTGGAACTGTTGCTGTTAATCGATCGAAGAAAGTTGGTACGGTGAATAAAATGATGACCAGTTTAAATGATGAATCTGGTAGACAAACTATCGTATACCCTCAAGGAACAAGAGTTTTACCGTATGAGCATAGACCGTACAAAGTGGGTGTGGGCCTTATTTATAAGAATCTAAATTTGAAATGTTATTTAGTTGCTACCAATACAGGGATGTTTTGGGCTCGCCGTAGTCTCTTTAGATATCCTGGAACTGCTGTAATTGAATTCATTGGTGCTTTAGATGAAGGCTTGGAAGTAGACGATTTCATGGCGATAGCAGAACGAAAAATTGAAGATGCTTCACTTAAGTTAATGAATGAAGTTTCAATTAGGTAAACTTTAGTTAATTCCTTGTGTTCCTACAAAAAGAAACTTTTCTCTACGTTCTCTCATTAAATCTTTAGAAGAAATTTTCTCTAATCCAGATAGCACGTTCTCAAGGACAATTCCAACCTTATTAATTGTTTCTTCTTTGTTTCGTTGAGCACCGCCAACAGGCTCGGGAACAATATTGTCAATTACTTTTAACTCAAACAAGTTTTGAGCTGTTAACTTCAGTGCGTCTGCCGCTTCTCTCATTTTTTCTGCATCTTTCCATAAGATGGAAGCACACCCTTCAGGTGAAATCACAGAATATATGGAGTGTTCAAGCATTATTACTTTATTTGCTGACGCCAATGCCACAGCACCACCAGAACCACCTTCGCCAATTATTATAGAAACAAGTGGAACGCTTACAGTAAGACATTTTTCAATAGTGCGGGCTATTGCTTCAGCTTGCCCACGCTCCTCCGCTCCCTTTCCTGGAAAAGCTCCAGGAGTATCGACTAAAGTGATTATGGGGATTTTAAATCGATTTGCCATGTCCATTAGACGAACAGCTTTTCGGTAACCTTCGGGTCTAGCCATACCAAAGTTTCTATATATCCTAGAGTTTGTATCATGTCCCTTTT
>JGI20156J14371_10001483_pt1 | contig 19196 bp, 17 predicted proteins | sample COG_06_FD_14371 | JGI IMG/M metagenome (IMG submission 14371)
ATATTATATGAAGCAATGCCAGCATTAGACCATGGTTTTGTAAGGGTTGTTGATTATATGGGTGATGATACATCAATCGTTCAATCAGCAAGAGTTTCTTATGGAAAAGGAACTAAAAAAGTTTCAACAGACGCAGGTCTAATTAAATATTTAATGAGACATTGGCACAGCACTCCATTTGAAATGTGTGAAATTAAATATCATGTTAAGCTACCAATTTTTATTGCCCGACAATGGATCAGACATAGAACGGCAAATGTAAATGAATATTCTGCAAGATATTCTATTTTAGACAAAGAATTTTATTTACCTTCAGCAGAAAATCTAGCAGCACAGTCTTCAAGTAACAGACAAGGAAGAGGTGATGTTATAGAGGGCGAACAAGCAAAAGAAGTTTTGGAACTTTTAAAAAATGATGCTGATAGAACTTATGATAATTATGAGATGATGTTGAATGAAAGATTTGATGGATCAACTATTGATGAGAATAAAAAAGGGTTAGCAAGAGAACTTGCAAGAATGAATTTAACATTGAATACTTATACACAGTGGTATTGGAAAACTGACTTACTGAACTTGATGAATTTTTTAAGACTAAGAGCTGATAGTCATGCACAATATGAGATAAGAGTATATGCAGATATTATGTTGGATACTCTTAAAAAATGGGTTCCAATTACTTATGATGCATTTATGGATTATAGAGTTGGCGGAACAGAGGTCTCTGCCAAAGGAAAACAAATCATACAAAAACTTATTAAAGGTGAAAATGTTGATGTTGATAGTTCAGGCCTATCTAAAAGAGAATGGAATGAACTAATGATTGCTTTTGATCTTAAAGATAAGTTGATTTAATCTTATTCGCAAAATCTAAATATATTTTTGAAATTTCGTGCTCTGGATTAGCTTCAACAATAGGCTTTCCCTCGTCTCCACATTTTCCAACTTCAGGGTTAATTGGTATTTCTCCTAAAAACTCTTTTTGAAATTCTTCTGCAGTTTTTTTAACTCCACCTTCACCAAAAATTTTATATTTTTTCCCATCATCTCCAGTAAAAAAACTCATATTGTCTACTAAACCTAAGATTTTAACACCCAGTTTATCAAACATTTTAATTCCTCTTTTAACATCNAANAGAGCCACTTCCTGAGGNGTTGATACAATTATTGCACCATCCATTTTAATTTCTTGTGAAAAAGTTAGNTGCGTATCTCCAGTTCCAGGAGGCATATCAACAATTATAAAATCTAAGTCTTTCCAGCTGACTTTTTGAGTAAAAGTTTTAATTGCACTAGTCACCATAGGGCCACGCCAAATCATTGGTGTCTGTTGATCAGCTAAAAAACCAATAGACATACATTGAATGTCATATTTTATTATTGGCTCTAATTTTTGACCATCACTTTTAGGTTTTTCATTAATATCAAACATCTTTGGAATAGATGGGCCATAAATATCAGCATCTAACAAACCAACTTTACAGCCAATTTGTTTTAGAGCTAAAGCTAGATTGGTTGCAAAGGTAGATTTTCCAACACCACCTTTTGCACTAGAAATTGCTATTGTAAATTTTGTACCTAAAATAGGATTTTTAATGAATTTTCGAGGTTCCAATTTCTTTTTCATTGCGTCACTTAGTTCTGGCTTTTTATCAGTCATATTTTGATCATTACTTGTTTTTTGTAATAAAGACACTATATACTTTGTCATATGTCAGACGATTTTAAAGGTAGAGGTGGAAGTCCATGGGGAACACCCCCTGGTGGAGGTGGAAATGGCTCAGGTAGAGGCCCAACGCCACCAGACATAGATGCAATAATTAGAGATATTCAAAATAAAATTAATAAATTTTTACCTGGAGGAAGTAAGTCAGGTGGAAAGCCAATTGGTTTAATTTTAATTATTTTACTTTTCGTATGGCTTGCTAGTGGACTTTATAGAGTAGGACCTGACGAACAAGGTGTCGTCCTTAGATTTGGTAAGTTCATAAAAACTACTCAACCAGGATTACATTATCATATTCCAATCCCAATAGAGACAGTTCAAACACCAAAAGTTACAAAGGTAAATAGAATTGATATTGGATTTAGATCAGAGAGAGATAGCGGTTTTTCAACAGGTGGAGGAGTAGCAGATGTTCCTCAAGAAAGTTTAATGCTAACAGGTGATGAAAATATCGTAAATATAGATTTTTCTGTATTTTGGGTAATTAAAGATGCGGGTAAGTTTCTATTTGAAATACAAGATCCAGAAGGAACAGTAAAAGCTGCAGCAGAAACAGCAATGAGAGAAGTAATTGCAAAAAGTGATATTCAACCAATTTTAACTGAAGGAAGAGCAAAAATTGAGGTTGAGACACAAGAAATTATTCAAGCAATTCTAGATGAATACAATAGTGGAATTCAAATTACACAAGTTCAAACTCAAAAAGCTGATCCACCAGATCAGGTTATTGATGCTTTTAGAGATGTACAAGCTGCAAGAGCTGATATGGAAAGATCTAAAAATGAAGCAGAAGCTTATGCGAATGATGTAATCCCAAGAGCAAGAGGGGAAGCAGCAAAAATTATGCAAGAAGCGGAAGCTTATAAACAAAAAGTTGTTGCATCAGCAGAAGGTGAAGCAAGTAGATTTGTGTCTATATTTAACGAATACGATAAAGCAAAAGAAGTTACTCAAGAAAGAATGTATCTTGAAACTATGGAGAAGGTTTTAGCAGATATTGAGAAAGTAATTATTGAAAAAGGTGCGGGCTCTGGTGTAGTGCCATATCTACCATTACCTGAACTGGGAAAAAAGAAAGTGAGTAATTAGATGAAAGTGCAAAAAATATTATTACCAATAATTGCAGTGATAGCTGCCTTTGCTTTCTTCTCTATATTTATTGTTAAAGAAGTTAATCAAGCAATTGTTCTACAATTTGGTGACCCTAAAAAAATTATAGTAGAACCTGGTTTAAACTTTAAAATACCTTTTATTCAAAACGTTGTTTTTTTAGATAGCAGAATTTTAAATTTAGACACACCACCAGCAGAGGTAATTGCTTCTGACCAAAAAAGATTAATCGTTGATGCTTTTGCAAGATTTCAAATAATTGATCCATTAAAATTCTATATTTCTGTGGGAAATGAAAGAGTTGCAAGATCAAGATTAGCAACAATTATAAACTCAAGAATTAGAAATGTTTTAGGACAACAAGAATTACAAACTTTACTTTCTAAAGATAGATCAAAGCAAATGTCTTTAATTCAAGAGGGTGTAAACACAGAAGCTCAGAAATTTGGAATTAAAATTGTAGATGTTAGAATAAAAAGAGCAGATCTTCCGCAAGCAAATAGTGATGCTATTTATAGAAGAATGCAAACTGAAAGAGAAAGAGAAGCTAAAGAATTTAGAGCAAGAGGTGCTGAGATGGCAGTAACTATTACTTCAACTGCCAACAAAGAAGTATCAGTGATTTTAGCAAATGCAAATAAAGACTCTGAGATTATGAAGGGTGAAGGTGATGGTGAAAGAAATAAAATTTTTGCTGAAGCTTTTGGAAGAGATCCAGAATTCTTTGCTTTTTATAGAGCAATGCAAGCCTACGAAACTGCTTTAATTGGTGGAGATACATCTTTAATTTTATCTCCTGACAGTGAATTTTTTAAATTTTTTGGAAATATAAAACCTAAATCTCAATAGTTTTATTTTATGAAAGAATTGATCATAGCCTTTGGTCTCTTTCTTTTTATAGAAGGTATTTTGTATGCCTTATTTCCAGCAAAAATGAAAAGTATGTTAANGAAATTNGNATTAGTAAAAGATAGTCAATTAAGATCNGGTGGGCTAATTTTTGCAGTTTTGGGTTTTATAATTATTTATTATATTAAGAGTTAGTATGAAAAAAATTAAATTTATAATTTTAACGTTTATCATAAGTTTTGGCTTATCAGTTCAATCAAATTCACAATCGGTCCCCGAGTCTTTTGCGGATTTAGCAGAAAGATTAATGCCTTCAGTTGTAAATATCTCAACAACACAAACTGTTGTTACAAACACTAACCCTTTACCATTTACTTTCCCCCCAGGATCTCCTTTTGAGGATATGTTTAGAGAATTTGGAACTCCTCAAGAAAGAAAATCATCGGCATTAGGATCCGGGTTTATTATTGATGAAAAAGGAATAGTAGTTACTAATAATCATGTCATTCAAGGTGCTGAAGATATATTTGTTAGAGTAAATGGAGATCAAGAAATTAAAGCAAAGGTAATTGGAGCTGATCCATTATCAGATATTGCAGTTTTACAGTTAGAAACTAAAGAAAAATTTTCTCCAGTTCAGTTTGGGGACTCAGATAAAGCAAGAATTGGAGATTGGGTTATTGCTATCGGTAATCCATTTGGTTTAGGGGGCACAGTTACTTCAGGAATTATTTCAGCTAGAAATCGTTCAATAGGTTTGTCAAGATATGAAGATTATATACAAACAGATGCCTCAATTAACTCTGGTAATTCTGGTGGACCATTATTTGACATGAATGGAGATGTAATTGGAATTAATACTGCAATATTAGGAAGAAATGGATCTATTGGAATAGGTTTTTCAATCCCGTCAAATAGTGCAAAAATTGTAATTGATCAGTTAATTGAATTTGGTGAAACAAAGAGAGGATGGCTTGGAGTTAGAATTCAAGATGTTACACAGGAAATAGCTGATGTTGAAAAATTAGATGAACCAAGAGGAGCATTGGTTGCAAGTGTTGCAGAAAATAGCCCATCAGAAAAAGGTGGAATTAAAGCAGGTGATATTATTTTAGAATTTAATGGAGTTAAAATTAATCAAATGAAAGAGTTACCAGCGATTGTTGCCAAAACAAAAGTTGGAACAACAGTAAAAGTAAAGGTTTGGAGAAATAAAAAAGAGTTAACTAAAAATATTCTTTTAGGAAGACTAGAAACTTCTGATGATTTTAAAGTAGGTGAAAAAAAACCAGAAATGCCAAAAGATTTAATAATAGAGGATTTAAAAATAACAGTTAGAAAATTAACAAAAGAAGATATCAAAACTAGAAAACTTCCAAATCAAACTACAGGATTAATTGTTACAAAAATAGGCAACACAAGTCCTTTACTTAATTCTATAAAAGCTAATAGTGTTATAGTTGAGGTACAAAAAATTAAAATAAAGAGTGCTGAAGATTTAGAAAAAATTGTAAAAGATGTTTTAAAATCAAATCAAAAAACAATTTTACTAGCAATTTATAATAATCAAAATCAAAGAAGATACATAGGTGTTAAGCTAGATTAATCATGGATTTTAAATCCAAGATTATTTTGATATCTGGACCGACTGCTTCAGGAAAATCTACTTTTGCAATTAAACTTGCCAAAAAAATTAATGGTGAAATCATTAATGCAGATAGTATGCAGGTTTACAAAGAATTAAAAATTTTATCTGCACGCCCCAATCCTAAAGATTATCAAAAAATAAAACATCATTTGTATGGCTTTCATAATGTTAAAAAAAATTTTTCAACAGGCGATTGGTTGAAGCTTGCATTTAAAAATATTAATGAAATTAAGAAAAGAAAAAAAATTCCAATTTTTGTGGGAGGCACTGGGTTATATTTTAAAGCTTTAACAGATGGACTTGTAAAAATACCTAATATTCCAATTCGTTTTAGAAATAAAATACGAGCTTTACATAAATCTTTAGGTCAAAAAGATTTTTATTTAAAACTTTTAAAGCTAGATCCAAACTCCAGAGATAAAATAAACCCAACAGATGCACAACGATCAATTAGAGCGTATGAAGTAAAAAAATTTACTAAAAAATCTCTTCATGAATGGTATAAAAATACTAAATCTAATTTTAATGACGGTGATTTTTTTAAAATTTATATTGATTATCCTCGACAAGATTTGATTCAAAGAATTAGTAAAAGAACAGAACAAATGATTAAAATTGGTGCAATTAATGAAGTAAAAAGATTTATTAAGTTAAAAGTGAAAAAAGATAGGAGCGTCAATAAGGCCATCGGCATCAATGAGATCAAAGAGCATTTAAATAGTAAAAAAGAATTGAGCGATATTAAAGAAAAAATATCAATAAAGACTAGACAATACGCTAAAAGACAAAGCACTTGGGCTAGAGGAAACATGATGAATTGGTTTAAACTTCAACCACACGAGTTGAGTAAGTTTTTAAAAAAAATTTAATTAATTCATTCTAAAACTTGACCAATGAGCACAACTTCAGCTAGATTGCGAAATGCCAAAATTATATACAGGAGCGGAAATAGTATTTAAGTGTCTTGAAGAACAAAAGGTTGAGCACATTTTTGGATATCCTGGTGGAGCAGTACTTCCTATTTATGATGAGCTTAAAAATCATTCATCTATAAAACACATTTTAGTTAGACATGAACAGGGTGCGGGTCATGCCGCAGAAGGTTATGCAAGATCATCAGGTAAACCAGGTGTAGTTTTGGTTACCTCAGGACCAGGAGCAACAAATGTTGTAACAGCATTAACTGATGCTTACATGGACTCAGTTCCTTTAGTTTGTATTTCAGGTCAGGTTCCAACACATCTAATTGGAACAGATGCATTTCAAGAATGTGATACCACCGGAATTACTAGACCATGTACCAAACACAATTGGTTAGTAAAAGATATTAACGAATTACCAAGAATTATGCACGAAGCTTTTGAAGTTGCAACAACTGGAAGACCAGGACCAGTATTAGTTGATATTCCAAAAGATATTCAATTTGCTAAAGCAAAATATGTGTCACGAAAAAAAGAAAAAAAAGTAGAAATAAAAAATAAAAATAGATTTAATCAAAAAGACATTGATCAATTAATTGAGTTAATGAATAAATCCTCAAAGCCAATTTTTTATACAGGTGGTGGAGTTGTTAATTCAGGACCAAAAGCAAGTGAACTTTTAAGAGAGTTAGTTGCTCTAACAGGTTTTCCAATTACTACAACTCTTCAAGGTTTGGGCTCTTACCCTGGTGATGACAATCAATTTTTAGGAATGCTTGGAATGCACGGAACCTATGAAGCCAATAATGCAATGCACGATTGTGATCTTTTAATAAATATTGGTGCAAGATTTGATGATAGAATTACAGGCAAGATAGATGAATTTTCTCCTAAATCAAAAAAGGTCCATATTGATATTGATCCATCTTCAATTAATAAAATTATAAAAGTAGATCTAGCAATTGTTGGTGATGTTGCTGACGTTATAAAATCAACAACTAAAACTTTAAAAAAGAAAAATCTTAATTTGCAAAAGTCTAATAAGCAAAAAATATCTAAGTGGTGGCAGCAAATTCAAAAATGGAGAACAAAAGAGTCTTTAAATTTTATTAATAGTGATAAAATTATTAAACCCCAGCACGCTGTTCAAAGGCTTTATGAGTTAACTAAAAATCAAGATACTTTTATAACAACAGAGGTTGGTCAACATCAGATGTGGGCCGCACAACATTATAAATTTAATAAACCTAATAGATGGATGACATCAGGTGGGCTTGGAACAATGGGGTATGGACTACCAGCTGCAGTAGGAGTTCAAGTGGCACATCCAAAAAAATTAGTTATTGATATAGCTGGTGAAGCCTCAATTTTGATGACGATGCAAGAAATTTCGACCGCAATACAGTACAATCTGCCTATCAAGATCTTTATTTTAAATAATCAATACATGGGAATGGTAAGACAGTGGCAAGAGCTGCTGCATGAAAAAAACTACTCTGAAAGTTACTCTGAAGCTTTGCCTGATTTTGTAAAATTAGCTGAGGCCTATGGTTGTGTTGGTATTAGAGCTGAAAACCCAGATGAATTAGATGAGAAAATTCAAGAAATGATTGATGTAGATAAACCGGTAATCTTTGACTGTCATGTAGATCAAGCAGAAAACTGCTTTCCAATGATCCCATCAGGAAAACCTCACAATCAAATGTTATTGGGTCCTAAAGATCAAGAACAAAACAAAATTACAGGTAAAGGAAAAGCGTTAGTTTAAATGGCTAAATCTAAATCAGCTTATAGTATTCCAAGCAAACTTGGTAAATTAGAAACTCATATCATTGTAGTTTGGGTAGATAATGAAGCAAGTGTGTTATCACGAGTAGTAGGGCTTTTTTCTGGAAGAGGTTATAATATTGAGTCACTTGCAGTTGCAGAGGTTGATCAAAAAGAAAATCTTTCAAGAATAACAATTGTAACTACTGGAACTCCAGAGGTAATAGAGCAGATAGTTTTACAACTAAAAAAATTAGTCCCAGTTCATAAAGTTGGTAATTTTAAAAGAGAAGATAAAAATGTAATTTTTAAAGAGATGGCATTGTTTAAAGTTGTAGGAAATTCAGCAAAAATAAAAAAGGCTTTAAATACTTGTAAAAAATATAATCCAGTTATATTAGATCAAACTAATAAATCAGCAGTAATACAAATTACTGCATTAAGAAGAGAAATAGATAAAATGGCAAAAAATTTAAAATCGCTTGGTCTTATAAGTGTCTCAAGAACAGGAGCGGTAGCAATGACAAGAGGCGCAGAAATTTTTAATTAATTAAAAGGAGAAAAAGAAAATGAAAATGTTTTATGAAAAAGATGCAGATGTAAACTTAATTAAAAGCAAAAAAGTTGCAATTTTTGGTTATGGAAGCCAAGGACATGCTCATGCATTAAATTTAAAAGATAGCGGAGTTACAGAAATTGTTGTGGCTCTTAGAGAGGGATCTTCTAGTGCAGCTAAAGCTGAGTCAAAAGGATTAAAGGTAATGAATCTGTCTGATGCAGCTGCTTGGGCTGATGTTGTTATGATATTAACGCCAGATGAATTACAGGCTGAGATTTATAAAAATCATATTGAACAAAGAGTAAGAGAAGGAACAAGTATTGCATTTGCCCATGGTTTAAATGTTCATTATGATTTAATTAAAGCTAGAAAAGATTTAGATGTTTTCATGGTTGCCCCAAAAGGACCTGGACACTTAGTTAGAAGTGAATATGAAAAAGGTGGTGGAGTTCCATGTTTGTTTGCAGTTCATCAGGATGGCTCAGGAAAAGCAAGAGACCTTGCGTTATCGTATGCCTCAGCTGTAGGCGGTGGAAGATCTGGAATTATTGAGACTACATTTAAAGATGAAGTTGAAACAGATTTATTTGGCGAACAAACTGTTTTATGTGGTGGTTTAGTTGAGCTGATCAAGAATGGTTATGAAACTTTAACTGAAGCAGGTTACGAACCTGAAATGGCATATTTTGAAACTGTTCATGAAGTTAAGTTGATTGTTGATTTAATTTATGAAGGTGGAATAGCAAATATGAACTACTCTATTTCAAATACTGCTGAGTATGGAGAATATGTTTCAGGACCTAGAATTATAAATAAAGAAGAAACTAAAAAAAGAATGAAAGAAGTTTTAACTGATATTCAATCTGGTAAATTCACTAAAGAATGGATGGATGAATGTAAAAATGGTCAAAAAAACTTCCTTGCAACTAGAGCTAAATTAGCAGAGCATTCAGTAGAAAAAGTTGGTGCAGAACTAAGAGGAATGATGCCCTGGATTGGTAAGAAAAAATTAGTAGATAGCGACAAAAGTTAAATTTTTACTTTAAAATTTTATCTATAATAATTTAGTTATTTCACTTATACTTTTTTAAATAAATTTAAAAAAGAGGGAAATAATGAAAATCAAAAATTTAATACGAGTACTATTATCTGTAGTTCTAGTATTTGGATTTTCTTCAGCATGGGCTAAAACGATTAAATGGTCAATGCAAGGAGACAGTCTTACACTAGATCCGCACGCACAAAATGAAGGTCCAACTACTCAGGTATCTCGACAAATATATGAAGCTTTAGTTGAGAGAGCTGTAGATATGAAAATTCAGCCAGCTTTAGCAAAAAGTTGGAAAGCAACAGACCCAAACACTTGGATTTTTACATTAAGAGAAGATGTAAAATTTTCAGATGGTTCTGCAATGACATCTGAAGATGTTGTGTTTAGTATTTTAAGAGCTAAGCAAAGAACATCTGATTTTAAGGAATATATAAGTACAATTTCAGGAGTTGAAGCTATTGGAGATTATTCAGTTAAGATTATGACAAGTAAACCAAATCCAATTCTTTTAAACCAACTATCAAACATTTTTATAATGTCTAAAGCATGGTCTGAAGAAAACTTTGCTATGTCTCCTCAAAATTGGGATGCTGGACAAGAAACTTTTTCTGCCACTAATGCTTTAGGAACAGGACCTTTTAAAATTACATTAAGAGAGCCTAATACTAAAACTGTGTTTAAAAAAAATAGACACTGGTGGGGTGAGATGAAAGATAAAAAAGTAACTCAAATTCAATTGCTTCCAATTAAAAATGCAGCAACACGAGTTGCAGCGTTATTGTCAGGTGAGATTGATTTAGTTACAGATGCTCCTGTTCAAGATTTGAAACGAATTGGATCTTCATCAGCTCATAAAGTTGAAAGTACTCCACAAATGCGTACTATTTTCTTAGGAATGGATCAGGCTGCTGATCAGTTAAGAACTGGTAATACAGGTGATAACCCATTTAAGAAAAAAGAGGTAAGACAAGCTCTTTATCAAGCAATCGATATTGAGGCCATCAAGAAAAAAGTTATGAGAGGTTTAAGTGAGCCTGCTGGAATTATAACTTTTCCTGGTGTAAATGGTTACACTGCTGATCTAGATAAAAGATTACCTTATGATGTTGATGCAGCAAAAAAACTATTGGCTGACGCTGGTTATCCAAATGGTTTTGATGTTGAATTAAGATGTCCAAATGACAGATATGTAAATGATGAAGCAATTTGTACAGCTGTCGTTGGAATGTTTGGTAAAATTGGTGTTAATGTAAATTTATTTGCACAAACTAAAAGTAAACACTTTAAAGAACTAAAAGATAACCAAGGTGATTTCTATATGCTTGGTTGGGGTGTTCCTACGCTAGATAGTCATTATGTTTTTCATTATTTATATGAAAGTGGTGCTAGCTGGAATAAAGTTAACTTTAGTAACTCAGAAGTAGACGCTGCTATCAGAGTTATGGAAGGTGAAGTTGATTTAGATAAAAGGAATGCTGCAATAGCAAATGCTTGGAAAATCGTAAAAGATGATATTTCTTATCTTCCATTACACCACCAAGTAATTTCTTGGGCTGCAAAAAGTAATGTTAATGTGCCTATCAGACCAAATAACGAACCGTTATTTAAGGCTGCTAGCTTTAACTAAATAATATTTTTACAAGCCCTTTATAATTATAAGGGGCTTGTAAAAAAATAATAACTTCTTCCTAAATTGATAAAATATTTCTTTAAACGTTTGTTTCAATCTGCATTGGTAATGCTAGTTGTTGCCTTTGTTTCATTTTCATTATTTAATTTCGTAGGAGATCCAATCAATAATATGGTTGGAGAAGAAACTTCTGATGAAGAAAGAGCTGAACTTAGAGAAACATTGGGTTTAATGGATCCTATTCATATTCAGTTTTCTAGATTTGTAGTTAATGCCTCTAAAGGAGAATTTGGTATTTCTTATCAGTTAAGAAGACCGGTATCAGAGTTAATCACTGAGCGATTACCTGCAACAATCGAGCTTGTTGTAATATCTGCTTTAATCGCTTTGATCAGTGGAACTTTTTTAGGAGTTTACACAGGAATAAATAGGAAAAGTTTTATAAGTGATATTATTTTGGCAGTTTCCTTGCTGGGAGTGTCGCTTCCAACGTTTGTTATAGGCATACTATTTATTTATTTATTTGCAGTTATTTTAGGAATATTACCTTCCTTTGGAAGAGGAGAGGTAGTTGATTTAGGTTTTTGGACCACTGGATTTCTCTCAGTTTCAGGATGGAAAGCAATTATTCTTCCATCTGTAACATTAAGCCTTTTTCAAATGACCTATATAATTAGACTTGTTAGAGCAGAAATGATGGAAATTTTACAGACAGATTATATTAAATTTGCAAGAGCAAGAGGGATTAGTGAAGAGAGTATAAAATATAAACATGCATTAAAAAATGGATTAATCCCTGTAATAACCATAGCTGGAATTAATATTGGTACACTAGTTGCATTTTCAATAATTACTGAAACAGTTTTTCAGTGGCCTGGTATGGGATTTTTATTTATACAAGCAGTTCAGTTTGTTGATATCCCAATCATGTCAGCTTATTTAGTATTTATAGCTTTTGTTTTTGTAATGATAAATTTTATAGTTGATATTTTATATTATTTAATAGACCCAAGAATTAGAGTGAAGGGGGACAGTGTCAGTGGATAACAATACCCTTACTACCTGGTCACGAATTAAAGATAGCGATATTTATTTTAGTTTTAAAAAATCCCCAACAGCCATAATTTCTTCATCGATATTATTTATAATTTTCTTCTGTTCTTTTTTTGTTGAATTAGTCACTCCTTATAATCCTTTTGACCCATCTTCATTATCTTTAATGGAAGCTTTTACACCTCCATCATGGACAGAAGATGGTATGTCAAAATTTATTTTAGGTACTGATGGTCAAGGAAGAGATATGTTGTCTACAATTTTATATGGATCAAGAATTTCATTAATAGTAGGATTCTCTGCAATTATATTTAGTTTGATACTAGGAGTCGGTCTTGGATTAACAGCTGGATATTTTGGAGGAAAATATGAAATGCTTGTTATGAGATTAACTGATGTACAGTTAACAGTGCCAAGTATTTTAATGGCCTTACTAGTTGATGGTATCGCAAGAGGATTAATTTCTAGAGAGATGCATGATGAAATGGCAATTTATGTTTTAATATTTGCAATTGGTATTTCAGAATGGCCGCAATTTGCAAGAGTATCAAGGGCGGCAACATTGGTCGAAAAAAATAAAGATTATATTTCAGCATCTACAATAATTGGTGTTTCAAAGTTAGTTATTATGTTTAAACATATTCTTCCAAATATTTTAAGACCGATATTGGTAATAGGAACTATTGGACTTGCACTTGCTATTATTGCAGAATCTACTCTAAGTTTTTTAGGCGTAGGTGTACCACCTACAACACCATCTCTTGGAACATTAATTAGATTGGGTAATGATTTTTTATTTTCAGGAGAATGGTGGATTACTTTTTTTCCAGCAATATTTTTAGTGATATTAGCTTTTTCAATTAATTTATTGGGAGATTGGATGCGTGACACGTTAAATCCAAGATTAAATAAATGAGTTTTTTAAAAATTAAAGATCTAAGCGTTGACTATCAAATGAGAAAAGAAACGGTTTACGCTGCTAAAAATGTAAATATTGAGGTAAATAAAGGAGAAATATTAGGTTTAGTTGGCGAGTCTGGATCGGGAAAGAGCACGGTAGGTAATGCAATAATTAATTTAATTGATGAACCTGGCAGGGTTTCAAGTGGTTCCGTAATTTTAGGTGAACTTAATATTCATGAAGATCAAAAAAAAATTGTTAAATATAGGGGGAAAAAAATTGGTTTAATATTTCAAGACCCACAAACATCTCTTAACCCCATACTTACAATTGGCGAACAGTTAATAGAAACTATTCAAACACATCTTAAGATAACCAAAGAAGAAGCAAAAAAAAGATCAATAAGTTTATTAAATGAGGTTGGAATAAAAGATGCAGCAAAGAGATTTGACGATTATCCTCATCAGTTTTCAGGAGGGATGAGGCAAAGAGTGGTTATATCTCTTGCCTTATGTTGTGAGCCTGAATTATTAATAGCTGATGAACCAACAACAGCATTAGATGTATCTATTCAGTCTCAAATTTTAGAATTAATTAAAAAGTTAACTAAAGAAAGAAATTTAGCAGTAATTTTAATTACTCATGATATGGGCGTTATAGCTGAAACAGCAGATAGAGTAGCTGTGATGAAAAATGGAAATGTAGTTGAAATTGGTATAACTAAAGAGATATTAACTAANCCAAAAGAATTTTATACAAAAAGTTTGATAAGNTCAGTTCCCCCAACAAATAAAAAAATTTCTAGATTTATAATTATTGAAAAAGACAATAATAATAAAAATGAAAATAATTTAAAAATATTAAATAGATGGAAAAAAATAGAAATTACAAAAAAAGACTTAGTTGAAGTTAAACAATTAAGTAAAAGTTTTGATGATAGTTTTTTTACAGAAAATTCTAAAAATTCTATAATGGCAGTTAATGATGTGTCTTTTGAAATTAAAGAAGGAGAGTCCTTTGGATTAGTTGGAGAGAGTGGAAGTGGAAAATCTACAATAGCTAAAATGNTTGTAAATTTATTTAAGCCATCCTATGGAAATATTTTTTTTGATAATGTTTGTATAACAAAAATTAAAAAAGATTCTGAAATGATGAAATTTAGAAAACAAATACAAATGATTTTTCAAGACCCATATTCATCATTAAATGGGAGGTTAAAAGTAAAAGATATAATCTCAGAACCTATAACATTGCATAATCCATCTATAAGTAGAAAAGATTTAAATAACTATGTTTTTGATTTACTAGAGTCGGTTGAGCTTACACAAAAATCAGCAGATCGATACCCACACGAATTTTCTGGTGGTCAACGTCAACGAATATCAATTGCCAGAGCGCTAGCAACGCAGCCTAGACTNCTAGTTTGTGATGAGCCAACCTCAGCGCTAGATGTAAGTATTCAGGCTCAAATATTAAATTTATTAAAAGATCTTCAAGAACAACTCAATTTAACAATCTTATTTATAAGTCATGATTTACCAGTTGTAAGACAAATGTGTGATAGAATTGGTGTTTTAAGAGATGGTAAATTGTGTGAGGTATCAAAGACTGAAGATTTATTTTTAAAACCTAAGCACGATTACACCAAAGAGCTTTTACATCTGATGCCTAAAATAGAGTCTATTTACAAGTAATGTTACAAGGTCGGAAATGACCGCATAATAACAAAAATTTAACTAATTATTTTGCAATCTCTCTTATAGATTGTATTATGGATTTTCAAAAAAATTTAGTTATGAGCGACAAAGATAAAGTATTTATATTTGATACTACTATGCGTGATGGTGAACAATCACCAGGTGCATCTATGAGTTTGGAAGAAAAAATCCAGATCTCTAGAATTTTTGATGAGTTGGGGATTGATATAATCGAAGCAGGTTTTCCAATTGCTTCTCCAGGAGATTTTGAAGCTGTAACTGCAATTAGTAAAATTTTAAAAAACTCAATTCCTTGCGGATTATCTAGAGCAAGTAAAAAAGATATAGATGCTTGTCATGAAGCTTTAAAAGCAGCTCCAAGATTTAGAATTCACACATTTATTTCAACAAGCCCACTGCACATGCAGCATAAATTGAACAAAACACCAGAACAAGTTTTGGATGCAATTAAAGAAAGTGTTTCATATGCAAGAAACCTAACTGATGATGTTGAATGGTCATGTGAAGATGGCACCAGAACTGATATGGATTTTATGTGTAAAATAGTTGAGCTAGCAATAAGTAGTGGGGCTAAAACTATTAATATCCCAGATACAGTTGGTTATACAATTCCATCAGAATTTACAAAAATTATCACAACTTTAAAAAATAAAGTCCCTAATATTGATAAAGCAATTTTATCTGTCCACTGTCATAATGATTTAGGTTTAGCGGTTGCAAATTCTCTAGCTGGAGTTTCAGCAGGTGCAAGACAAATTGAATGCACAATAAATGGAATAGGTGAAAGAGCTGGTAATGCAGCTCTTGAAGAAATTGTAATGGCTATAAGGACTAGAAATGATTTATTACCATATTCAACTGGAATTAAAACAGAATTACTTAGTAAAGCTTCAAAAATTGTATCTAATGCGACATTTCCAGTTCAGTTTAATAAAGCAATTGTTGGAAAAAATGCATTTGCTCATGAAGCAGGCATTCATCAAGATGGAATGTTAAAAAATAGAGAGACATATGAAATTATGACACCTGAAAGTGTTGGTGTTAAAAAAACTTCTTTAGTTATGGGAAAACACTCAGGACGACATGCATTTAAAGAAAAATTAAATGATCTTGGATATGCAGAAGTAACTGATGATGTTATCCAAATAGCATTTGGAAAATTTAAAGTTTTAGCTGATAAGAAAAAACATGTTTACGATGATGATATAATGGCCTTGGTTGATGATAGCTTAATAACTGACAATCTAGTCAATGCGATTAGTTTAAAATCTTTAAAAGTTTTTGCTGGAACAGGTGAGCCTCAAAAAGCTGAAATGACTTTAGATGTTTATGGTGAAGTTAAAAAAACATCAGAAACAGGTGACGGACCAGTAGATGCGATTTTTAAATGTATTAAAGTGCTTTACCCACACGATGTAAAACTTCAGTTGTACCAAGTTCATGCGGTAACAGAAGGCACAGATGCTCAAGCAACAGTTAGTGTTAGAATTGAAGAAAAAGGCAAAACAACAGTTGGACAAGCTGCTGATACAGATACATTAGTAGCGTCAGCCAATGCTTATTTAAGTGCATTAAATAAGATGATTATTAAACGAAAAAAATCAGCTCCTATGGAGCAAGAAAATCAAAAAGTGAGAGGAATATAAAATGGGACTATTCGATAAAGTTAAAAAAATTTGGAGCCAAGACATGGCAATTGATCTTGGAACTGCGAACACATTAGTTGTTTTAAAAGGACAGGGTGTAGTTTTAAATGAACCCTCAGTGGTAGCAATTGTAGACCATGGTGGAAAAAAAACTGTTTTAGCAGTTGGTGATGAAGCAAAAACAATGCTTGGAAGAACGCCAGGTAATATTAGTGCTATTAGACCTTTAAGAGATGGGGTAATTGCAGATTTCATAGTTACTGAAGAAATGATCAAACACTTCATTAGAAAATGTCATAAAGGAAGTACATTTGCTAATCCAAGAATTTTAATCTGCGTACCAACAGGATCAACTCCTGTTGAGAGAAAAGCAATTCAAGATAGTGCTCTTGCTGCAGGAGCAAGAAGAGTTCAATTAATCGAAGAGCCTATTGCTGCAGCCATTGGAGCAGGGTTACCAATCTCTGAAGCTACTGGATCTATGATAGTAGATATTGGAGGTGGTACAAGTGAAATAGCTGTTATGTCTTTAGGAGGATTAGTTTATTCAAAATCTTTAAGAGTTGCTGGTGATGCTATGGATACTGCAATTGTTAATTATATGAGAAAAGAATACAATTTATTAATTGGTGATAGTACAGCTGAAAAAATTAAAAAAGAAATGGGTACAGCAATACCTACGGGAAAAAATACTTATCCAGTTAAAGGAAGAGATTTAAGATCTGGAACACCAAAAGAAGTAAACATTACCGAAGAAGATACTGCTGAAGCTTTAAATGATATAATGAAAGAAATGATTAATGCAATCAAGCAAGCATTAGAAAATACTCCACCTGAATTATCTGCAGATCTAGTTGATATGGGATTAACATTAACAGGAGGTGGTGCTTTATTAAAAAATATTGATAAAAGATTTTCTAAAGAAACAGGATTACCTGTTCATGTAGCAGATGATCCATTATCTTGTGTTGCAGTTGGGACAGGAAAAGCACTGGATCAAGAACAGACTTTCTCTACTATGTTATCTGAATACTAAAAGTAATGGCTTCAAGCAGAGATGATTTTGTAATCGCAATTCGATCTGCTTTTTTAAAAAAAAGCTATCAACAAAAATTTTCACTATTAACACTTATTTTTTTATCTCTCATCATTATTGTATTGGGAAGTTTTAATTTAAAAGCCATTCAACTTTTTAAAGTTGGAATTAATGAAGTAGTATATCGATCTTCTTTTATTGTTTCTGTTCCAGAAAACTATATCAAAAAATTAAATTTACAATTTACAGAACATATGGAACTTTTTGATAATTATAAAAAAAATGAAATCTTATTAAATGATTTAAAAAAAAAAAAATTATCAAATGATTTTTTAGAATTAGAAAATAAAAAATTAAGAGAATTAATTAATGAAAGTATTCAATCAAAAGATATATATGCAAAAGTTCTAGTTGATAGAGATAGCCCTTATTTAAAATCAATTATTCTAAATAAAGGCTCTAAAGACAAGGTAAAACTAGGAATGGCTATAGTGGATGATATTTACTTAGTTGGCAAAGTAATTGAGGTAAATTATACAAATTCAAGAGTTTTACTTTTATCTGACTTAAATAGTAAAATTCCAGTTCTATTAGAGCCAAAAGATGTGCATGCAGTTGTTTCAGGCACTGGAAAAAATTATGGTGTTATTGAATATACAAAAGATGAGTACGATCAAGAAGCAGATGAAAGCGAAACTATAGTTTATACATCTGGTTATGGTGGTCTGTTTAAACCTGGGCTACCGATAGGAAAAATTATTAAGGATAAAAATTCAAAAAAAAATATAGTTAATTTTTTTTCTGATTTCAGACAATTGGATTATGTAAAAATTGTGTCATATGTAGTGGAAAGTAAATATTAATGTCTTCTCTTAATAAAGATACTTTTTTAAGATCATTGTTATTTTATTTCCCAACATTGATTTTATTTTTATCAGTACTAAATGAAATTGATTTAAATTATTTAAATATTGAATATTTTTCATTCAATTTTGTTTATATTTTAATTTTCTATTGGACGTTAAAAAATGCAAACTATCTAGGTTATGGCTCAATATTTATATCAGGCTTAATTAATGATGTAGTAATTGGTACGCCTATAGGAATTAGCAGTTTTTGTTTTTTATTAATTTGTGCTGTTACTGCTTACTTAAGGAATATAACTATTACCCCACATTTTATAAATGATTGGATATCTTTATTATTCACAATTTTGTTAGTTAATTCAATTCAAGCATTAGCTTTAGATCTAATTTTTTCTTTTGAGGTAAATTATATGAAATATTTTATTAATACAGGTTTTACCTTTATTTTTTATCCATTATTTTTATTCATATTTGATAGCCTAGAAAGAAAAATTAAAATTAAAAAAAATGATTAAAGGTAGTTTTGGAATAAGAAAGTCAGATATTATAAACCGTAGAATGTTTATAATTGGTGCCGCAAAAATAATTATATTTGGAGGATTAATTGCTCGATTATTTTCACTTCAGATAAATGATAATAAAAAATATTTAACTTTATCTGATAAAAATAGAATTAGAGAATGGAAGCTACCACCAACAAGAGGGAATATAGTTGA
>JGI20156J14371_10001498_pt1 | contig 19112 bp, 19 predicted proteins | sample COG_06_FD_14371 | JGI IMG/M metagenome (IMG submission 14371)
GCGATCGTTGAATATGCAAACCGCTATTCTGGAGACAACATGTAAAAGAGGTATATTTTCTCCCTGGAATGGAGGGTGCTTGTGTGCACCCTCCAAATCGTAATGAACTTTGGAAATTTTATTTATGGTTTTGTTCGGATTTTCTGATGGATAGATGAAAGGTTAAATTGTAAATGTTATCTTATTTATAATATTCAAAGGAGAAAAAAATATGAGTGGTTTTGAAGGAAAGACAGCAATAGTCACGGGAGCAGGAAAAGGAATTGGTAAAGCAACTGCTTTAGAATTAGCTAAAAGGGGCTCCAAAGTGATTGCCTTCGCTCGTACAAAGTCAGATCTCGATCAACTTCACGATCAAATTGGTTCAACAAGTGTTGTGATTGATCTTGCAAATAATTCGGATGTCCGGAGCACAATGAAAACTGTCGGAACAGCTGATTACCTGGTTAATTGTGCTGGCACTAACGTACTGCAAAACTTCCTTGAAATGACTGATGATGCTTATGAATTAATAATGGGTGTTAATCTACGTGCATCTCTAATTTGTGCTCAGTGTTTTGCTAGAGATAGAATTGCTAATGGAGGTGGTGGAGCTATTGTAAATGTTTCTTCAATCGCAGGACAACGAGGATTTGACGATCATGTTGTTTACGCTGCATCAAAGGCTGGATTAGATGGTGCCACGAGGGTGATGGCAAAGGAACTTGGTTCGTATGGTATTCGAGTAAATGCAGTCGCGCCTACCATCACTATGACTGAACTTGCGGCTCAAGCATGGTCAGAGCCGAGCAAGAAGGAGCCCATGATGGTTCGCCATCCACTGAAAAGGTTTGCGGAGGTTGAGGATGTTGCAAAGACTATCGTCATGTTGTTATCTGACGATGTGCCTGTTGTGACTGGGTCTGTAATTCCTGTTGATTGTGGTTTTTTGGCGGTTTGATAAGCTAGTGTTTTTGTTAATTCCAGATCTAAGAAACGTAAAAAAAAGAAATTAATAGGTGCATGATGAAGTCGGTTGTTCTCGAGAAAAAAGGTAAGATAAATCTTAGAGATTTTCCTGATATAGATAGAGTAGAGGAGGTACTCAAACCTCGCGAAGTGAGGATCAAAAACCATACTGTTGGAATTTGTGGCTCAGATGTCCACTACTATACACACGGCCGTATTGGTCCGTTCGTCGTAAAGGATCCTATGATTTTGGGACATGAAGCTTCAGGTACAATCATTGAAGTTGGCACCGAAGTCTCAAGTTTAAAAGTTGGTGATCGAGTTTGTATGGAGCCGGGTATACCGGATCCTGCTGCCCAAGCAACGCGTCTTGGAATTTATAATATTGATCCTTCCGTTCAGTTCTGGGCTACACCGCCTGTCCATGGTATTTTGCGTCCAACCTGTGTTCACCCGGAGGCGTTTACTTTTAAAATTCCTGACAATGTTTCATTTGCTGAAGCCGCAATGGTTGAGCCGTTGGCTGTTGGTGTACATGCCGCGACGAAAGCCAAGGTCAAACCTGGTGATATTGGTGTTGTCATGGGTGCGGGACCTATCGGTTTGGTTACCGCGCTTTCGGCCTTGGCTGCTGGATGTGCACAAGTGTATGTCAGCGACCTAGCCGAGGAAAAACTTGAAAAAGCGAAAGCACTTAATTCAGCTATAATTCCAATTAATATAAAATCAGAAACCCTGGCAGCAAGGGTCCTTCGAGACACTGATGGTTGGGGTGCAAATGTTGTTTTTGAAGCTACTGGATCACCACTTGCTGCGGCAACCGTTTTTGATCCGCTCTGTCCTGGTGGATGCATAGTTTTAATTGGTGGTCAATCAGAACCAATACAGTATGACGCTGGTGCGGCAATGGTCAGAGAAGCACGGGTTGAGAATATATTTCGGTACGCGAATGTATTTCCACGTTGTGTTTCGATGGTGAGCTCGGGATCGATCGATGTTAAAGCATTGATTACTAGAACTTTTTCTTTTCATGAAAGTATAGAGGCCTTTGATGTGGCGGCCTCAGCACCACCAGCAGATATAAAAATGCAAATTGTTCTTCCTAACTAGGAAAACTGTTACTTCTTAAAAATTGTTCGCAATTGTAGAAGAAATGATACAATATAAAGTACGGAGTTGCGTGTTTGATTAATTGTAAGCTATAAATTTGACCTTGAAGTAATTAATTTTTATCGCAGGATATAGTTGATGATCGAATACGAACGTGAAAAAGCCATTAAAGAGTACTTGGGAAGTAGCACGTTTGCTTCAGTTAAGGATCTGGCAAGAATTCTAAATGTTTCAGATGCGACAATACGACGAGACATTTTGAAACTTGATGAAAAAGGATTGGTACTAAAAGTATTTGGCGGCGTTACTCCAGTATTTGATACGCAAGTTGATAGAACAGCTAAACCCTTCTCCGTGAACAAAGTTAGAAATGTTGAACAAAAGCGTGCTATTGCAAAATATGCTGCGACAATGTGCGAAGATGGTGAGTCCATCCTCGTTCATGGTGGGACAACGGCTTATATGTTTGCGGAGGAGATTGTCTCCAAACATTTAAAGGTAATAACAAATTCTATGCCTGTAGCTTCACTTCTCTGGGAGAAATCAAGAATAAATTTGGTTATTCCAGGTGGTGAATTGCACCGAAAGGGCGAACTTCTATACAGAAAAGATCCTAATGACTTTGATCATTTTGCTTCAAAATCCTTTATTGGAGCTCAGGCTTTTGGACCTGACGGGATAATGGAATCAAACCCTGTTCTGATAGAAGGTATAAGTCAGTTTCTCAACTGTGTTGATCAGATTAATATCATTTGTGACAGCTCCAAATTCGGTATTAAGGCAAGGGTTCTTGCTTGCCCAATATCTAGGATCCATTCCATTATTACTGATCAAGGAATCAGTGAACTTATGAAGAAAACTTTTGAGGATAAAGGTGTAAAAGTAATTGTTACCGATGTACCCCCACCAAAAACTGAGTAAGAATAATTTTCGACTAGTGAATGGAACACTGATGTAACACATTACTCTAGGGCTGACGCGTGAGCACACAACCCACGATGTTGCAAGCCCAATTAATGAAGGTGTTTCTGGCGGTGGGATTGAGCCTTGGTCATTTAAATGGTATTTTTTTATTAGTTTCCCGGGACAGAATTTTAATTATAAGCGATTTTTGATTGTCATCTTGCAATTTAAGTGCTTTCCCAATTGCAAAAAGTCGCTTATTCTTTAACCAGTCAGAAACTTACGAATTGGCTTTTAGATTCCACCCCGTCGGCACACAAAAAAAGCCAAGGTTTGTATCATTGCTCTGTGACCTAGATACTACTATCTTGCCATTTTTAAGTTTGGCTTCTCCACCGATAACTTCCCATTTGTTACTTCTGCCGAAAGGCAAACTTGTATCTTTATTGTCGCTCAAAAGGAACACTTGAGTTTCACAGTCTTGTCTCGTCATTTGCGTGTTACCCTGAACCGCAACATAATTCATTGAGCCCTCTGGATATGTGTAAATTGTAACTAGTGTGAAAAGAGTAGAATTTGCAAATGCGGTTGAGGTGGCAATGACTGCCAGAGCAAAAACTTTGAATATGAGTATTCTGATCATGATTTAACTCCAGTAAATTTTTTTATTTAAGCGATGTTCTTGAAAACTTAAATAATATGATAGCCAATAGCTAGTGGTTTTATCCATTCTAAGAAGCTAAAGTCTAGCTATATCAAAAAACTAGAGTCTTTCCAAATCTATAAATCTGCGTGAACTGTAAAGCTAGAAAAGGTTCTGATATTATTTTATTGAGAAGCAATTAACACTTTTAAAAACTCCATTTTTTAAATAGATTTAATCGCGAAGGATATCAATTAATATAAACCGTATACCTGAAGGAGGGTATTAAATAATGTTTAAGCCAGCAACAACATGGGAACTCAAACTTGGGCGCGTGGCTTCGTTTGTATTTACTGGTTTATTTTCATGGCTTTTAGTTAGTAGTATTAGCAGATCTCAAAACAATACCTGGTTAGAGATATCCTTCGACTATTTTTGTTATAGTTTTGGCTTTTTATTTTATTCGGCGATGATATTCTTCTCATTTTTTAAAAAAGACCCCGTTCGTGATGCAAAATTTTATCCGGTTGCTCTCCTGATATCAATATTTGCCGTCAATCTGGTCATGTTTGCAGATTTTCATTCCTCGCACATCATAGATATTTTTCGGTTACCTCTTGAAGATTTTGATAATATTGGCCGTTCCCTTTATTATCAACTCGTACCAGTACCCGTTATCTTAATTTTTGCACTATTCCATTTTCGGCCATGGGCCTTCATACTGTTTTATATCGTTGGTATGTTACCAATTTTGTTTAGAATTTTCTGGATAATCCAACATCCTAATACCTATTTTACCAGAGATTATGCCTTATTAAGTGATAGCTTTGCGATGAACGAGCATTTCTTTGGGTTTTCCATCATAATTTTCACTGTTTCCTCAATCTTCGCATGTGGCCTTATATACTTTTATAATTATGCCCTGGCAGCTGCGCAAAAAACTGAACGAAAAAATGCACTTCTAGGCAGATATTTTGCACCCGATGTACGCAATGAGATTGAGAAAACTGAAATAAATTTAGCTAATCAAGAACCAAAAGATTTAAATGTTGCGATAATGTTTACTGACATCATTGGTTTCACTAAACTATCAGAAAAGATGAAACCAAAAGAGGTGATGAGACTTCTATCTGATTATCAATCAATTATGGTGGAAGCTATTTTTGAAAATAGCGGTACAGTAGATAAATTTATTGGTGATGCTGTTATGGCTAATTTTGGAACACCAAAGTCTTATGGAAATGATGCTCAGAATGCGTTTAATTGTGCTGTGAGTATGAACCAAAAGCTAACCAGTTGGAATGAAAATCGAAAACTAGCTGGCTTGTCAGAAATCCATCATCGAATTGGGATTCACTTCGGACCTTGTGTTGTTGGTAATATAGGTGGGGAGCAGCGTATAGAGTTTGCGATAATTGGTGATGCAGTTAACGTGGCAAGTCGTATATGTGATGCTTGCAAGCAATTTGATACTAACTTTTTAGTAAGCAGTACCTTATCTGAACATATAGACACAGATAAAAACCTTGAGCTCCATAAAGATTTTGAGGTGCGAGGACGTAGCGAAAAAATCGATTTGATGAAAGTGTACTAACTCAAAAAGTAAGTGAGTTTTTATGATTAGATTAGCTGGTCTCACATTTTTCACTCAAAAGGTAAGACATGACTATGAAACTGGTGTTCATAAATTCAAGCTATGAAATGGATAAGACAAATTTTAAAAGGCTTTTGTTGAAATGGGCGATTAGGTGGTGGGTGAGACAATTCCTGCTTGATTAGGGCAAATATTATCAATTATGACTAACTTCGATTTTCTTTTTTATGATGTGTTTCTCTTAGAGTAATAATCATCCCAGCTGAGACAATACAAAGCATTCCAATGGTTTCTAAAAGTGAAGGCATAGCTCCAAAGATAATTTTTGCCCAAATTGTTAAAAATAGAAGATAACTAAAATCTAGTGGCGCTAACCAGCTACTTTCGGCAGTTTGATAGGCTCTGCTCAAACAGATATTACCTAAAAGGTTTAGGCATGCTGCTCCAATGCAAAATAAAAAAATAAACAATGTCAAAGTAGGCCACCTACCAAACAAGAATGGGAGTGAAGTGCGTACGCTTTGAGTCAGTTCAATTGTTGAAATGATTAATGTCCCGGAGATACCGAATAAAAGAAAAACTATCGAAACGGCAAGGACCAAAGTTAGTGGGCTCTCCGTTCGACAGTATTTTCGTAAAATAATTATGTTAAAAGCGTAAAATAAGCCGGCTATTATAGGCATAATTTGAAAAAAACTGAATTTGTCACTGAAAGGGTTAAGAAGTATAGTGGAGCCAATTGCTCCCAATGCTAACGCACTCAATCGAAAGGGGCCAATTTTTTCACCTAAGAGAGGACCTGCTAGCAAAGTTACAAAAAGTGGATAGGTGTAAAGCCCCGCGCCCATTTGAGCGGCCGTTATATGGGATGCTCCACCAAAGAAAAAAAACATACAAATTGCTAGCATGGTAGAGCGGAGGAAAACTGAAAATGGCTTGCGAGGTCTAAGAATTTTAAATCCTGTTGTCGTTTGGGCAACTAATAGAATAATGAAAAGGATAAAAGTTGATCTTATGGTTTGAAATTGCCAAAACGTTGTGTAGCTAGTCATATACTTAACTATGGTGTCTTGAAAAGCGAGTGTGACTACACCAATCAATAATAGCATCAGGGCCATTTTTGGCCGATCTTCTGTAGGGTTGTCAAAGACTGTTAATTTCATTTTAATGTGTAGTTGAAAGAAATTTTTTCATAAGATAGGGACCTGACTTTACAGACTTTGCTGGAGGTTCATCGAATATAGGTGTAATTTCAGCGTCCCAATCGGGTTGATGGAAAAAAGCCAGACTAAGCCTTCCCGGTTGATTTGATTTCGCGACAACACGATGTAGGGTGGACACCCAACGATTTGATGTCCAAAGTTCCATCAAATCTCCAATATTTATTATAAAGCAATCCTCAGTTGGAGGAACATTAATCCATTTCCCACTCCGAAAAATCTGCAGTCCAACCGATTCTGGTTCAGGTAAGAGGATTGTCAATGATCCATAATCCGTGTGGGCTCCAGCCCGTTGTTGGTCTTGTTTTTTAACATTCTTTGTAGGAGGGTAGTTCAATGCTCTTAGAGCTGAAATTGGATGATTTATAAATTCATTGAAGTAGTGAGTTTCCAAACCTAATGCTGTAGCAAAAACCTCCATTATCTCCTTCGCAAGGTTTTCCATCTCGCTGTAGTAGGATATCCAGGCTTCTTTAAAACCTTTAATTTCTGGAAAAAGTGTTGGCTGGTAACAAAACTCGTAGGCTTGTTTATCCAAAATTCCTAAAGGTATAGTAAGAGGGCCTCCATTGAAACTTTCTTTAAGGTCAGGAGGAGTTTTTACGCCTTTAGACGCTGCTAGTGCTTCTTGATTTGGTCCTATCCAACCGTAAGGATAGCCAGAATAGGGTACTGAGACCTTAGTTTTTGATTCTTGCGTTTGTGAAAAAAAGTTTGATACAACTTGCCACTGCTCCTTTATTACATCGGTAGGTACACCGTGGCCGTTTAAAAGAAGAAAACCAGTTTCTTTACACATGCAATCTACTTCTAGAGCTAATGCTTTTCTTTTGGAAGCTTTTGCCATTCGAAAGTCATGCAAATTAAATTTCTTAATGCTCATAAAAATCTCTTGAGAATTGTACTGTTTATTAGTTGTACGAAATTTGCTTGTTATGCAAAATTTTTTTAAAGTATTTTTTTTATTAAATAGTACGAGTGATATTGATTTGTTATTAACTTAATTATTAGGTATTTGTTAGCTTTTAAGTCTAACACGTACCTGACATTAGTAAATGTGTTTACAAAAGGTATAGAAAAACATTGTCTTACTAATTTTGAGTTTGATGTCCCTTTTCAGGTACACCTCGTGTCTGTGAAACCTCCTTTACTTCTTCACGAACTTTTACACTTCGAATGGGTCTTTAAAAATAAATACGTTTTTATCTTGAAAAGAATGGAAAAAGTATCAATTTAACATGGTGGTTACTAATGGAGTAGAAAATGAACATAAAAAAGCAGAGAGCAATAGTATCTGTTTTAATAATGATAGTTACACTTTTTCCAAGTATATCTTTTTCTGCGGGTGCAGAGACAAGTCCTACTGCAAATAAGGGAGAAAAGAAAGAATCATATAGTTATAGTAAGACATCTATGGGCAGGTTCGGTGAAGCAAAGAAATTAATTAATCAAAAGGAATATTCGTCTGCGTATTTAGAATTAATATCGCTTCCGCTCAAAAGTAAAGATGAAGCAGATCGACAAAATCTTTTGGGCTTCACAGCGAGAAAAGATGGCAAGCTAGAGATAGCTTCATTGCATTACAAAAATGCTCTGAATATTGAGCCTAATCACAGAGGAGCACTTGAGTATCAGGGCGAGTTATTTTTAATGTTGGGTCAAATGGATAATGCACGCAAAAACTTACAGATGCTAAAAAAGCAATGTGGGATTGGATGCTTGGAAGCGACAAAACTTGAGACTGCTATCTCAAATTACTAATACTATTTTATTTAAGGTTATTGTTTAAAATACTGTTTTCATTTAATTTTAAATCCTTATAAATTAGTTAGAGGGTTTTAAGTAAAACCAGTTTGCCTATAATTAGAAGTAAGTATTGTTTGTGTTCCGTGTTATGTTTTTATCTAAAATATATTTAAAAATATAAAATTTTAGGTGATTAGATTTTATACTGTTCCTTGGAATAGCGTTTCTAATCCATGGCTACCAAAAACTCTCCATCCCCTTCTTTGAGATGAGGGAATAGTATAGCTTTTTCTTAGCTTTGGCTTCTATCGTCCCGATAACTGGGTTGTTTGGAGGAGGCTTAATTACAGCCTGAGATTTTATTAATGGGCTACTGGGCGATATATTTACACGTAGGAGTGCGAAGGTGATAGCCGTTTACATAGTGGTTACTTTTTTGCTCGCTTATCAGAATTGGTTTATAACGACCAAGTGATTTACCAGTGAACAAATTTTTCTATTTGGGCTTGCACTATATTTTCTACTCAAAGTGAACGCTTATGGGGCTTGATCTGCTATGACCGCTAGTCACGCCATTGATTGTGAAGAGATTTTGTGAGCTAGTTTGCTGTAGAGCAGTATTATACCTACGAGCATATCTGGGATATGGATATTAAACTGTGGCTTAGATAGGTATAATATATACTAGAAGTGAAGGGTTATTTAGTCCTCGGTGTCGTCTGACGGCTTCAGAAAAATAGAATTTTTTTAAATCCACAAATCTGTATAAGCTTTAGCGATGAAAGCTAAAATGAGTCTTGACTTATCAAATATATTCATCGAGCTTTGTTTAAATGACATTTTGTCTTGGACGGTGTTGGGATGGATATATATTATGATTTTTGTACTACTGGAAAATAGGGTTTACTGCGAATGATCTCAATTAATAAAATAACGCCGCACATTGGAGCGGAGATAATAGGGGTTGATTTCTCAAAAGTTATTTCACCAAAGTGTCAGAAGTTGATCTATGATGCTTTAATCGAAAATTTGGTTATTTTTTTTAGAAAGACAGAAATTTCTCCTCAAAAACATCTAGAATTTTCTGAAACTTTTGGTGATTTGGATGTTCCACACCCAGTTTACCCCCACGTTGACGGTTTTAACAACATTGTTAAATTGGAGCATGACAAAGATAATCCTCCTGATACCGATGCATGGCATACAGATCTTACTTTTAAAAAAGTTCAACCATTTGCCTCTGTTTTAGTAGCTCGAGCTGTTCCTGAAATTGGAGGTGATACTCTTTGGTCAAGTTGCTATCGAGCTTATGATCGATTGCCGAATGGAATGAAAAAAGACTTTGATTCAATTCAAGCCATACACGACATGGGAGATTTTCGTAATACTTTTGCCCTTCCCAAAAATGGTCACTCTGGCGCGGAAAGACTAAACGATGGTATGGTAAGGTTTGGTCACAATATCCGAAACTTAATTGAAACCCACCCCATCAGCCAGAGAAAATTCCTCAATTTCAATGAATCATTTGTTTCTCACATAATTGGAAAAACAATGAATGATAGCAATTCTTTAAAAATGTTTTTAAGCAATCACATGAATAAGCCTGAGGATCAAGTACGATGGAGATGGGAAACCGGAGACTTAGCTATGTGGGATAATCGTGTAACGATGCATTACGCTATAGCTGATTACATGCCAGAGTACAGATGCATGAACAGAGTTACAATAATTAATGATAACCGTGTTAGCACTAATTAGGATTGTTTCGTTTTCTATGGCCCCGACCACTTTTTACTCAACTTTTTAAAAGTTTTTTAGAATATAAAGTATTTTGTCACAATTTTGATAAAATTTTGTATTACTGACGTATTCTTGTGTTAATTCATATCTTATATTTTTACGTGGAAAGGAATCACACTATGAGATTATTATCTTTTTTAAAGTGTATAATTATATTTTTATCTGCTTTTAGTTCCGTTAATGCTGGTGAACTCACGATACTGCATATTAACGATCATCATTCACATTTGAGGGCAGACTCAAGAATGTCACTTAACATTGGTGGTGAAAATACACGCGTACGATCCGGTGGTTTTCCTGCGGTCGTAAGTATGTTTAATTTGTTGTCAGAAGGAAAGAATAACGTTTTGAAACTTCATGCTGGTGACGCAATTACTGGTGATTTATACTACACTCTTTTCAAAGGTGAGGCCGATGCAGCGTTAATGAACGAGGTTTGCTTTGATGCTTTTGCAATTGGAAATCATGAATTTGACGAAGGGGATTCTGGGTTAGCTAAGTTTCTAGATTTTTTAAATGAAGGTGACTGCAATACCCCCGCACTAGGGGCAAATATTGTTCCAGAAGTAGGGGTGTCAGCGCTAGCAAAAAAAACAGTGAATGATTACATAAAGCCCTACACCATAATAGAAAAAAATGGCCTAAATATTGGTATTATTGGGATCGATGTCGTTGGCAAAACTATGCGTTCATCAAGTCCGGACGCAACCACGAAACTTCTTAATGAGAAAGATACTGCTCAAAGATACATTAATGAGCTTAAATCTAAAGGAATTGATCACATTATTTTACTAACGCATTTTCAGTACAAAAATGATCTTGCTTTGGCAAAAAACTTGACGGGAGTGGATATCATTGTCGGCGGTGACTCGCATTCTCTGCTAGGAGACTTTTCAGATATTGGATTAAATTCTCAGGGCCCTTATCCCACCGTTGTTAAAAACAATGATGGAAAGAGTGTGTGTGTAGTTCAGGCCTGGCAATATAGTCAAATTGTTGGAGAATTGAACGTTGAGTTTGATGAGATGGGGAATGTAAAGTCATGTGAAGGTACACCACATCTAATGTTGGCAGATAGCTTTAAACGGAAAAATGCTGATGGAGATAGAGTCGAAATTGAAGGTGAAGCTAGAACGGTCGCTTTGAAAGCTGTTAAGGACAACCCGAGCCTTAATGTTATTTCTGATGACCCTGATGCAGCTGAGCTTTTAAAAAGTTTTTCGTCAAAAGTTGATGAATTAAAATCCCAAAAAGTAGGTGAAGTACTTACAGATCTTTGTTTTGAGCGAATACCAGGTCAGGGAAGATCAAAGCTATGTGATGTATCTGAGACTGCAAAGAATGGTTCGGATATTTCAAATTTAGTTGCTCATGCATTTCGAGACATGACGAGAACTTCTGAAATTGCAATTCAAAATGGTGGTGGTGTAAGAATTGATGTTCCAAAGGGTGATTTTTCTATCGGTACAGCATATAAACTTCTTCCTTTTGCAAATACGATTGTTGAGTTAGAGATGACCGGCGCTGAAATTTCGCAAGTGCTTGAAGAAGCACTTGATTTAGCTTTGAGTCCAGATGGCTCCACAGGAGCATATCCTTATGCTGCAGGGTTACGTTGGGATATTGATGCTAGTAAATCTATAGGATCTCGATTTTCGAATATTCAATTTAAAGCTCCCGGCGAAAGTAATTGGAGTGATCTTGATTTAAGTAGAACCTATAAGGTGGCAACGAACAATTATATCGCAGCTGGTAAAGATGGATATAAAACATTTGGAATAGTTTCAAAGTCAGGTAGAATTGTAGATACTTATCTTGATTATGCTCAAAGCTTTGTGGATTATATTAAAAAGTATAAATCGATCGATAAATTGCCTTTGGAGGATTACTCGACCCAATCTTATAAAAAGTAGATGTAATCTTTTTTAAATAAATGTGACATTATAAGCGAATGAGGCCTAAATATAAATGCTATTTAGGCCTTTCGTTTTAAGGCACCAAAGTTATGTATCCGTTCTAGTGTCCGAATACCGCTTAATTGCAAAACTTTGTCCCAATACTTGTTTCTAATCAAAAACTTTCTAGGAAACTCAATTGGCAATGTCCTCACTCATTAAGATCTAGGTCTGAGGGTGATGATTGGATGGAGCAATAATTTTATTTTTATGGTCTATGCTGTCTCTGACTTTGTATCAAACGCTCTGGTATGCCACTATCTTAACCATATCGAATTTATGAATTGATATAATCCTTTAACAGTTCAGCTTCAAACTTATACTTATTTAATAAACGGCTAACGACATCCCCTATGGAAACCATCCCAAGCAGTGCGGCCTTATTCATGATGGGAACATGACGAATCTTATTAACTGTCATAAGTTCCATAATTTCAGTCGCACGAGAATCTAGCGAGCATGTGATAACATTTTTAGTCATTACTTTTTCAACTGTTAGATTTTCTATTTCGCCATGAAAATGTATCTCTCTTATAATGTCTCTTTCGGAAATAATCCCTTCAAGAAACCCACTAGAACCAACAACTGGCAAAGCCCCAATTTTATTATCAACAAGCTTTTCTATTGCTGCCATAAGACCTGTGTCTAAATTTACAGTGTGACATATTCTAGTGGATAAGGCTTGAACTAACGGTGTACTCATTAGATTAACCCCCGCATTGATTAATAAATAAATATTATTATAGCACAAAAATTCAAAATATTCAAAAATCACTTATGCCAAAGCATTCTTCATTGAATTTAAAGTGAAAATTCATCAAATATAGGATTTTGCAAGCGTTAATAGCCATGATTTTCTTTTATTTAAAACTAATTTTGTATAATTTTACATTTATAAGGGGAAGTAAAAAAGGGGTTGTTAGAATAGCAGTATTAAATTTCGAATATGAAGGAAATAGTTTATCGTTCAAATTAGAGAGTCTTAAATAAATACGACTTAGCGCTCAGTTGCGTTAAGTTTGAGTTCAAGACACTGGCTTAGATATGTGTTATGTTACTTAAGGGCAGGATGTCTAAGGGAGGGTTAAGGTATGATTATTAAAAAACTGGAGTCTTCTTTTTGGAAAGTTTTTAATCTATGGTATTATTACCCTTCTTAAAATAATTTGTGTGTGGGTAGATCGAATGAGAAGCAAAAAAAGTAAGGGATTAAAACATTTAATTTATTTTTCAAAACCAACAATTTTTGATTATGAAACAATAAAAAATATTGTAGCAATCTCGCGAGTTAATAATAATAGAACAGGATTGACGGGCTCTTTAATTTATAGGTCTGATTTATATTTTCAATTTTTAGAGGGGCCACCAGACGCAGTGAATGATACATACAAAAAGATAAAACTTGATAGTAGACATTCAGAAATTCACAAAATTCAGGAAGATATAACAAACCGAAGATTGTTTGCATCTTGGGCTATGAGAGAAGATGCGCTGCACTCTGGGATATGGCCTCGTGATGAAGTTAGGACTGGCCTACTGAAAGATATTAAACCTAGTGAAGCTTTCGATACTTTTGAGCGGTTATCGCGAGAAGTTGACCAATTCATTCATACAGGAGAGTTGGGAAGTGAGAGCACGGAGTAATATGTAAAATCCGACTTCTTTGATAAGGTCTGCTACGATAATCTGATGGAAGAAGGCCACAAAAAGGAAATGGGTATCTTTGAAGTGATAAAAGCTCAAATCAGATGAAGTAAATGCTACAGCCGAAGAATTTGTAGAGGCTGAGAAAATAATCTAACATATAAGTTAATGGAACACTGCTAAAAATACGTTGTACTCGAACTGGCTATTTATATTTGTAATTTCTGACGGAACTTTTACTGGGCACATTATGATTTAGTTTATTTATTCAACGACTTGCCAATTAAGGTTAAAAGTGAAACGCTAAATCAAAGTTCAATTTGGATGATTAACGAACACTTTCTAACTCGCAGTAAGAGGACGACAAAATTAATAAATTTAGGTTAATCATTAGAATAGAAGGTATGAAAAATAATTTCTTTTCTGCGTAAGAGTTCACTTTTATTTTGTCATTGAGAACCAATAAAATCGTATTCAATAGGTTCAGATAGTTAAAATTCACAATTAAAACCTTTGAAGGGGGATTCATGTCTATAAGTAAAAAAATAGTAGCTGATTTTGTTGCCAATGGCGTAGAGTTTGTCACTACTGTGCCCTGTAAACAATTGGGCGGAGTGATTGATGCGGTAGAAAAAGCGCCAAGTATTTATCATATTCCTTCCAATAAAGAAGATGAAGGGATGGGCCTTTGTGCCGGTGCCTTTATGGGAGGAAAGCGGTCTGCTATAATCATGCAAAACACAGCAATTGGAGTGACAGTGAACACTTTAGTTACGTTAACGCAATTTTATCGAATGCCTTTACCTATGCTTATTTCTTATCGGGGTGAGTTGAAAGAGCCAGTGGCATGCCAAGTCGAAATGGCAGTGCATACGAAAGCACTACTTACCCAACTGAATATCCCAACTTATCATTTCCATCATCAGGGTGACGAGGAGGAGTTTGACGCGATTTTAAAATACACATTCATGAGTAATAAACCCGTAGCAATCCTAACTGATGCAACATTTTGGGGAGGTTATTAACATGATTCGTTCTGATATTTTACGTGCTATTGCACCAATTATTCGTGATAAACTTGTTGTTTGCAATATAGGCCTTCCAAGCCAAGAACTACACATGATAGATGACCAAGCTAGCAATTTTTATATGCTTGGCACTATGGGTTTAGCCTCTTCAATTGGTCTTGGGTTGGCTATAGCGCAAGAAAAGACTGTAATTTCCATTGATGGAGATGGTTCTATTCTTACTAACCTTGGAACATTGGCAACAATTGCGAATAATGAATCAAACAACTTCATTCTGCTTATTATCGATAATGGGAGTTATGGTTCCACAGGTGACCAACCTACTTATGCTGGTAAAAAGACTTCTTTAAGTGCAGTGGCGAGAGCATGTGGTTGTGAAAATGTTTTAGAATGTCAAGCTGAAGATACTGGTACGGCTTTGCAGTTGGCGATTGATAGCAAAAAGATGACAATTATAGTCAGTAAATGTAAAAGTGGTAACATAAAGGTTCCCGTAATTACTAAAGACCCTGTTGTGATACGAGATCGATTTATGACTGAGGTCGTAAGTAGTGATGGTTGAGGATTTGGGCGGGTGCTCTTGCTCTTGCTCTAAGAAGCTACTGCCTTAGTAGATTCCTCCAATAAAATGTTATTTATTTGGTAGTTTTAAAAAATTGGATTAAATGGGTTCACGAGAAATCTAGCAATTGCTGGTGGTTTATCTTTTTAATGGTTCACGGAGCTGGACATTATTCGATTGATGCTAGATCAAGTAATGAAGAAGCTTTGTGAGTTTAAAAGTACGTACAAGTAATTAATTATTGGAGAATAAAGATGTCAATCCGGCCAGCAATTGCGACGAGCGAAGCGACTCCAACTATGGAGGGAGCAGGAGTTCACTTACATCGAGCTTTTGGTTTTAACGCTCCTGAAACGCATGATCCATTTCTTTTATTTGACGATTTTCGTAATGACACTCCAGACGCATATAAAAATGGATTTCCTTGGCATCCTCATCGAGGGATAGAAACAATTACATATGTCCTTAACGGTTCTGTTGAACATAATGACAGTCTTGGAAATAGTGGAACATTATCAAACGGTGATGTTCAGTGGATGACTGCGGGTTCAGGCATCATGCATCAAGAAATGCCAACTGGAAATGCTCGCGGCCAAATGCATGGATTTCAGTTATGGGCGAACCTTCCGGGCAGCCTTAAAATGACCAACCCTCGTTATCAAGATGTACAAGGAAAAGAAATTTCAGAAATTATTGATGACGATGGAACAAAAGTAAAGGTTATAACTGGCGAGTTTTGGGGTAAAAAAGGACCCGTTGACGGAATTGCGGCAGATCCACTCTATCTTGATATCAATATTCCAGCTGGCCTCAGAAAGTCTTTTAAAGTTGATACCTATAGAAATACCTTCGCTTACATCTTTGAAGGAGCAGGAAAATTTGCAGATGCCTCTACACCAAAGGGCATTCTTTTGGAAAAAGAAGTCTTAGGACAAGAACTTAATATTCGTGACATGTCTGGAAATCGAACTTTAGTTCAATTTGGAACAGGAGATGAAATCGCAGTGCGGGCAGGGCCTGATGGCATGCGATTTTTACTTGTGGCTGGCACACCAATAAAAGAACCTGTTGCTTGGCACGGACCTATTGTTATGAACACCAGAGAGGAACTTCAAACGGCTTTTAATGATCTTCGAAACGATAGATTTATTAAACCTTTAGATCATTAACAGGTAGGATAAAGTATGGGACTATTACAGAATGGGAAATGGGTTGACCGTTGGTATGATACCAAGTCAACTGGTGGTCGTTTTGAACGAAAAGCGGCACAGTTTCGAAACTGGATTACAAAGGATGGAACCGCTGGTTCCACTGGGGTGGGTGGTTTCATTGCAGAACCTGGCCGCTATCACCTTTATGTATCTTTAGCTTGTCCTTGGGCTCACCGAACTATGATTTTTCGTGCTCTCAAAGGATTGGAGAGTATTATCTCAGTATCAGTTGTGCACTGGTATATGGTAGATCATGGGTGGACATTTGATGCGGCTGACGGTGTTATCCCAGATACTGTCAACGACGCTCGCTTCTTACATGAGATATATACTAAAGCGAATTTAAACTTTTCTGGACGTGTAACAGTTCCTTTAATTTGGGATAAAAAAAATAAAACTATTGTGTCCAATGAGTCCTCAGAAATTATCCGAATGTTCAATTCCGCTTTTGATGATGTAGGAGCAGATGCTGGAGATTACTATCCAAAAGAACTTCGTCAAGAAATTGATTCCCTGAATGATCGTATTTATCGCACACTAAATAATGGTGTGTATCGGTGTGGGTTTGCCACTACGCAGGAGGCATATGATGAGGTTGTTATACCACTTTTTGATACTCTAGATTGGCTTGAGGATATACTCTCTTCTAAACGATACCTAACTGGCAATCAGATTACGGAGGCAGATTGGCGATTATTTACCACCCTCATTCGTTTTGACCCCGTTTATGTTGGACATTTCAAGTGCAACATTCGTCGTATAATCGATTATCCCAACCTATCAAATTACGTTCGTGATCTTTTTCAGCAACCAGGCATTGTGGACACAGTTAACATGGAGCATATCAAAAATCACTATTATGCTAGTCATGAAACTATCAACCCATCAAGAGTAGTTCCAAAAGGCCCTGACATTGATTTTATGGAACCTCATAACCGCAAATAATTTTAAAATGTAAGAAAAATATGGATATCATTACTGTTCCTATTATAGCGGATAAAAACTTAATACGACAGAACTGGAGGTCAAAAAAAATTACTTATGGTGCAAATGCGAAATTGATGCAGCTTCGAGCACGTGCCTGCGGTCGCCAAAGCTAAACCAACTTCACTTAACGCGATATTACAACGTGGCATTGTGAAATGGTATACTTTAGTGGTATTAGGTTTGCCGACGCAGGCCTCAAACTGGTTTTACACTATGATAATAATTTTAAACGGCCAAAAGCTGAATTAGGAAAAAGACAAATGAGTTTTGTGATTACGCTTATATTAGTTTTTAGCAGCTTTTTGCTTGTAGGTTGTAGTTCGACGAACAAGCCCACTTTGTCGAATGAGAAAATTTTAAGTATTTGTCTGGATGAGAAGAAAAAAGCAATAACCCCAGATGCTGAGGTTAATTTAACAAGATCTAAAAAGGGTAATCGTGTTGGGGTCTCGTTATCTTTTAGTTCTGACTTTCTAAAAGGTACTGATCCTGATACTGTTTATGAAGATTGCGTTAAGCGATTTTCAAATTAAATACTTTTATGTAGCGGAGATAATACATTTTCATCTCCACTATGCTCGATAATAGTTAGAAATATTTCTAAATAGGACACATGTCAAATTTAGTTCCAACAGCTTCAGAGACTTTAAAGTGGAAAGAATTCACATTTGGCTTAGTTTCAAAATAGTTCTTTAAGTGGTAAATTACTAAGATAAAATTAAATAGTATTTGATTGAACCAAGAACTAAGATTCTTCAGACCTATCTGTTGCTGGGGCAGGGGTAGGGGTGATTGAACTCAGTCGGTCGTAAATTGAATTATCCATCTGAAAATCGATTGCATCTAATGAAAGTTTGAGTTGTTTTGAATCGCTAGCGCTAAGGATTGGAGCAGTAATTGCTGGGTTGCGTGCGACCCAAGCCACAGCAAGTGTGATAGCGGGTACTCCTATTTCTCGTGCAATATCGCCAAGGGCATTGGCAGCAGTATACATCCACTTTTGCCCATAGCGTGCCTTGTAAGTAGGGTCATGTGTTATCCGACCTTGGCCACCATTATTATATTTACCTGTTAAAAGACCTCCGCCAAGTGGAGAATAGGGCGCAACAGCAATATTTTCTGATAAACACATTGGTAATATTTCTACTTCTGCCTGTCGCTTGACAAGATTGTACATTGGTTGCAACATTTCAATTTTAAGCCCTAATGACGCTGCGACTCTAACAGCTTTCATCACTTGCCAAGCTGCATAATTAGATACGCCTATGTGGGTGACACGGCCTGTATCAACCATCTTGGCAAGGGCCTCATACGTTTTTTCAAGTGGAACTTCATCTGACCAACGATGCATATAAAGCATATCAACGCAGTCCATATTTAAACGCCTTAAACTCTCTTCAACATCTTTGGTTATTTTTTCTGGACTGCAATCGCCAGTTGACGCACATTTGGTAGCAATGAAAAGTTGATTTCTCTCAGCTTTTATGAATTTACCTAATAACTGTTCAGATATGCCGTTAGTGTAGCCATGAGCCGTATCAAAGAAATTGATTCCTGCCGAGCGCGCGGCGTCATACATAACACGACTGTCGAAAGCGTCTGCCTTCCCACCCCACTGCATAGTGCCAAAACTGAATTTAGAAATTGGAGTACCTGCTGGTGTGCTAAGCTCTAGTGTCATGAGTTATCCTTTATCTGGTTGTGGGTATCGCACCTATAGTTTTAGATCTTATTGCACTGGTTATCGTTAAGTTAAATATA
>JGI20156J14371_10001512_pt1 | contig 19038 bp, 17 predicted proteins | sample COG_06_FD_14371 | JGI IMG/M metagenome (IMG submission 14371)
AAACCCTGCCGTTGGAAAAAAAACGGCGCCGTTCATTAGGTTCCCATCGTTTTTTCCAAAATCTACGTCGTTTGGTAATTTAACTGGTGCGTAGGTGTGAACATCTGAAATCGAGAGCTTTTCTTTAATAAAATTGGCATCCCACACTTCATAAGGGATTGTTAGTTCATCAGCCCGCTGCATGATTATTTTTAAATTCTTATTAAGCTCTGTTTTGTAAATCATTGCACCACATTCAACAAACTTCGAAAGCCCCTTCTCATCTTTAAAACCAAGGTGCGTCTCCCAGTCTTTCCAATAGTGATAACCTTCATATGCGAGAGCACAACCATCAAACGTAGAGTAGTGCACCCTAATAATTGCACATGATGCCGATGTGGAACCATAACCAGCTGTACCATTTCTATCGATATTTAAAGTTCTCCAACCTCGTTTCGTTAACTCAAAGGCAACAGAGGCACCAATTACTCCTGCTCCAATAATAACTGCATCGTAATCCTTGGTCATTATATTCCTCGCTATCAATTAAGTATTTTAATATTTAAATTTGAAATCCTACTGTACTCAAGATAAAAAATTAGTATTATAAATAAAAGATAAGACAGATATAGACAAGACATCAAACGCAGTTTTCCAAAGGATCCCGAAAGGGTCATCAAAAAAATGATTAAAGATGATAAGCTACATGAAGAATGTGGAGTATTCGGTATATTTGGTCATCCTGACGCAGCAGCGCTAACAGCACTGGGACTACATGCACTTCAACATCGAGGGCAAGAGGCCACTGGTATCGTTAGCTATGATGAAAAGCAATTTCATGCTGAACGAAGGATGGGGCTTGTAAGCGAGAATTTCACTAAGCAAAGTGTTCTTGCTAGACTAAAAGGCACGTCATCGGTTGGTCACGTAAGATATTCGACTGCTGGTGGAACAGTACTTAGAAATGTTCAACCACTTTTTGCTGATCTAGCTCTTGGAGGATTTGCAATTGCTCATAATGGCAACCTTACTAATGCTCGCACACTACGCCATGAATTAGTAACAAACGGAGCTATCTTTCAGTCTACTTCTGATACTGAGACAATTCTTCAATTGGTGGCAAAATCCAAGCGAGGGACGACAGTTTCAAGATTTATTGAAGCCTTATCACAAATTGAAGGGGCTTATGCCCTTGTTGCCTTGACAAACAAAAAGCTTATTGGAGTTCGTGACCCCCTAGGAATAAGGCCATTAGTTATTGGAGAACTTGACGGAAAATATATTCTGGCTTCAGAAACTTGTGCACTAGATATCATTGACGCAAAATTTGTAAGAGAAGTTGAAAATGGTGAACTGGTTGTAATAACAGATGACGGAATTGAAAGTATTAAACCGTTCCCAAATACAGTAGCCCGTCCTTGTNTCTTTGAGTTTATTTATTTTGCTAGACCTGACAGCATTGTCGGTGGACTAAGTGTTTACGAATGTCGTAAAGCATTTGGTCGTCAACTAGCTAAGGAATGCTCCACCAAGGCTGACATTGTAATTCCTGTTCCAGATAGCGGTGTTCCCTCCGCACTAGGTTTTGCAGAGGCATCAGGCATACCATTTGAATTAGGGATTATCAGAAACCACTACGTAGGACGAACTTTTATTGAGCCACAGCAGTCAATTCGCGCCCTATCTGTAAAATTAAAACATAACGCTAATAAGAGCCTTGTAAATGGAAAAAAAGTTATTCTAATAGATGACTCAATTGTAAGAGGAACAACCTCTATTAAGATAGTACAAATGATGAGAGATGCTGGGGCCACTGAAGTTCATATGATGATTGCATCACCACCAATAATTTATCCAGATTACTATGGAATAGATACACCCGTGAAAGAGCAACTCTTGGCAGCAAATAACTCATCAGATGAGATATGTTCTTTTATTGGAGCAGATAGCGTGTTATTTCTCAGTGTCGATGGTCTGTACAAAGCTATGGGCCATCCTGATGGTCGTAACGATTTGGCACCTGCCTTTACAGACCATTGTTTTACAGGAGATTATCCTACAAAATTGACTGATAAAATGAGTAAAGATGGAATTAGACAGCTATCACTTTTATCAGAACTTAACAAAGAATTAGAATAAAATTTAAATGACTTAAACGAAATAGTTCTACGGTTTGTTAGCAACAAAAGGTTTTTTTCGCTTTGGATAACAAGTTGTACAAATCTCACATTTGCGACCGTCACATCCTCTAGCTGTACAAAAATCACGTCCATAAAAGATAATTTGTAAGTGAAGCTTATTCCAGCTCTTCTGAGGAAAAACTTTCTTTAAATCATTTTCTGTTTCAATAACGTTCTTTCCTTTTGTTAACCCCCATCTCTGGGCAAGTCTATGAATATGCGTATCAACAGGAAATGCGGGAATACCAAAACCTTGGGAGACAACGACACTTGCGGTCTTGTGCCCAACTCCCGGCAACTCTTCAAGTTGGGATAGCTGTTTAGGCACAAAGCCATCATATTTAGTCACTAATATTTTTGAAAGCTCCACAATAGCCTTAGACTTTTTTGGCGCCAAGCCGCATGGTCGAATGATATCATAGATAACTTTTTCTGAAACTTTTTGCATTTTTTCTGCATTGTCAGCAACTGCAAATAAGCTTGGTGTAACTTTATTTACTCGTACATCGGTACATTGTGCACTAAGAAGAACAGCAATAAGGAGTTGAAAATGGCTGCGATGATCTAAGGGCACAGGCGTTTTGGGGTATAGTTCGTCTAACCGAGTTTGTATAAAATCTAACCTATCTGATTTTATCATTTAGTTACTTTCCTGATACTTAATTTAATATTACCGTAGAAATATTTTTATTAAAGTACCTTTATCTTTTTGTATCTTTTTTAGAACGATTTTTTTTTTGACGATAGTGGAACACTTCAGTTTTTTACTATAAATAATGAGTAGTTTCTGAAAGAATATTGCTAAAAATCATCTTACACGATAGGTAAAGATTAATTAAATCCTTAGCTGTCGTATAAATCTAAATATTCTTTTTGAATTTGAAAAATTAATTTATGCTAAAGCCTAACAATAAATGAACTTAGTATTTGGTCGCAAAAAATGAACACAAAAATATTGCTTACATACTCAACCACCGATGGCCAAACAATTGCTATTTGTGAAACAATAAAGTCAGTTTTAATAGTTAATAACTTAGTGGATCTAATTCCAATTAGTGAGTTTCAGAAAAAAGAACTTAAGATCTATGATCAGGTTATAGTTGGAGCAAGTATTCGCTACGGAAAGCATAAACAGGAAGTTTACGATTTTATAAAGACATATCAAAATGACTTAAAAACTAAAAAAACTGGCTTTTTTTCAGTTAATGTTGTGGCAAGAAAACCTAACAAAAATACCCCAGTAACAAACCCTTACATGAAAAAGTTTTTAGAGATTTCAAACTGGGAACCAGACTATCTTGCAGTTTTTGCCGGTAAGATCGACTACAAAAAATACAGTTTTATTGATAGACATCTGATAAGGCTAATCATGTTTATTACGAAAGGACCAACTGATTTAAAAGGTGTCTTTGAATTTACCGATTGGCAAAACGTCAAAAACTTTGCGAGTCAGTTTTCATGAAGTTTAATAATTTGAAAATAATTTAATAAGGTTAAAACAATTCTATAAGAGGATAAAAATGAGCACAGTAGACTTTAGTATTTCTGAAATTTATGACTTATCATATAAAACTATGATTTCAAACGGCTGTGATGAGCCTAACGCAAGTGCTCTTTCTGATATCATTTCAAGAGCAGAGCGAGATGGCTCTCACTCGCACGGCTTATTCCGGGTCCCGGGTTATGTTAAGGCCTTGCGTAGTGGCAAAGTAAACGGAAAAGCAAAGCCGGAAATAACAAAAAAAACTTCAGTCGTGGTTCATGTCAATGGTAACGGGTGCTTTGCACCTTTAGCTCAAGCTGTTGGTTTACCTGAACTTTCACAAATCGCACTTGAGACAGGAATAGCGGCTTTGTCACTTACAAATATTCATCACTTTGCTGCGTTGTGGCCAGAGACTGAGTTTTTAGCTGATCGCGGTTTGGTTGGCATAGCTTGCACTGCATACATGCCCACTGTTGCTCCTGCCGGCTCATCTGAAAAGCTATTTGGTACAAATCCGATTTCTTTTGCTTGGCCACGGCCTGGCAAAAATCCAGTTTGTTTTGATATGGCAACATCATCAATGGCCTTGGGTGACTTACAAATAGCGGCTCGAGATGGAAAGAAAGTTCCCCTTGGTACAGGTTTAGACAGTAAAGGAGAAGAAACTACCAATCCAGCTGATATTGTCGCCGGTGTTCTACTGCCTTTTGGTGGATATAAGGGCTCTGCCATTGCTTTAATGGTTGAACTACTTGCAGCCGGATTAACCGGTGAGCAATTCAGCTTTGAGGCAAAGCTTAATGATAACGCTGATGGTGGACCGCCCAGAGGAGGCGAGATGATCCTAGCTTTTTCACCAGAAAAGATCGCAGGTCCCGGTTGGGAGGATCATGTTGAAGGCTTTATGAGTAAACTTGAAGGGCTTGATGGAGTTAGAATTCCAGGAGAGCGTCGACATAAAAATCGACTAAATAAGGGATTAAGATCAATCAATAGTACTTTAATTAAAACTATTCGAGAGCTTTCTTGACGTTATTAGCTTGACCAGTTTATTTAAATAAACTGGTCGATGTTAGAGTCTTAGATATACTTATTTATAAAATTAACCAAAAAAATGAAATTAAGTCATTTCATTTTTAAATCAGGTCGAAATTGGCGTCGCTCCTGTTTCAGTTTTAACGACTTTTCCGTCCTTCAAAGTATGTACGCCAATTATTGCCTCTTTAGTTCCGTCAGGAAAAACAATGACATCATGTTGTACCAATATATCTTGATTTTCATAAATACACCTTGAAGACTGGTTCTCCATTTTTCCATTTTTAATTGCCTCAAAAAACCCTTCAATCATCGGAATCCAATCTTCTCGTGATAAGGTTGTATTCGATTGATGTCTAACAAAAGTATAATCTTCATGTAGAAGGTTTACCCAAGCTTCAAGGTCCATATTTTTTCTTGCAGCACTAATCTTTTCATACACTGACATTTATTACTCTCCTTTTTAAAAATTTGTATAGTTAATTTTCGTTTGCTTGGCTTTTGATTCTGACAAAACCAACTATTATTTAATTATATGTAACAAATAGTTAAAAGTTAAAACTATGCTAACGTTGCGTCAGTTAATTTTATAAAAAACATTTATTAATTTTTATTATTAGTCCAATTTAAACGTGTTATATTACAAATGTTAAAAGTTTTTAATAACTTTTATTTTCTAAAAGAGTCATATTTATAAACTGTTCAATAAGAGCAACTAAAATTTCTGGGCAATCTTCTTGACAAAAATGACCAGCCATCTCTATTTCGGACACTGGTCCATTTGGCCATAACAACTTAAAATCGCTTATAGCATTTTCAGGGTGGATTGCCCTATCTCTCATTCCCTCAGCAAGCATTGCAGGCTTGGCCTTTAATTTAGATAAATTGCCTAATTTCAGTCGTTCAACTATAAACGGTATACATCGTCGTAAGTAGATATCTAAAGGAAACTCAATAGCACCAATACATGAGGCGCGATCTGGAAATGCTGATGAATAAGCATTCAACCAATTTTGATCTCGATCATTTAGTTGTTCCAGACCAATAATTTGAACAATAGACAAAAAGGAAGACTTTAACTCGCCTAGTAGGCCGGGTAATGTTCCATCTTTTTTGTTTTTTGATACCCACTCAAACCATGGAGAGAGGTCTTCCCTGGGTAGTTTCCCTCCATAACCCAAAAGTGTGTTCAAAAAACAAAACCTTGCAACGTTATCAGGATATTTTAGAGCATAAGCTCCTGCAATAGGTCCCCCCCAATCCTGAGCAACGAAAGTAATGTTTTTGAGGTTTAAATCCTCGATGAGGCGAGTTAAATTTTCAACGTGCGACTCTAGTGTGTATAAACGATCTTGAGGCGTTTCACTTTTTCCAAAACCCATATGGTCAGGAACTATAACGCGGTAGTTTTTAGCAAGTTTTGGTATCATTTTTCTATAAACATAGCCCCAAGTAGGTTCACCGTGGAGACAAAGCAGGACTTCTCCATTTGATTGACCGACATCAATAAAATGTTGTTTAAATCCAGAAGCATTTGAGAACTGTGCTGGAAAAGGCCATGTCCCTTTAAATGTTTCGTTTTTATCAATCATTATTTTAAATACCTTCTTTCAATAACTTGAGAAATAAAGTCTTTTCACTACTGGCTAAAAAGATAACTCCCTAGGATTTATTGGTTACCCTGAAAAGAACCTAATTAAAATGTGTGCATTTTAATTTTAAGCAACTACTATGCTAATATTATCTCATAATTAATCTTTTGTTACAAAATAAATATGTTGAGTAAGAGTCATAATATATGGAAACGCGAATTAACGAACAAATTGCTTTTTTGAAAGAAATTGATGCCCTTAAATCAATCAACAGGGCTACGTATTTGGCAAATAGATCAAGAAAAGAAAATAGTGCCGAACATTCCTGGCACGTAGCCCTTTTCGCACTTATATTTGCCGAACAGGCGAAAAAAGAAGTCGACTTATTTAAAGCAATTAAAATGCTCTTACTCCATGATATTGTTGAAATTGACGTTGGGGATAACCCAATTTTTGGTAATTATAATGCGAATACAGTTGCCGACTCTGAAGCCAAAGCAGCAGATAGAATTTTTGGGTTGTTGCCTGCTGATCAAGCCTCTGAGATGCAGGAAATTTGGTTAGAATTTGAAAGTGCTTCTACTGCAACAGCACAGTTTGCAAAATCAATGGATCGGTTTCAAGCTCCAGCTCAAAATTTAATATCAAAAGGTGGTAGTTGGCAAGATTACGATGTCACTTTTGATCAGGTCGAAAAGAAAGTTGGATCACAAATTGCACTTTCTGCTCCAAAACTATGGGCGTGGCTTAAACCAAGAGTAAAAGCATTTTTAGGTAATTAAAATTCTTAACTCTATTAAGTATCTGACGTAAAATTCTTAAACTAAGATATTGAATAATATATAAAATTTGGAATAAATTTTTTATTCTGGCTTGTCAACTTTATACGGCTTTTGGGATTTGATGTGGTGTGGGCAATGTTCGCCGGTGTCTAGAACGGATATCATTGCGTGCCAAGTCTCAATTGTATCATCCATATATTTTTTGGATGATATGTCTTCAAATTCTCGTCTCATTAACTTTGACAATTTTAGTACTTCTTGCTTTGCTTGATTTGTGTACCATCGGTTTCTATTTAGTAGACTTATATTCTTGAATCCAGCCTGACTTAACGCACGTTTGTACCTGTCAGGAGAAGCCATATCAAATCCCAAGTCTTCTAATTTAAGATAGTGCAACATTTCAGGTGAAGGCTCACCATCGTGCGAACGCAACCAATCTGAACCTAAAAAATACCCCCCATTCTTTAGAACCCTAAAGATTTCCTTTGAAAGGAATTCCTTTTGTTCGATGTGTACAATAGAATCCTTAGAAAACACTATGTCAAATGTTGCTTCATCAAATGGGAAAGGACCCGGTTTTACTTTAAGTATATCGATATGGGACTGTAATCCCAATAATTTTACTCGTTGTAATGCTGCATCACAAACTTCCGTCTCTACATCAATTCCAATTACTTTTTGTGCACCATAATCATTAAACAAGCTCACAGTAATTCCACCACTTCCGCATCCAATATCAAGAATGGTCTTATTTGTTAATTCAACATTACTCAATATTCGCTTAACTTCATCGGGACCACCTGGGGATAGATAACCATCTCCCCATAGCTTTTGCAGAAACTCAATATGGTCTTTGTCATAATAGGATTGCAACTCTGTCATAATTCGCGTTACCATAAAAAAAAATAGCTCAAAAAAAAATAACGGTATTTTTAAGTCTTAGCAATCAAAATTCAGTGCATGTCAGGCTATAAAGCTGCCAACTAGCGATATTGTAACTTCTCGGTACAGATTCTTGTGCTTATTTGATGAGTTGTAATTTACAATTTGGTTACTACATATATTTGGTGATGCTATAACGGGTCACATTAATTTATCTATCAATGCATGGGTCTTAGAGGATCATGAATTGAGTACTTGCTTTAAATAAAGGAGAAAAAATGACTTTTATCACTACACCTAACTTTCGGTCTTTTGTTGGTTTTGATAGCCTATTCGATGAGCTAGAAAAAGTTTCAAATTTTAAAGAAAATACCTATCCATCATATAATATTGAAAAGACTGGTGATCTTTCTTATGAAATTACAGTTGCTTTAGCAGGTTTTAACGAAACTCAGCTGAATATTGAAGTAGAACAAAGTGTTTTAACAATTTCAACTATCAATGAAGATACAGTGGAAACTCGTAACTACTTACACAAAGGGATCGCTACGCGAGCTTTTACAAAAAAATTTCGACTTGCAGAGAATGTTGAGGTTGATAGTGCTAGTTTTGAGAATGGACTACTTGTTCTCAAATTAAATAAGAATATTCCTGATGCTGATTTACCGCGCAAAATCGCAATTAATGCCAAACCAAGCCAATTAGCGACACGAGCAGCTTAAGCAATAGAATTAACTTGGAGAACTTTAGATTTTCCAAGTTAATTAAAATTTTCACACCATGTGATACGCTATAGCAAAACTTTATTTCACTAACTATTTTAGCTATTTTTTAACTCAAGCTATTCAAGACCGCGCTTACGCTGTACCAAACGCTCTGCTCTATTAAGAATAAAACATTCAAACCTTTTGATTGAATGATAAAGCCGCTTAAGTAACTTAGAAAAACAANCGTTATTTTAAGCCTTCCACTCCCAATTCGTTTAAAACGTGAAAGAAATCCTTTTTAAAGTTTTCGTTTTCGTTTAAAATCGGAGGGTAAGAATCTTTCCAAGTAATATTGACAGNAAAATCCATCTTTTTTTGTTTTTCTATTANCTTGAGCGCAGATTTTTTGTTGCCAGCTTTGAAATCAATGTATCCCAACATTGTCATCCACATTTCATTTATACCGTCTTCTGAATAGTTCTTTAAAAGTTGAGATTTGACATAATCTTTCGCCTCTGAGTAATCATAATTATCATTATCAAAGGAACTAATTAAAAATGTCCAAGCATAATCTTTCTTAAACCAAAGAGCAAAATGTGGAGCTTTATTTAACACCTTCTTAAAAAGGTCCAAAGATTTTTGATATTCCTTACAATGTCGAGTTAAGTTGGCTACCATTGATATGTTAGACTCGTCCACTGAAATTTTGAGTAATTTATCAATCCTATTGCAGGCTTTTGACAACTCACCAAGATGATTCCGTTCTATCATTGCGGCTAAATTTGACGCATAGGCAAAATCTGGATCAGCACTTACCGTATTTAAGGTCAATTTATAAGCTTCACTTACTTTTTTTTCTACGTCGTCCGCAAAACCAAACCAAACCTTAGCCATTAGAAGCCATGCTTCATCCATGTCAAGATAGGGGTTATTGGGTTCAAGCTCTCTATTTAACCTCAAGAGTCGTTCATATTCATTTAGCCCTTCAGCTGTCCTACTCTCGTAGGCAACTCGCCCTTTTAATCTATTTAAATGAACCTCTGGAGTAAATTTTTGTTTCGTTCGAGCATCAGCAACCGTTAGTGAGAGGGCTCCAGGAATAATATTTTCTAGAATTGAATTACTTATGGCATCTTGCACTTCAAAAATGTCTTTACCTTCAAAATCTAGAACATCAGTCCAAATTATTGAATTTTTTTCTAAATTTTTCAATTTTATATTTACTCTCACCTTAGATTTAACTGTTTGTACGGAACCTTCTAAAAGAAATTGGACACCATATTCAGAATTTAAATCAGAGTACTTAAAATTTTTCTCAACAAAATAAACTGCCGAGCTTTCATCAAAAAGAAACAGTTCATCAAATTTTGCCAGAGTTGTAGAGATATGGCCAGTTATACTCTCCGCCATAAAACTTCCTTCATCACCCTTCGATTGAAGCTTGAACGGTAGTAATAATAGAGATATTTTATTTGAATCATTAAATTGTTTATTATTAATGTCTTGTGCAAAGAAATTGAAGTATAAAAGTCCAACTAAGCCTATCGATAAAACAACTGTAATAACTCCAATCAAAGGCATGTTCGACTTTTGTGTTTTTAATTTTCTTTTTTGAGAAGGATCTAAAAGAAGGTCATAAGCATGAAACTCATTCTGTTTGACCTTTTGAATACCTAAATCATTATATTCATGCTTTGTCTTACCTTTGACATAATCATAGACGCCCTTGGAGATCGTTACACCACCTGTCTGTGCTAAAGCTTCTAATCGAGCCGCTATATTTACTCCATCTCCTAATAAGTTACCTTTTTCTTTGATCACATCTCCACTATTGACCCCTATTCTAAACTTTAATGGAACAGTCGTCTTATCAGATGCATTACGGGTTTTAATTTCATTTTGAAACTCAACAGCGCATTCGACCGCTGCTACGGCGCTTGGAAACTCTGCGAGAAATGAGTCCCCTCCAGTATTAAAAAGGCTACCACCATGCTTTTTAAAGAGTTGAGTAAGGATTTTCTCGCAAGCTCTAAGGTTCTTAACAGTTTCACTTTCATCTGCTTCCATATGTTTGCTATAACCAACAATATCGGTGGCAAAAATAACTGCTATTTTACGATCAATTTCATCAGACATGAAAGCACCTTATTGAGTTACATAAGGAGTGATTACTAATACATCAATAATTCGATTTCAAACTAATACTACAAAAGAACACTAGGTTCCAAGAATTATCACCCACCGCTTGCAACTCATTTGCAACTGAAAAGCACTTTTGATAAAAAAAAATCCTTACTTTTGAATGAGTTAATTGGCTCCGGTGGATGGGTTCGAACCAACGACCAATTGATTAACAGTCAACTGCTCTACCACTGAGCTACACCGGAACAATTATAGCACTTTCTATATCAATCCATTGACTTCCTATCAAGAGATAATTTTAACTCGTTTAATAAATCTCACCACTCCGCTTTTTACCTCCGTACTCAGTAGTAATGTCATTAGCAATACTAAGAAGAGAAACTGAGACTTGTATCATGTCAATTTCTTTAAACCTTGTCGATGGCCCTGAAATTGATACTGCATAAACAGCTCTCCCATATTCATTAAATATTGGAGCTGATATGCATGATAAACCCTCTACATTTTCCTCTAAATCAAAAGAAAAACCCTTCCGAGCAACTTCATCTAGGCTAGAAATAAATTGTGTTGCTTCGGTGATTGTATTCTTCGTAAGCTTTTCCATACCATGCGCCATCAGCACGGCCTTAACCTCAGATTGATCACGGTACGCCATAACTGCCTTTCCAGCAGCGGAGCAATGAATATTTATTGCTCCTCCCACCTTAGTGATTGCTCTGATATTGTGTTTTGACTCGACTTGTGAGAGACAAACCATAACCCCATTGTTCTCAATATAAATATTACATGTTTCACCGGTGATTGTACTTAATCGTCGCAAGTATTTTTTTGAAAGTAATATTAGATCCCTTCCCTGTCCAAATTGAGAGCCTACGGAAAATGCTCCAACACCCACTTGCCATTGTGCTTGAATTGCGTCAAATTGTACAAATTTCTCAGTTTCCATCGTAGTGAGGAGCCGGTGAGTAGTGCTATTCGGTAGTTCTGCGGCAAGGGCAATCGAGGACAAATTGCGTTCGGATCCCTCCTCTGACAAATATTTTAAAATTCTCAAAGATCGCACAACCGATCGAACATAGTCAGCCATTTTTTTACACCCATTCGGCAATGTACTTATTGAGTAACAGAAAATTTAGTTTTAGGCGATAGTTTACCTTTGTAGTTAACAAGTCCTTTGGTCGAAAGGTAGATTAAAGTTGCAAGAACATTTAGCGCTGCTGGCTCTTTGAGATCATTAATTAAATTATCGTAAATTAGCGGAACTAGTTCAAGAGGCGTATGTTCGGCCTGTTTAACTAATGTCAAAATTTGTTCCTCACGTTTTTTCCTATGTTTTATCTGAGATTGAACATAAGGTTTTGCTTCTCGTATTGGCTCTCCATGTGTGGGAAAATAAATATTTTCCTTTCTAAAAAGTACCTTTTGGAGGGATTTGATAAAATCACCCATATTACCTGATGGTGGTAATATCATTGTTGAAGACCACCCCATAACGTGATCGCCGCTAAAAAGTATGTTCATTTTCTCCCAAGCCAAACAAATATGGTCGAACCGATGTCCAGGAGAGAAAACTACCTCAAAGGACCATTCTGAATTATAGATTTTATCACCATCCAAAACTTTTTTTATAGTAATATTTCTATTAATTTTACTCAGAGAGCTTAAAGGTGTACTGACATCGCAAATATTTTTAAGTAAGTCGTAATTACTTTCATTAGGCGAACCAAACATATAAATTTTTGCTTTAAGTTCAATCGCTAGTCGTATTGCGAGAGCACAGTGATCTTGATGAGAATGAGTAAGAATTATATGAGTAAGTTGTGCATTTCCTATGGCTAGAATAATATTATTAAAATGGCTTGTTATATTTGGTCCTGGATCAATTATAGCTAGTTCTTTAAGACCAATTAGATAGGATCGCGTCCCTGTATTTGTGTAGGCATTACCATTTGGTGCAGTTATGGCTCTTAAAGTGCTAACTTTCAAATCATTAGGGATTTTAGTAAAGCCAGTAAAATTATTTTGATTAACTTTTGTCATTAAATATTCTCTCTAACTTGATCTCGTGTTAAGGTTTGCTCAGATGAAAATACAATCAATAAAACAATATCTACCAAGAAAACTTTTTGGAAGAACGATATTAATCTTTCTTTTCCCAATAATTATGATTGAGTTAGTGGTCTTTGTTGCATTTATCCAGAGACATTTTGAACAAGTCACAAGTCAGATGTCTGAAGTATTCTCTTATCAAGTAAAGTATATTATCAATAGCGCTGCTAATGAAAAGAAAGAAAATAAACAAGAATTAGTAAATAAACTAGGCAAAGATTTCGAACTTGAGGTCAGAATGATAACAGCCGAACCCTCACTAAGAATTAGAGATCTTGAAGTTTTTGATTTTTCCGGTAGCGCATTTGTCAAAACAATGCGAAAAAACTTTGGTGAATCTGTATTTTTTGATTTTTCAAAACCCCGAAAAATTACTTTAGTTGTTATGGTTGAAAACCAACTTTTATCAGTAACTGTCCCACGAGGAAGAATAAGTGCGGCTAATCCTCACCAGTTACTAGTTTTAATGGTATTTGTTTCAATTTTATTGGTATTTTTAGCAATTATAATACTTAGAAATCAGTTAAAGCCCATAATCAAGTTAGCAGAAGTCTCAGAGGCATTTGGGAAAGGTCAATCATTATATTTTAAACCTGCTGGATCTGAGGAAGTTCGCCGCGCTGGATCAGCATTTATTGCCATGAGGTCACGTATAGAAAAACAAATCGAGCAAAGAACTCAAATGTTATCTGGTGTTAGTCACGATTTACGAACTCCTTTAACCCGCCTAAAATTAGGATTAACTCTTTTAAAAAACGAAGATGATGCGAAGGAAATGCTTGAAGACGTGAATAGCATGCAGGCAATGCTTGATGAGTTTTTAATATTTGCAAAAACAGAAGCAATAGAGGAGCCAACAAAACTCGACCCAGTTCGACTGATTGAACGGATTATAATCCGCAATATAAAAAAGCCACAAATTATTGAATTTAATAATAAAAACAATATATCTGGTTTAGTTCTAATTCCCTTAAGAGAAATAATGTTCGAACGAGCAATACAGAACATCCTAGATAATGCGAAAAACGTGAGTTCCAAAATTTCAATTCACTTGGATATAAAAAAGAATTTTTTGCAAATACTGATTGAAGATAATGGACCAGGAATTGACCCAGACGATCGTGAGAAAGCTTTAAAGCCTTTTGCCCGTTTAGATCAATCAAGAAATCAAAACAATCACTCGGGTGTTGGGCTTGGTTTGTCGATTGCATTAGATACAGTGCGAAGTCATGGAGGTAATCTAACTCTTGACTCAAGTCAAAAATTAGGAGGATTGAGAGTCAAAATCACACTTCCACTCTAAGCTAAATTTTAAACTTTTAGGTGATCTAATGCGGACTTTGCAAATATCTTTACATATTCCCCCATCTTAAGGCCTTTTTCAGGATTAGAAGCATTACCGTCAAGAGTACGCTTCTTAATACCTTGTAAAATCGCCGCCATTCTAAAAAAACTAAATGCAATAGAAAACTCTAAATCTGGAGGGTGGGATAGTCCTAATCGTTTTGAGTAGAGCTCAACATATTCTTTATCTTCAGGGATCCCAAGTGCTTTTCTGTTGGCGCCAGAGAGACCTCTTCCTTCAGTTCCTAGGGGCATTGACCATTGCATTAATTGTGCAGCTAAATCGGCTCTTGGGTCTCCAAGAGTCGATAATTCCCAATCCAAAATTGCTGTGAGAGAAAAGTCAGACTTAGAAAAAATCAAGTTGTCAATCCTCCAATCTCCATGCACAATGCAAGAGCTTGAAACTTCTTGTGGCACATTATTTAGCAGCCAGTTATTTAACAATTCCATTTCAGCAATGGGTTCAGTCATACTATTCTCAAACTGCCGTGACCAAGTAGATAATTGCCGCTCAAAGTAATTTCCTGGTTTTCCAAAGTCAGCTAATCCAACTGATACAGGTGAAACTTTATGGAGAGCGACAAGGCCAGCATTCATATTGTCATAGACACGCCGTCTCTCGTCTATTGATAAAGTAGGTGTGCTGGGTTCAGAAAAAGTTATGCCTTTCACGTGCTCCATGATAAAATATATATTACCAATTTCGGTTGGATCCTGACAAAGGTAAAAGACTTTTGGAACTGGTACAGGAGTATCTCGAAGTGCTTTCATTACACGGTATTCACGCTCAACCATATGGGCTGACCTTAGCAACACACCGTCTGGTTTCCTTCGTAAGACCAGAGACACAGCCTTTCCTTGTAAAATATACGTAGGATTCGATTGGCCATGTTTAGTCTTTTCTTCATGCCATGGACCTTTAAACTCTGGGATCCTTACTGAGAGTGCTGATGTGACCTTTTCTATATCTAGTCCTGTATCACTGGGCATTCTTACATTATCTTTTCGTTTGTATACTTACGAATTTCATTTCGAGCCACCTGTCTTCGATGAACAGCATCGGGGCCATCGGCAAGACGAAGGGTTCGGAGGTGTGTCCAAGCTGCCGCTAACGGAGTATCTTGGCTTATTCCCTCTCCACCATATAGTTGAATAGCCTCGTCTACAACTTTCAGTGCTACTTTTGGTGCGACTACTTTTATTTGACTGATCCAACTCGAAGCTGTCCGCTTATCTGTGTTATCCATCATCCATGCGGCTTTCAAACAAAGCAGTCGTGCCATTTCTATTTCGATCCTCGCATCCGCTATGATATCAAAGTTAGCGCCAAGATTTATGAGTGGTTTTCCAAACGCAGTTCGAGATAGCCCACGGCGGCACATCAACTCAAGTGCTGCCTCAGCCTGTCCAATAGCCCTCATGCAGTGATGAATTCGGCCAGGTCCTAGGCGACCTTGAGCAATTTCAAACCCTCGCCCTTCACCTAAGAGTAAATCTTCGAAGGGAACACAAACATTATCAAAAGAAATGTGCATATGGCCATGAGGTGCATCGTCGTGACCATAGACCTGCATTGGTCGAATAACTTTTATACCTTCTGCATTAGAGGGCACAACAATCATTGAGTGTCGTTGATGCTTTGGTAACGTATCATCGCCGGTCTTAACCATTACAATATATACCTCACAGCGTGGATCCCCTGCCCCTGAAGCCCACCATTTTTCTCCATTCAGAAGATATTTTCCATCCTTCTTCGTTGCTTTTAGAGACATGTTTGTAGCGTCTGAGGAAGCAACTAGAGGTTCTGTCATGCAATAAGCCGAACGAATCTCTCCATTCAACAAGGGATTAAGCCATAACTCCTTATGCTTGCTACTTCCAAAGCGTTCAAAAACTTCCATATTACCAGTATCGGGAGCCGAACAATTAAAAACCTCAGCTCCCAGGCGGCATTTACCCATTTCTTCAGCTAAATAAGCGTATTCAACTGTTGATAAACCAAACCCTTTTTCAGACTTCGTAAGCCAAAAGTTCCACAAACCGCGCGATTTTGCATCATCTTTTAACGTATTAAGTATTTCTGTCATACGGGCAGAATATAAAAACCGATCATTTGAAGCAGCTACTTCCGCAAAAAATTCTGGCTCACTAGGAATAATCTTATCGTTAATCATATTTCTAACCTCTTTGACTAACGGAATTACATTTTCACTCATTCCTAAATTCATATCCGCCCCTTTTTTTTACCTGAAGATCGATTATCAAAAGCACCATTTAATTCTTTTTCTAAAAAAAACAGTAAAATACTCAATTTCAATTATTGAATAAAGTCATTGAATATTAGTAACTTTTAAAAAAAACTTAATATTATTCAATCTTGCATTATCCAAATTAAAACCTTAAGAAATTACTGCTTTATACTATTCACATAACTAAACCAACTTTCTATCTCCTATTGCTAAATTAAAAAAGTATTTTATTATTTGCAAATAACGTATCTCTTTTTCCTCTAAGAATATAGAAATTGGATTTAAAGCTTGGCTATATGGATTTGGATAACAATTATAGCGGCAATTTCACAGAGTTTCCGAACTGCTCAGCAGAAAAACCTTAAAAATAGGTTGGGCGATTTTGGGGCGAGCTTTGTACGGTTTTCTTACGCAATTCCTTTCGCCTGGTCTTGGTTGCTATTCTACTGCTTTGTTACGAACAGCTCATTACCTCCTTTAAACTATGAATTTGGATTTTGGGTAACCAGTGCAGGGGTGTTACAAATAATTTTTACCGTTCTTTTGATCAAACTTTTTTCGCATCGTTCATTTGCCGCTGGCACAGCTTTTTCAAAAACAGAGGTCATTCAAGTAGCAATATTTGAAGCAGTAATTATCGGTTATGTCGTAAGTTTTCAGGTTGGGGTTGCAATCATTTTAGGTTTTATTGCTATTGTTCTACTCTCAGTTGTAAAAGGCCAAGTTAGTTTGTCGAACTTGGTAAACTCTTTATCGACAAGACAAGCAGCTCTTGGAGTAACGAGCGGTGCATTTCTTGCCCTATGTAGTGTTTGTTTTAGAGCAGCCACAGACTCTTTAAACGGAGATGACTTAATCGTTAAGGCTGGGTGCACACTGGGCATTTCTTTGATAATTCAAACCACTTTAATGGGGTTTTGGATGAAAAAATATGCAGAAAGAGAATTAATCCTCACCTTTAGGGAGTGGCGAGGTTCGAGCATAGTTGGTTTTTTTGGTGCTTTAACGAGTTTTTGTTGGTTTTATGCGTTCTCTGCAAATGCCGTGGCACCAGTTAGAGCAATAGGTCAAATAGAATTGGTTCTTGCACTATTAATTTCGATGTTTTTTTTCCGGGAAAAACCTTCTTGGAAAGAAGTAGCTGCAATATTTTTACTTTTGATATCAATTATCCTTGTGTTACTCGACTAAAATTGCTGTACTTTTTTACATATAAATTATATAAATAAAACTGAAGGACCCCTAAAGAAAGTTCTTTTAGGGCTATTTCTTCGGAGAAAATAAAATGAATAAGTTTTTGGGAGAAAATTATGATTAATAAATTCATGCTAGGAGTGGGAGCGTCGTTAGTGCTTACAGTGTCTAGTTTCACAACAGCAACGATGGCGAAAGTTGAAGGAGATACGATCACGCTTGGTTCATCAATTTCCTTAACAGGTAAGTATGCAACGAATGGTCTGCATACTCAAAGAGGGTATGATTATGCTGTTGACGTCATCAATAGTAGTGGTGGCGTAAAAGTAGGCGGCAAAACATATAAATTGGCCGTTAAATATTATGACGATGAATCTACACCTGCACGAGGAGCACAGCTTGCAGAGCGTCTCATTCAGCAGGATGGTATTGAATATATGCTGGGACCATACAGCTCTGGTATGACTAAAGCTATTGCTCCTGTGTCTGAAAAGTTTGGTGTCCCGATGGTGGAAGCTGAGGGAGCATCTCGATCTCTCTTTACACAAGGTTATAAGTACTTGTTCGCAGTTCTTTCGACTTCTAATCTTTACCTGTCAACCGCCATTGATTTAGCAGCAGAGTCCTCTAGTGATCCTTCTTCAATTAGAGTAGCTATGGCTTTCGAAAGCGATCCTTTCTCAATGGATGTTCGTGCTGGCGTCGTCGACGCAATAAATAAGTATGGGATGAAGATTGTCATCGATGATCAGCTTCCTGCAGACTTATCTGATATGTCAACAACGTTAACAAAAGCTAAAGCTCTGAAACCTGATATTTTAATTGTTTCTGGTCACTCAAAAGGTGCAGCTACAGCCGCTCGACAAATCAATGAAATGAAAATAAATATTCCAATGATTGCAATGACTCATTGTGAAGCTGCAAAAGTGCAGGAGAAGTTTCCAAAGGCAGCCGATGGGTTCTTATGCCCAACTCAATGGGTGGAAACTTTATCGAAGTCTGACTCAATGTTTGGAACTGCTGCTGAGTGGAATGAAGGCTTTAAAGCCGCCCACCCTAGCTATACCTCCGTGCCTTATCAGTCAGCGCAAGCATCTGCGGCAGTATATGTGTTTAAGGAAGCATTTGAAGCTGCAAATAAGTTTGATCAAGACGCAGTGCGAGATGCAATTTCTGGTGTTGAGATGGAAACTTTTTATGGTGACATAAAATTTTCGGATGCTGGTAATAACATTGCTAAGCCAATGTTCATGCGCCAGATTAACGCAAGTGGGAATTACAATTTAGTTGAAACAGCTAAAGATATGGCATTTCCAAGAAAAGTTGCGTACTAATCTTGATCTAAAGGCTTTCT
>JGI20156J14371_10001517_pt1 | contig 18992 bp, 19 predicted proteins | sample COG_06_FD_14371 | JGI IMG/M metagenome (IMG submission 14371)
ATCTGCTGGATACAATAAGTTCGAAAACGTTAAAAGCATTAATCCTTGTTCAGTACATTTAGCAAAACACCGCTCAGCACCAATGCAATACCCACAAACATCCCCCATTCATATTTTACTCCAAAAATGAAAAAGTCAAAGGCTAACGCATACAATATTCCAGTGTATTTCATACTGGTAACAATTGTAGCCTTATCGGCATGCAATGCCTTTGTCATATATACCTGACCAAATTGAGTAAAGATACCCATTAATACTATCGTAAGCCAATCTGTGCCAGAAGGCCAAACCCAACCATTAATTGACAGTAAAAGCATAATGGGTATTGCCACAAGCGGAAAATAAAATACAATTACTACTGGTCTGTCGGTATTTCTAAGTATTCGAATACAATTGTATGCTAAACCAGCAAAAACGGCTGAACTAACTCCTGCAAGCATATAAATTAACTTAAGATCAGGATTAAAACCTTTAACAACAAAAACCCCCAATATGGATAAACCAAAATACAACCAACGCTTTTTAGGCATAGGTTCATTAAGCATTTTAATAGCGAAGAGTGAAGTAAATATTGGCGACAAGTACTGCAAAACAGCAGCAGTTGAAATTGGCAAATTCTGAATAGTAAAGAAATAAAGGGTGAGCGCAATAGTCCCAAAAAGTCCTCTCAAAATCAAAAACTTCTTGTTAACTCCAAAAGGAGAAATACCCGCTTTAAGAATTACCATTATACTCAAGGTGAGCGAAACAATGGAACGAAACAGTACAATTTCTGTAGTAGGTAAATGCACTAAAAATTTTACACAAAGCTGCATAAGTGCAAATCCCAGCACCGAAACCAACATGTATTGTACTCCTTTAGACAAGGCGGCAAAGGTGGTTATTTAAATTTATAGTTTGAGTAAGTTAAGGCAATCTACTGATTATCAATCTATAGTTTTTAAACAGTAATGAGTTAATAAATACCTTTGTATACAAAAGAGAGCTAGTACGGAATACTCCACATTCGTAGAATGTTAAACTTAAATTAAATGTTATGAAAAGAAAATTAATGTTTGTGACATTAAGCTTAGCTGCATTAGCTACAGCATTTGTGTCTTGTACTAAAGATGAAGAAAAAGTAGAGCCAGTGGCTCCAGTAACTGTAAAATCTACCATTAAGGGTAAGATTATGGTTAACACTAATTTACGCAATGATACTGCAGGTATCAGTAAAGCAGCAGAAACGTTCGACACTCCTGCATCTGGTCTTGCGGTTACTGCGCAAATTGATACTCGAGACTGGGTTTACAATGCAGTACCTAATGGTGGAACGAATGGTTTTGAATACGAAAAGAAAACGTATACAGCTACAACTAGTGCAACTGGCGAATTCTCAATCGATGTTGATGTAATTGACAAAGGTGGTAACGTTGAGCTTTACTTTTCAGATTACTCAGCTTTACAGTTAACTGCTGATTCAGTTACTACTACAAAAGTATTCTCTGAGCCTATGAAGAATGTTACTGCACTTCCAGGGCAAACTAAGTTTTATAACATTGAATTAAACTAAATTTTAGAAAGCAATAAATTATGAAAAAGCAATTATTAATTGTGATGCTTTCTGGTTTAGTTGTTTCCGCATTTGGACAAGACACTGAAACGGCTCCTGCCGCTAAAAAGTCTTCTTCAAGTTCAGAACCAATGGTCAATAAGAAAGGTCACGTCATTCTGCCCGAGGCAGGTGATATAGGATTAGGTATGGATGCGATTCCATTTTTCCGTTATGCTGGAAACTTGATGAACGCAAATACTAACAATAGCCCAAATACTGGTTTTGCAAGAGTTCAAGAGTCTACAATTCAAAACACACTTTATGGCAAATATTACTTGAAAGATAATATGGCTATTAGAGCACGTTTGAGAATCGGACACACTACTAATACTACTAATGCTCAAGTGCGAGAAGATGGAATCGGATTTAACGTACCGGATGCATTTGTTAGTGACGAGAGAACTCAGAAAATAAACCAAAATGCAGTTGGTGCAGGTGTTGAGTTTAGAAGAGGACACAATCGTTTACAAGGATACTATGGTGGTGAAGCTATCGTAAGTTGGGGAAATACAAAAGACAGTATTTCTTATGGAAATGATTTGAGTCAGTCTAATGCAACTCCTACAAGTACTAATTTTTTAGGATTGAACAACAATGCTAGAAGAGTACTTTCACGTGAAAGCAATCAAATATTTGGTTGGGGCGTCCGTGCTTTTGGAGGTGTTGAGTATTTCATTGCTCCAAAAATTTCTATCGGAGCTGAGTTCGGATGGGGTCTTCAGGTTACAAACCGAAAAAACAACAAGACTACTTATGAACGTTATACTTTAGAATATGAAGTGTACACTATTGAAGATGGTAACACAAGTACAATAAACTTGGATACCGATAACTTTGATGGTTCTATAAATGTATTTTTCCACTTCTAGGAAGTAGAAAATAATTTTATTTAAAACCCCTTTTCGTTCTGATGCAAATCGGTATGGAAAGGGGTTTTTTTATCGCTTCTCTCTATTAAAATATACCTTGTAGAAGTACATATCCTTTTCGGCATCATAACCTCTTTCCAAAAATTTATCTCCTGAATGGGCATCGTTAAAGTTCATTTTGATTTGAATATTCGTATCCAACTCTATAATGTTCTTAATCTTCCTTTTTTCCTTTTTTAAAGTGTCTTCTGCCACTTCAAAGCCATCAATAGTGTCAATTTGCCTAGACTCTTTGTAAACTTGCTGATAGTCCTCAAAACGATCTTTCATCTCCACCGGAGCATCACGAAACAACTCTTCTTTAAAGTCATCCATCGAAAATTGCTCTTGATGCGAAATAGCATCAACCGATTTTGCCATAAACATGGCCTGATCTTTTGGGTTTCCCTCAGCTCGAACCACTTCTTTCGAAAAGTCTTTACACAAATTGATTACATTTTTGGTCAGGTAAACATCGTTTTTGTCCTCCTCTAAGCCGAGAAAATCATCTTTCCAATATTGCGTATCATAGTTATTCTGATCCACCGTCATAACTCGATAACCTGACTCTTTTTCCGTATTAAAAATCAGACACCCTTTGTCCAGCTTCTTAACATCAATCCCTTTTTCTAAATCTAACATTACAAAGTTTCCTTTATCTCTTGCTTTGATAAAGGTGTCTTTGTTTTCCGATTTAAAAACACCAATTGCCTCAACCAATTCTCCTTCTAAAACAACGTCAGTGAACTTAGCAATATATACTTCACCAGACTTTATATGCGGATGCTCCGACTGATTATACAAATGCTTAAGCATGTTTACCGAATACAAATGAAACTTATCAGGATCTTCAAATATGGTCTTTGCATAGCTGAACATTTCGTTCATATTCAAGTCTACTTCATGCTTGAACTTGAATAAATCCTCCGATTTAAATGGCTTTAGAAAGTATCGAAACAATACCTCCTCTAGTTCATCGTCTAAGTCATACACTCCCATTGATGGAGTGCAACCTTCTTCTTTTGATTTGTTCCCTACTGCATGCACAGAAAGCATTTCTAGCTTCGCTTCTGATATTTCAATCATACTTTTTTTACTTTAAGTTTTTTGCAATGGCCTCAGCCACTTTTTCTCCATCTATTGCCGCCGAAACTATTCCACCAGCATAACCTCCGCCTTCGCCACTTGGGTATAACCCTTCACACTGTGGGTGTTGCAAAGTGTTATCATCTCTAGGGATTTTTACCGGTGATGATGTCCTAGATTCTACGCCCAAAATTTGAGCTTCATTGGTGTAATACCCCTTCATTTTTTGATCAAATGCTTTGAATACTTTCCTCAATCGTTTGCCAATATGCTTTGGCAGCCATTCGTGCATTGGCGAGGATTGTAAACCCGGAATGTAAGAGCAATCATTGAGTTCTGGCGAAAGTTTTCCTTCTGTAAAATCAACAATACGCTGCGCAGGTGCGGTTTGTGTTTTCCCACCTGCCATCCATGCAGCTTTTTCCAAGTATTTCTGAAACTCTAACCCAGCAAGAACTCCATGCTTTTCATATGCTTTTAAATCTTGTAATCCAATCTCTACCACAACTCCGGAATTTGCATAACGCGAATCCCGAGTAGAAGTACTCATTCCGTTTACAACCAATTCTTGTTGGGCTGTTGCGGCAGGAACAATAAACCCACCTGGACACATGCAAAATGAATATACTCCGCGACCATTTATCTGTTCTACTGCCGAATAAGGTGCTGCGGGTAAATTTTTATCCCGTGGTCCATCGCAATGGTATTGAAGGTTGTCAATAATGGGCTGTGGATGCTCTACCCGAACGCCCATAGCAAAAGGTTTTGCTTCTAATTCAAGTCCTTTTGATTGCAATAAGTAAAAAATATCTCGTGCCGAATGACCGGTTGCTAAAACAACTGAAACCGCCTCAATATTGTTTCCGTTTTGATCAACTACACCGACTGCCTTACCTGACTTAATAATGATATCCTCTGCTCGTGTATCAAACCTTACTTCACCTCCAGACTCCAAAATAGTCCTTCGCATATTGGCGATAATCTTGGGTAACTTATTTGTTCCTATGTGTGGGTGGGCATCAATTTTTATGTCACCTTGGGCTCCATGTTCAATTAATATATCAAGCACCCTTTTCAGGTCTCCCCTCTTTTTACTTCTAGTATAGAGTTTTCCGTCAGAATAGGTCCCTGCTCCACCTTCTCCAAAACAATAATTGGAATCTGGATTTACCAAGTGTTTTTTGTGCAATATGCCTAAGTCTTTTCTGCGGTTGGACACGTCCTTGCCGCGTTCAATTACTATTGGCTTAAAGCCCAATTCTATCAAGCGCAAAGCAGCGAATAAGCCTGCTGGACCACTACCAACTATTAATATTAGAGGCTTATCATTAACATTTTGATAGTTTCTTTTTTCTACAGTTTGAACTACCGGTTCTTCATTTATAAAAACTCTACATTTCAAGCGGTACTTCACCTGTTTAGAGCGCGCATCAATTGACCTTCTAAGAATTTGAACATCATGTACTGCATCATTGGAAATTCCCAATTCTAAAGCACAATCCTCAATCAGTAAATCCTTATGTTGGGCCACTCGAGGTGGCACCGCTATTTCAATTTCTTTCTGCAATACTTGGGGCTTTTAACAAAATTATATGGCTCTCGAAAATACATATTTACAACCTCAATTAGGTTAAACACACTGCTGTTTACAAGTCTATCGCTGAAATAACCTTTTCCTAAAAAAGTGCGTTTAACTTAGTTGAATTAAGGTTGGTTATAATTGCGCATTAGTAAACAATCAAACTGAAAATTATGGATGCAAATCAAAACAGCTCCTCTAACGTAAAGCTTAGGATTGTTTTCGGACTTTTTATTGGTTTAATAGCTGGTCTAATTGTCTATGAAGTAAGACAACACATTATAGCAATGGATCAACGAGAAAATTATGAAGCAGTTCGGAAAAAGCAATCTGAAGATCTAAAAGAAGTTTACCAAGAGAATTTAGAGCAAAAAAAAGCCAAAGACCAAGAAGAAGTTAAAAAAGACACCACCAATAGCGATTCGCTATAACTATTAATGAAAAGAGCTATTTAAGGCCCCTTGTTTGTTTCCGGGCGCTTCCAACTCTAGCGTTACGTGCTCGATTCCTTTTTCCTCAAACAATTTTCGGATTTCAGTTTTTAGCCATTCACTTTTTTCCAAATCAAATTCTTGACTATAAAAAACGTGCATACTGGCTATATTGAACTCTCCGTCTAAAGACCAAACGTGCAAATCATTTACTTCTTCTACTCCTTCTATTTTTAAAGCTGCACTCTGAATCTGCTGTACATCCACATCATTAGGAATTGCCTGTAAGAAGATGTGCATAATAGACTTTAAATTTTTTAACGCATTGAACAAAATGTAAGCGGCAATAAGCATTGAAAGTATTGGATCCAAAATATACCAATTGGTGAAGTAAATTACAATCGAAGCAACTAAAACAGCTCCCCAACCCATTACATCTTCCAGCAAATGCAACATTACCGTGCGTTGATTCAAGGATTTAGACTTACTTTTTAATCGCAACACTGCCAAGCCATTCATTATTACGCCCAAAATTGCAAAGCCAATCATTCCCAAGCCATTCACCTCTTGAGGAGCTAAAAGCCGTGGAATCGTTTGAGTTATAATAACCACAGAACCCGCAGTAAGTATTACCACATTCAACAATGCTGCTAGCGTAGACAACCGACGATAGCCATAACTAAATTGGTTGTCTCTTTTTTTATCCGATAATTTCTCAAAATAGTAAGCAGTGCCAATTGCTAAGGTATCTCCTAAGTCATGAATTGCATCCGACAAAATCGCAATGGAATTGGTCATTAAACCTCCAATCAATTCAATAATGGTAAACCCTAAATTTAGAAAAAAAGCAACTTTTAGGTTTTTAGTAATGGGATGTACATGCATTCCAGCATGATGGTGATGGTCATGCTCGTGCTCGTGAGTGCAAGCTTCAGTCTGCTTATGAGAATGTTCTGCCATTAAAGGCAAAGGTAGTTCGATTATTGCGTGAGATATCAAACTGTTTAACCCCAGTTAACAGTTTTGTAATATCAGAATTGAACTTTTAAAGTTTAGGAGTGTATCTGCTCATGATTACGACAAAAAACACCTTGGAAGTTTCAACTCAAAACGACGAACAACTTATGCTCTCCATTACAAATGGAAATAAAAGGGCATTTGATGTATTGTATGCTCGCTATGAAAAAAGAATGTTTTATTTCTTTTTTCGAAAGCTGAACAATAATCAAGAAAAAGCAGAAGATTTCTTACACGATTTATTCTTGAAGATTATTGAGAAACCAGAAGCATTTGATACCTCAAAATCTTTTTCGCCTTGGTTTTACAGTGTTGCACAAAATATGGTGAAAAACGAATACAAGAAAATGGAGGTTCGCAAGATTATGGATACTGAAACGGACACCGCACATGTCGTAAACCATGAAATTGATCCCCTGCATATTACGGAGGAGCAATTATTTAAACAGCGTTTATTTGAAGAATTGGGAAAAATAAATCAAGATTCAAGTACAGCGTTTATCATGAAATACCATGAAGGTTACAGCATTGAAGAAATTGCTGAAACGCTCAACATTAAGGAGGGAACTGTAAAGTCAAAATTGTTTTATGCAAAGCAGGTCCTTTTGGAAAAACTAGGGATGTTTAATCCAAAAAATTAAAGCAATGGATAAGAATTTGGATCGATATTTTGAATTGGAAGAAAAGGTAATATCCAATACTATAAATAGTATTGAATTGGAAGAGTGGAAGACTTTAAATAAGGGAATGATGAGTAACAGTAGAATTGAAGATACACTAAGAAACGATGACGTAAATGCGAGCCGCTTGCATGTAAAAATGAAATTAGATGCTGCTTTTGAGGAAAAATTTGGAAGCGACAATCAGTATAAAGACGTTCACCAAAACAACGTTATTCCCTTTCCTAACAAAATCCGCCAGTTATGGGCTCCTCCTGTAAATTGGGCCGCACTAGCTTCTGTTGCAGCTGTATTTGTGGTCTTCTTTATGCTTCGTCCAGGACCAAGTTTTGAAGGAAATACTGTTCTTCTTGCAGACTCTTCGCTGCATTACGGAACCGACACCACTATATTCAAGCCCGATTCCATTCTGTACTAGGCAATATCACAAACAAAAAAGGCTTCGAAATTCGAAGCCTTTTTTATGTCTATTAACTTTGAAACCCTAGCAATACTCGTTGAATGCTGCAGTCAAATTTTCAGCAATCATTTCTGCTGGCCTGCCTTCAATGTGATGTCTTTCAATAAAATGAACCAACTTTCCATCTTTAAACAACGCCATACTTGGCGAACTTGCAGGATAAGGAAGCATATATTTTCTTGCTTGATTAGTAGCATCAGCATCAACACCAGCAAATACTGTTGTCAATTTACCGGGCTTCTTATCATTTTGAATTGCCATTTTTGCGGCTGGACGAGCGTTAGCCGCAGCACAACCACAAACTGAATTTACCACTACTAAAACGGTTCCTTCATTACTATTTAAAACAGCATCAACATCGCTTGCAGCGGTTAATTGCTCGAACCCAACACTTGTTAGGTCTTCTTTCATTGGTGCTACTAATTCTGGAGGATACATATTCTTTCTTTTTTAATTTCCACAAAACTAGTCCATATAACTATGGACAAATCGTTAAAGTTTCTTGTCTATTTAATGTAGGAAATACGTAACATATTTGACATCCCTTTTCGAGCAATTGGCATGCTTGCGATATGTATAATGTAGTCACCAACTTTTGTGTACTTGTAATCTCTAAGGAAAATCTTTATTTCGTCAATCGTGTGATCAGTGCTAACGAACTCATTGTAATAGAATGACTTAACACCCCAAACTAAACTTAACATATCTAAGATCTTTCGATTCGCAGTAAACACAAATATGAATCCATTAGGACGGTAACTTGCTGTTTTGAAGGCTGTATAACCCGAAAAGGTCATCGTCACAATTCCAGTTGCATGTGCCGTTTTAGCCAATTGCGCTGCGCTATTGCAAATGGAATCTGTAATAAATCGTTTGGGCACATCCTCAGGAAATATTTCTGTGTTATAAATCTGATCCGATTCCTCTATGCGCATTACAATTTTCATCATGGTACTCACTACTTCTACAGGATATTTTCCCACTGAAGTTTCACCACTTAACATTACAGCATCCGCACCATCCAATACTGCATTAGCAACATCATTTACCTCTGCCCTACTGGGTGCAAAACTGTCAATCATTGACTCCATCATCTGAGTTGCGATGATTACAGGTTTGGCTTTATTGCGACACAGCTTTACTATGCTTTTTTGAATCAAAGGCACCTCTTGAAGTGGGATTTCAACACCTAAGTCACCACGGGCTACCATAAGTGCGTCGGCTTCATCAATAATTGCATCCAAATTGTGAACTGCCTCTGGTTTTTCAATTTTTGCTACAACTAAACTTGTTTTACCCGCTTTTGCAATTCTAGATTTTAGTTCCAGTACATCCTCTGCACTTCGCACGAAGGATAAGCCTATCCAAGGAACATCGTATTTTAAAACGAATTCTAAATCAACTAAATCTTTCTCCGTCAAGCAAGGCATTGAAATTTTTGTGTCGGGAAGGTTAACTCCTTTTCGGGATTTCAATAGGCCGCCAAAAATTACTTTAGCTTCTACGTTTTCTTTACCGTCAGTCGAAACAATTTCAAACTTCAATTTTCCATCATCCAGCAAAATACTTTCTCCCGGTTGAACATCACGAGGAAATTCTTTATAGTTGATCCAAATCGCGTTATGATTATCCTTATTGGTGGTAATTTGCAGAAGGTCGTCCACAACAACTTCTTTACCCTCACCCATATCGCCAATTCGGATTTTTGGTCCTTGTAAATCAGCTAATATCCCCGTGTGGATTTCAAGTTCTTCATCAATACTTCGAATGCGCTCTAGCACTTCTAGATGATCTGCATGAGTTCCATGCGAAAAATTTAGACGACATACGTTAACTCCTGTCTCAATTATCTTTTTCAGCATTTCTCTAGAACTCGTTGCTGGTCCTATAGTAGCTATTATCTTCGTTTTATTCTCTAAATATTTCATTATTCCATCAATAAGTTTTGTTTTGAGCGTAGCTCTTTTGGGTTTACTTCAACAGCAGATAGCACTTCATTTAGCGTGCTCAACTGAGTAATAAACTCCTTCTTTTTCGAACGTTCATACAGTCCATCAATTATTATAAAATAGTCGATGTCCTTTCGCTCTGGAATCAATAAACCATGTTCACTTCTATTCGCAAGCAAGTAATAGCACAACTCTTGGTGTTCAATCGAAAACGTGTAGTAAGAAAACTCTTGAATTTCCTCCTCATTTGTAATCGTATATGGGTCTTGTTTTACAAAGTCAAACTCAAACCTCTTGTTTAACGCCCATGCTAACCTATAGTCTTTAAAATGGCAATACAGTCCGATAAGCTGAAAGTCATAATCGTATTCAAAACTTAGTGTTGCCATAATGCAATATTATGGTATTTGTAAATTCTAACAACAAAGTATGTTGTTCGCTTCAAACTATTAACGTTTACGAAATACTTAAAGACTCCACTGCGTGTTTACTAGCTTTTTGGCTCGCTTCTTTTTTGTTTTTTCCAATCGCCTTCGAAATGCTTTCACCACCAATAACTACTTCTGCTTCAAATAGTTTTTTTTCCGATTCAAAAATTTCAGAAATAACAAACTCTATTTGCTTTTTTTCTTGCTGAGACCATTCTAAAAGCCTGCTTTTAAAATTGGTTGTATTTGAGATTAAATCTTCAGCATCAATATGTCCAAGTATTACCTTCTGAATCACTTCTGATGCCTTTTTTAGGTTGACATCCAAATACACTGCGCCAATTACTGCTTCTAGACAGTTTCCGGGTATAGAGGTGTTTCTGAGTTTTATTTTGCCATCCGTTTTTATGAGTTTGTCTAAACCCATTTTGATAGAACAGTCATTGAGGTTTTTTCGGTTTACAATTTTCGCTCTTAATTGTGTGAGCACTCCTTCTGGTTCGTTCTTAAACTGCTCCATTAACCATTCTGCTACCACTAGGTCAATAACGCTGTCACCTAGAAATTCAAGTCGCTCATTATTGCTCAATTCTTTTCTGTTTCTAATTACAGAGCGATGCACCAAAGCATCTTTATAGAGATCCTCGTTAGTAGGATAGAAACCTAATACATGAAAGATTGAAGTTGCAAATGAAGAATGTTCGGGAGGCTTTTCCTTTTTAGAAAAAAAACCAAAAAAAGCCACTTAGCCTACGTACTTTTTCACCAATATGGAAGCATTGTGGCCTCCAAAACCAAAAGTGTTACTTAATGCAGTATTCACCACTCGTTCTTGAGCTTCATTAAAAGTAAAGTTCAATTTTGAGTCTAATTCTGGGTCATCAGTAAAATGGTTGATTGTCGGTGGAACAACATTATGAAAAACAGAAAAAATTGAAGCTATCGCCTCAATAGCTCCCGCTGCTCCTAACAAGTGTCCTGTCATTGATTTAGTTGAAGAAATATTCAAATTATAAGCATGGTCTTTAAAAACAGCCTGAATTGCCTTAGTTTCTGCTATATCTCCAAGTGGTGTAGAAGTTCCATGTACATTGATATAGTCTACATCTTCTGGATTCAGATAGGCATCAGCTAATGTGCTTCTCATAACATTTAAAGCACCTAAACCTTCAGGATGTGGGGCGGTAATGTGGTGCGCATCGGCAGACATTCCTCCACCAGCGACCTCAGCATAAATCTTTGCGCCTCTGGCTTTTGCGTGTTCTAATTCTTCTAGAATAAGACCACCTGCTCCCTCACCTAATACAAAACCTTCTCTATCTCTATCAAAAGGACGAGAGGCCGTTTCAGGAGAATCATTACGCGTTGACAGCGCTTTGAGCGCGTTAAAGCCGCCAATTCCCGCTTCAATTACTGCAGCTTCAGAACCTCCGGTAACAAAGGCATCTGCCTTTCCTAACCTGATATAATTGAATGCATCAATAATTGCATTTGTAGAAGAAGCACAAGCCGAAACCGTTGAATAATTTGGCCCTCTAAACCCATGTTTCATCGAAATATGACCACTAGCAATATCAGCAATCATTTTTGGAATAAAAAACGGATTAAAACGTGGAGTTCCATCACCTTCAACAAAGTTTTGAACTTCATCTTGAAAAGTTTGAATACCTCCAATTCCTGAAGCCCAAATGACCCCGATACGATCGGGGTCTTGGTTTTCTATACTTAAACCGGCGTCCTTTATAGCTTCATCAGCTGCCACCATAGCATACTGAGTAAATGGATCCATTTTCCTTTGAGTTTTTCGATCAATAAAATCTCCAACATCAAAGTTTTTCAACTCACAAGCAAATTGTGTTTTGAAAGAAGATGCATCAAACCGTGTAATAGGAGCAGCGCCACTGACGCCATTCACCAATCCATTCCAATACTCATCGGCATTGTTACCAATTGCCGTAAGAGCACCTATGCCTGTCACTACTACACGCTTTAATTCCATACGCTAATAAACGATTCGATTATAAATTCAATAAAAAAAGGGGGTGATTACTTTACGTTCTCACTGATATACTTTACAGCATCACCTACGGTACCGATATTCTCAGCATGATCATCTGGAATAGCAATGTTAAATTCTTTTTCGAACTCCATAATGAGTTCTACGGTATCAAGAGAATCAGCTCCTAAATCATTTGTGAAGCTCGCTTCTTGCGTTACTTCTGATTCTTCAACTCCTAATTTATCTACAATAATTGCGATCACTTTGTTTGAAACGTCTGACATTTTAATCCAGTTTTAAATTTTAAAAATTATATGCAAAGAAAAATATTTATTTAAATATAGTCAATGTTTTTTTTGTTACCTGATAACCAAATAATTAAGCTCAAAAAGCGCTTTTAAATTGCCTTAAGAAGCGGATATCGTTCTCAAAAAACATTCGAATATCGTCGATACCGTATCGATTCATGGCAATTCTTTCAATTCCCATTCCGAAGGCATACCCCGAATATTCATTTGGGTCTATTCCACAATTTGTAAGAACATTTGGGTCAACCATTCCGCAACCCATTATTTCCAACCAACCGGTACCTTTTGTTATTTTATAGTCCGATTCGCTTTCCAATCCCCACCATACGTCAACTTCTGCACTGGGCTCCGTAAACGGAAAGTAGGAGGGCCGCATTCTAATTTTAGCGTTAGGCCCAAAAAATTCACTCGCAAAATACTGTAAAGTCTGCATTAAATCGGCAAAACTTACAGCTTTATCTATATAAAGTCCTTCAATTTGATGAAAAATGCAGTGAGAACGGGCTGATATGGCTTCATTTCTAAATACTTTTCCCGGAGAAATCGTTCGAATGGGAGGCTTTCCTCCTTCCATGATTCGTACCTGCACTGAACTGGTATGCGTCCGCAACACCAAATCTTCATCTCCGCTCTTATTTTCAACAAAGAAAGTATCCTGCATATCTCTTGCCGGATGCTCTTCTGGAAAATTAAGCGCTGTAAAGTTGTGCCAGTCGTCTTCTACTTCTGGGCCTTCTGAAATTGAAAAGCCAATTCCAGCAAAAATATCTATGATTTCTTGGCGAACCAATGAAATAGGGTGTCGTGACCCTAATTCTTTAAAGTTTCCTGGAAGCGTTAAATCCTCTGCTGCTCCATGAGCATCTTCTATAGTTGAAGTTGAAGTCTTTAACTGATTAATTTTTTCTTGGGCTAAGTTTTTAAGTTCATTTAGCTGTTTGCCAAACTCCTTCTTGTGCTCGTTTGGAACCGTCTTAAAAACACCAAAAAGTTCCTTTAAAACCCCTTTTTGACCCAAAAATCTAACTCGAAGTAGTTCTATTTCTTCTGGGGTTTTGGCTGACGCCTTTTCTAGTTCCTCTTTATATTGATGTAGTTTTTCGATCATAACTGAGCAGCGGCAAAAATAATAATTTCATTCTGCCAGCATTAGCGCCTTATGCAGTTTCTAATGTTATTAAAGTTATCTCGGGCATTATTCCTACCCTTCCCGGAAAACCAATAAAACCAAAGCCTCTATTCACATAAAGGTACTCTTTACCTTCTTGATAAAGCCCTGCCCATCTTGGGTATCGATATTTTACTGGGCTCCACTTTACTAGACCGGGAATTTCTACTCCGAATTGCATTCCATGCGTGTGCCCACTTAACGTAAGATCAACGTTTCTTTTATTTGGACGAACCTTTTCATCCCAATGACTTGGGTCATGGGAAAGTAAAACTCTAAAAGGAGCGTCTACATTTCCCACAGCTTTATCCAAATCTCCAACTTGAGGAAATGGCGGTAAGCCCCAATTTTCGACACCAACTAGTTGAATTTCTTCATTTTCTTTTTTAATAATAGCATGCTCGTTTTTTAGCAATTTGAAACCCATTTGAGCGTGAACATCATCCATTAGCTGCTGATCAGCAACAAAATCGTCGTTATTTTCCCAAGGTCTGTAAATACCATAGTCGTGATTCCCTTTTGTTGAGTACACTCCATGTTTTGACTTTAACTTAGAAAAGACATCTATAAACGGTAAAACTTCTTTAGTTCTATTATTTACCAAGTCTCCAGTAAACGCTATTAAATCGGGATTCAATTCATTCACCATCTGAACCCCACGCTTTACTTCCTCAATGTTATCAAAGCTACCCGAATGAATATCCGATAATTGAGCAATAGTAAAGCCATTAAACGACGTTGGAAGATTTGGAAACTTAAGCGTAATTCTTCGAACTTGATAAGCGTATTTTCCGAATGTAATGCCGTTAATCATGGAAATAAATGGTATTCCAGCAATTACAAGACTGGCATTTTTCACAAACTTCCTTCGAGTAGGGTTATAGGATAAATCCTTTTTTTGAATGGCCTTTACGCCCAAAAATGGCAATCCAATTATACTATCAATAAGTATAACTATTCCAAAGATTAGCTTACCTACTAACATTGAAAATGAAGCGCCCATAAACCAGTTTTGAGGAGCACTGGGGAAATCTAGCGGATGCTGAAAACGGTAAAAAACAAAAGCAATTCCTGCAAACACAAACAGCTCAGAAAAAAGGGCAGCAAATTGAATTTTAGCCCAGTATGGCCTATTCTTATACCATTGCCTAAGTCTCAAGTAGCTAATTACATTTAAAAAAATGTAAATCGCTAAAAACACAAAAAAGCCGATTAACCTTCCATTCATAATTGCTTACAAAAGTGTGTCGAATCATCTAGATCAATTGTTAGAAATACATAAATACAGCTTGATTTTACTCGTTTATTTCCTCTCTACTGCCCTTATATTTGCGCTATGCCGAATGAGCTCGAAACGATTTCAACTGTTGAAAGTAAATCAGTGAATAACCTTACTGACTCTTTTAATCGTGAACACAGTTATTTGCGAATTTCATTGATAGAGAAATGCAACCTTCGTTGTACATACTGCATGCCAGCAGAGGGTGTTACATTATCTCCACCCGACTCCATAATGAGTGCAACTGAGGTGCTGGAAATTGCAAAAACATTTGTAGCATCAGGAGTTACTAAAATTCGTCTAACTGGCGGAGAACCTTTACTAAGGAAAGATTTTGAGACAATCTATAATGGGTTGACAAAGCTTCCAGCAGAAATAGGAATAACAACCAACGCGGTTCTTTTAGACAAATACCTGCCTTTGTTTAAGGAAAAAGAAATGAAGAGTATCAATATCAGCTTAGATACCTTGAGTAAGAAAAAGTTTCATGAAATTACTCGCCGTGATCAATTTGACCGGGTAATGAACAACATCTATGCGACTTTAAACGCTGGCATCCAGCCGAGGATTAACGTGGTTTTACTGCGTGATTTCAATGAAAATGAAATCAATGATTTCATTGAATTGACTAAAGATATGCCGCTCATAATTCGATTTATTGAATTTATGCCTTTTGAAGGAAATGAATGGAAAACTGAAAAGCTAGTTTCCTTAGCTTCCATATTACAAAATGTTGGCGAACACTTTGGTGGAGCTAATATTGAGCGTATTCAAGACAAGCCAAACGACACCTCAAAAAATTATCGAATTAAAGGATTTAACGGGTCTTTCTCAGTAATTAGCACAGTTACAAATCCATTTTGCGATTCATGCAATCGCATTCGGTTAACGGCTAACGGCACGATTAAAAACTGTTTGTTTTCTGATGGTGAAGTCAATATCCTAGAACCTTTCAGAAAAAACGAAGCCATAATGCCCATTGTCAAAATGGCCCTTGGAGAAAAACACAAAATGCGCGGCGGTATGGACACGCTCGAGCAATTTTCTGATCCAAAAAAGAATCAAGCTAATCGCAGTATGATATTAATTGGTGGGTAGCTTGCAGTTGGCAAAAAAAATTTGTTTTCGCAAATTCTTTAAGTCATGCTGAATTTAGTTAAGCATCTCTGCCATTTCCAAATAAGTAGGAGATGCTGAACAGCTATTTCACAGCTCAAGCTTTGCTTTTCGGGTTCAATTAAGCTTCCAGAATGACACTCGGTAATGCTTCGGTAATTTTTAGAATCTGCGTTTTCCACAAGACTCACAGGCAACATTTCTTTACAAGACGCTGCGTTATAACTACTCACTGTTTATAAAATCCGAAACTTCTAAAAAGTAGCCTTAAGGCTTTCAGCATCTTTGTTTGTCACAAACAATTCACTATGTCTAGATTTATGAAGATTTTTATTGCTGTTGGCTTATCTGTAGCATTATTAGGAAGTTGTGTACCTCAAAAAAAATACGCCGAGCTTCAGAAGAACTACGAAAAAAGTGAAGCTGAACGTGGCTACCTATCCGGCGCTGTAAAAGATCTAGAAACTGAGCGAAATGAATTAAAAGCTCAAGTAGAAAAACTTACAAAAGACTTCGATAATCTTTCTAGAAATTACAACGATACCAAACAAGATCATGATCTGCTGAAAGGCAAATACCAGAAGTTAGATGAGTTTAAACAGCAGTTACTTGCCAATCAAGAAAAATCAAGCGCTGTAAATCAAAAAGAAAATCAAAAACTGCTCAAAGAAATGATTCGAGCGCAAGAGGATCTTCAGAAAAAAGAGGATGAATTAAACCGCAAAGAAGCTGAATTAAATAAAGTGGCAGCCCAGCTGGATGGATATAAATCTGACCTCCAAAAATTAGAAAAGGATCTAGATTCCAGAAGCAAACGCATCAATGAGTTAGAGCAAATGATTGCAGATAAAGACGCTGCGGTCAGAGCATTAAAGGATAAAGTTTCTGATGCACTTTTAAATTTTAAAGACAAAGGACTTACGGTTATTCAGAAAAATGGAAGAATTTACGTTTCTATGGAAGCTAAATTACTTTTCCCGAGTGGTAGTACAGTTGTAAACGCAGAAGGAAAAAATGCCTTGGTAGAATTATCTAAAGTGTTAGAAAAACAATCTGACATTACCATTTTGGTTGAAGGTCATACCGACATTGACCCAATGAGTGGAGCGGGTTGTATTAAAGACAACTGGGATTTATCGGTTATGCGATCCACTTCGGTTGTGAAGTTAATGTTGAACAATTCTAAAATTGATGCTTCTATCTTAACCGCAGCGGGAAGAGGACAATTTGTTCCTGTTGATCCAGCAAAAACAGCAGCTGCAAAAGCAAAAAACAGAAGAATAGAAATTATTCTAACTCCAAACTTAGATCAGCTATTTAAGATTTTGGATGAAGAAGCACAGAAGCTTGACCCAACAAAAGATGACGAGCCAGATTTGGAAGAATCGGATGACGATTTTAATAAGCCCGAGTAGTTTTTCTTAACTTCGAGCTATGGAATACCGCTGGGAACTAGCTCAAAAACCCGATAATACCCCCCTAGAATTACTCAGGTCCTCACTTGGAGTTAGTGAGTTCATTGCTCGTCTATTAATTCAGCGAGGGGTGACCACATTTGATCAAGCAAAAGAATTCTTTAGGCCTTCACTAGGTGATTTGCACGATCCCTTTTTAATGAAGGATATGGATAAGGCTGTTGGGCGCATACAAACGGCTTTAGAGGAAGGGCAAAAAATTCTTATTTACGGAGATTACGATGTCGATGGAACTACTTCCGTGGCATTAATGGTTACTTTTTTCAATCATTTTTACACCGAAAACATCGACTACTATATTCCCGATCGATATACTGAAGGCTACGGTGTATCCTTCCAAGGAGTAGATTACGCCAAAGAAAATGACTGTGCTTTAATTATTGCATTGGACTGTGGTATAAGAGCACACGAAAAAGTAGATTACGCCACCAAAAAAGGAATTGATTTTATCATTTGCGATCACCATTTACCACATGGCAGTATTCCCAAAGCAGTTGCCGTATTGAATCACAAACGACCCGATTGTGAATATCCCTACAAAGAACTTTCGGGCTGCGGAATTGGCTTTAAATTGTGTCAAGCATTGGCGCAAGAGCTCAATTTGGAAGATCATACTTGGCAAGACTTATTGGATTTAGTCGCTATTTCTAGTGCATGCGATATTGTGCCACTCACTGGAGAAAACCGTGTTTTGGTGCATTTGGGAATGGAGCAATTAAATGCAAATCCTAGAGGAGGAATCGAAAGTATGATTGAACTATCTGGTAAAAAAGGAATGTTCAGTGTAACCGATGTTGTATTTGTAATTGGCCCTAGAATAAATGCAGCTGGAAGAATAGAGCATGCAAAAAAGGCTGTAGAGCTTCTATTATCTGAAAGTGGAGAATTGGCCGAAAAGGCCAGTAAAATACTCGAAGAACGAAATTTGGAACGTCGAGAACTCGATAAACACATTACCGAAGAAGCGCTCTCGGCCATTACTGAAAACAATTTTGAAGATAAAAAATCAACCGTAGTTTACGATAAAAACTGGCACAAAGGAGTTGTTGGTATTGTAGCTTCCAGATTAACCGAACATTATTACCGACCGACAATTGTGCTTACCGAATCGAACGGAAAAGCCGTTGGTTCTGCTCGATCAGTAAAAGGTTATGACATTCATGAGGCACTAACGCAGTGTTCTGATGTTTTGGAACAGTTTGGTGGACACCAGTTTGCTGCTGGAATGACGTTGGAAATTGACAATGTGCCAAAACTACAAACAAAGTTTGAAGAAGTTGTTTCCAGCACTATCGACCCAGAATTGCTCGTTCCTAAACTAGAAATTGATTTGGAAATCGAACTAAGCGCCATTGATGAGAAATTTTGGCGAATAATAAAACAGTTCGCCCCTTTTGGACCCGATAATATGAAGCCTGTTTTTGTAACTAGAAACTGTGTAGATGGAGGTTGGAGTAAAGCAGTCGGTGGTGATAAAACGCACTTAAAATTAGATGTGGTTCAACAAGATAATCC
>JGI20156J14371_10001529_pt1 | contig 18932 bp, 13 predicted proteins | sample COG_06_FD_14371 | JGI IMG/M metagenome (IMG submission 14371)
GCGCAGCATATGCGTGACGCACGGATTCTGCCCATCTATGAAGGCACCAATGGCATTCAGGCCCTCGATTTTATCGGTCGAAAATGCCTTCGTGACGGAGGTCAGGCGGTGCAGTTACTGCTGGCGGATATGGACGCCACGGTGGCCCAGTTGGCATCGGCTCAAGACTGCATACTGACGTTGCGCACTAGATTGCAGCATGCGATTGAGCAGTGTCGAGACGCGCTCAGTTATGTGTTGGAAAATAGCAGTGACTCTCAGGGGATTGCGTACAACTTTATGATGATGTATGGCAATGCGGTTTCCTATTGGCTGTTGGTGAAGCTGGCCGCAGCCGCGCAGAATAGACTTGATAGCGGCGAGACAGATCGCTTTTATAACCAGAAAATAGCCACGGCAGAATTCTTCTCGACTCAGATACTGCCTCGCAATAGCGGTTTTTTAGTCACACTGATGTCTGGGTCAGACAGTTTTGATGGGCTTGAGCCGGCGGATTTTTTGCACGCTTAGCAAGGTAAGGTTGGCGCTCGGCGCCACGCTGTGGGATAGTGCCCGCCGCTCGCGATCAAGCCGCAGGATAAGTGCAAGATAAAGAGTTGTAAGGCAGTAAAAAACAAAAACGTAAAAAAGAAACACATTGTCACTTAACACAAATTCCCAGGGGGGAAAATGAAAACATTACTAAAAAAATCACTCTTGGCCGTCGCGATTTCCGCGACTGCTGGTGGACTCAATGCGGCAATTCTAGAAGAAGTCGTGGTCACCGCGCAGCAACGCGCCGAGTCACTGCAGGATGTTCCAGTTTCGGTTGCCGCCGTAACGGCTGAGAAAATCTCCAATGCTGGTATTGTCGACTTGCAAGGTCTCTCTGAGTTAGTGCCTAACTTTAGTATCAATGAAACCGGTATTTCGACTACGGTGACCATTCGTGGCATCAGCTCGGGCATTAACCCCGGCTTTGAGCAATCGGTAGGTATCTATAACGACGGTATTTTCTACGGTCGTGATCAGCTAGCTCGAATTCCGATGATCGATATGGAACGCGTAGAAATACTCCGTGGGCCACAGGGTATTTTATTCGGTAAAAACAGTATCGCTGGCGCCGTTAGCCAGATCAGCGCGAAGCCTACAGATGAATTCGAAGGTTCGGTTACAGCATTGTATGAACCAGATCATGGCGAGCAAGACTTGCGTATCGTGTTGTCTGGCCCGATCAGCGAAAACGTTAGTGGTCGTATCGCCATTCTCGATCGTACTCTGGACGGCTACATCTTTAACACTGTCTCTGGTCAGGATGAGCAAAATGAAGAAGAGCAGGTTATTCGTGCGTCTCTGCGTTGGGATGTCAACGAAGATGTCACAGCAAACTTGAAAGTATCGCGGTCAACCTTTGATACTGTTGGTCGTAATATGGAAGTCTATAACAGCATTGGCGCGCCAGATCATATCTCTGTTTTGAATGGTATTCCGTCAGCCGCTGTTGCCTCTCCGGTTGAGTCTGGGCTCAACTACAGCGCCGATAACAATGGCCATTTCAGTGACAACGAAGTCAGTGATGTGACTTTGACTGTGGACTGGGATATGGATGGTTTCTCCCTTACGTCGGTAACCGGCTTTGTCGAATATGAGTTTGATGAGAACTGTGACTGTGACTTCACTGGTGCGGCTATTTTTGACGCAGCACGTCAGGAAGAGTACGAGCAGTTTAGCCAAGAATTCCGCTTTACCTCAGATCTTGGCGGTGACTTTGACTACATCGGCGGGCTGTTCTTTCAGTCAACTGAGCTAAAGTACAACGATCAAATTAGCCTGCCTACTCCAACGTTAATTGGCGATGTACTCGCTGGCCTTGCTCCGACGCTGGCGCCTTTTGCTCCTGGCGCGTCCACTGACCGTACCTTTAATCAGGAAGGCGACCTCTGGGCTGCTTTTGCTCAGGGTACTTGGACATTGACAGATAGTATTCGTGTAACACTCGGTGGCCGTTACACTCAAGAAACCAAGGATGCTAATCGCACTCAGCGACATAAAGCGGTTGCGGCTTTTGGTGGAGGGTACCAGCCAGCGGTCGTTGCTGATCCCATTTCTGGCGCCTATAACGCGCTTTGGGGTATTTTTGCCATAGAACCTTATGACGCAATTGTTGGCGAGCTAGATGACAGCTCATTTACGCCAGTAGTGACTGTGGAGTGGGATGCCAATGAAGATACTATGACTTACCTGACCTGGACTAAAGGCTTCAAGTCTGGTGGATTCGATGCCCGTTCAAATGGCCATCCCGATGCGGCTGTTAACAATGCTGGCAACCCGATTAGCGGAGGCGCGATTACCGGTAGCTGGGAATTCGACCGTGAAGAGGCGACCAGTATTGAACTGGGTTCAAAGATGACTCTGGCCGATGGTGCTGCAGAACTGAATATCGCTCTTTACATGACAGAGTACAGCGATCTACAGGTTTCTCAGTTTGATGGAACCCTTGGCTTTAACGTCACTAACGCTGGTGAAGCGACGGTACAGGGTCTTGAAGCTGATGGCCGTTGGGCTGTGTCAGACAACGTCACGTTAACAGGTTCTGCTGCTTACCTAGACTTTAACTACGACAAGTTTCCTAACTCACAGTGCTACTTTGGTCAGACGTCCAATTCAGCTGATTATGCTGGACTCTGTGATGTGAAAGGCGAGCGCAAAGAGTACACGCCAGAACTGCAGGCCAATATTGGTGCTGCCTGGATGGGCGACGTAGGTGAAGATTTGGTGCTCAACGCATCGATGGATCTGGTCTATATGGATGACTACCTCTACGCCTCAAACTTGGATCCACGCACCAAGCAGGACGCTAGTACTCAGGTCAATGCGCGTATTGCGTTGAGTGATGCTGACGGCGCTTGGGAAGTGGCTCTGTTAGGCCGCAATCTCACCGATGAGACAGTGATTAACTTTGGTGGTAACACGCCACTGGGTGGAACCCTGACTGGTGGTGCTGGTAACTCTTACTACGCCTTCGTCAATCGTCCGTTGAACATTGCTTTGCAAGCGCGATACAGCTTCTAAGCAGTGTTTTAGTGTCGTTAAAGAGAAGTACAAAAAAGGGGGGCTGCATCACTGCAGCCCCCTTTTTTTTATATGTGGCCCGTCCTGAAATAAGCTGACTAGCCGTTATTGCTCAGTACCAACCCCACCACCGTGGCAACCGTCGCGATAAACAGCAGGGTGAAAACAAAGCCGCCAATAATAAATGCCAGCGGATTGCCTTCCTCAAAGTCTCGTTCACGGTTCTTGTTACTTTGCACACCAATAGCAGCGGCTAAAATACTTTTGGTCACTGCGCCAATACTGGTTTTTTTCTTAATCGGGCTATCGTCGTTCACGGTTATTACTCTATTAATTATTGTTAATCATTGAGGATAGGCGATAACCAGCGCTCTAGATCCGTTACCGACATCCCCTTGCGTTCAGCCAGAGATTCTACCTGATCAGGAGCGATTTTTCCGGTATTAAAATACTTTGCATCGGGGTGGCCAAGATACCAGCCACTCACTGCGGCCGCCGGGGACATAGCAAAGCTATCGGTGAGCTCTAAGCCAATATTGTTCTCGACATCAAGCAGCTTAAACAGCGAGCCTTTTTCAGTGTGGTCTGGGCAGGCCTGATAGCCTGGCGCAGGGCGAATACCGCGATATTTCTCTTTGATCAACGCTTCATTGTCGAGACTTTCGTCGGCAGCATAGCCCCAGTATTCACGACGTACACGTTCATGCAGATGTTCGGCAAAGGCTTCTGCCAAACGATCGGCGAGGGCTTTGACCATGATCGCATTGTAGTCATCATGCTCGGCTTCATATTGCGCGGCGAGTTCATCGGCACCGATACCGGTGGTCACAGCAAAGGCACCGATATGATCTTTAATACCCGTCTCTTGCGGTGCCACAAAGTCAGCCAGAGAGCACAGTTCTTCACTGGCGCCGGGCTTTTGAATCTGCTGGCGAATATGGTGCAGGGTCGCCGCCGTTGAGCCATCTTCAGCGTAAACCTCAATATCGTCGTGGTTGACCGTATTGGCTTCCCAGAGGCCGAACACGGCCCGCGCGGTTAAGCGCTTATTGTCGATAATGTCTTTTAACAGGGTCTGAGCATCGGCAAACAAAGTAGTCGCTGCTTCGCCGACCACTTCATCATCGAGAATTTTCGGGTACTTGCCGACCAGGTCCCAGGTGATAAAGAACGGTGTCCAATCAATATAGGGCACCAGTGTTGCCAGTGGATAGTCGTCGAGCACTGTCACCCCTGGGGTGGCTGGAAGCGTTGGCTGAAAATCGCGCCAGTTAATCTGTGGCTTCTGCTTGATCGCATCCGGGTAGGTATAGAGAGTTCCTCGCGGTGTTCTATTGGCCGTGCGCAGGCGAACGGCGTCATAGTCACGACGAATATCCGCGATAAACCCATCGCGATGCTCCTTGCTAATCAGTTTGCTGGCGACACCGACGGCACGCGAGGCATCAGAGACATAGATAGCTTGATTGTTCTCGTAGGTGGGGGCAATTTTCACTGCCGTGTGGGCCTTCGAGGTGGTCGCACCACCAATCATTAGTGGCACGGTGAAACCTTGACGCTGCATCTCTTTAGCCAATGTCACCATCTCATCGAGAGAGGGCGTAATCAAACCGGAGAGACCAATAATATCGACATTCTCTTCGCGTGCCGTGGTGAGAATTTTTTCCGCAGACACCATCACGCCGAGGTCGATAACCTCATAGTTATTGCACTGCAGCACCACGCCGACAATATTTTTACCAATATCATGGACATCGCCCTTCACTGTGGCCATTAGAATCTTGCCATTAGTGCTCGCCGATGCATCTTTTTCGTCTTCGATATAGGGTTGTAAATAGGCCACCGCCTGTTTCATAACGCGGGCAGACTTGACCACTTGGGGCAAAAACATTTTTCCCGAACCAAACAGATCGCCGACGATATTCATGCCGTCCATCAGCGCACCTTCAATCACATGCAGCGGTCGGTCAGCCTGTTGTCGAGCTTCTTCAGTGTCTTCTTCGATATAGGCGGTAATGCCCTTGACCAGGCTATGTTCGAGGCGACGATTGACATTGGCGTCGCGCCAGCTGAGGTCTTCAACGGATGCTTGTTTGGAACCATCACCGCGATATTTATCGGCAATCGCCAGCAGGTTTTCGGTGCCCTCTGGCGTGCGGAACAGCACGACATCTTCAACGACATTGCGCAGCTCTTCAGGAAGATCGTCATACACCGCCAACTGCCCGGCATTGACAATACCCATGGTCAGGCCTTCACGAATCGCATGGTAGAGAAACACCGAGTGAATCGCTTCACGCACCGGGTTGTTGCCGCGGAAGGAAAACGACACATTGGAGATGCCGCCGCTGATTAAGGCGTGAGGCAAGTTCTTTTTAATCCAGCCACTGGCCTCAATAAAATCGAGGCCGTAGCGGTTGTGCTCTTCAATACCAGTGGCGACTGCGAATACATTGGGATCAAAGATAATATCTTCCGCCGGGAAGCCAATATCATTGACCAGCATGTCGTAGCTGCGCTGACAGATCTGTTGGCGGCGCTCAAGGTTGTCGGCCTGACCGTCTTCGTCAAAGGCCATAACGACAATGGCGGCGCCGTGCTTTTTACACAGCTTGGCCCGCTCAATAAATTCGGCTTCGCCTTCTTTCAGGCTGATGCTGTTGACCACAGACTTGCCCTGCACACATTTCAATCCGGCTTCAATCACCTCCCATTTCGAGGAATCGACCATAATCGGTACACGGGAAATATCCGGTTCGCCAGCGACTAAGTTGAGAAACTTAACCATGGCAGGCAATGACTCGAGCATGCCTTCATCCATATTCACATCGATAATCTGCGCGCCATTAATCACTTGCTGGCGCGCGACTTCCAATGCTGCATCGTAGTTTTCTTCGAGAATTAAGCGCTTAAACACGGCGGAACCGGTGACATTGCAGCGCTCGCCGACATTGACAAACAGAGAATCCGATTTGATTGTAAAGGGCTCGAGACCGGAGAGACGACAGGCCGCCTCAATCTCGGGTATTTGACGCGGCGCAAATGGTGCAACGGCATTGGCGATGGCGCGAATATGATCCGGCGTGGTGCCGCAGCAGCCACCGACAATATTTAACAGGCCGGCGCTGGCGAACTCGGCCACGGTCTCGGCCATATTCTCAGCATCGAGATCGTAGCCGCCGAATTCATTCGGTAGACCCGCATTGGGGTGGGCGCTGACCAGCACGTCGGCAGTGGTTGAAATCTCCAGTAGGTGCGGGCGCAGTTCTTTTGGACCGAGGGCACAGTTAAGGCCGATGCTCAATGGCTTACTGTGACGGACAGAGTTCCAAAATGCTTCCGGAGTTTGTCCCGATAAGGTTCGGCCGCTGGCGTCGGTGATGGTGCCTGAGATCATAATGGGCAGTTCAACGTCGAGCTTCTCGTACACCACTTGCACCGCAAACAGCGCCGCCTTAGCGTTGAGTGTATCGAAGATGGTTTCCACCATAATCAGATCGACGCCACCTTCAATCAGCGCTTCGGTGGACTCAATATAGGCCTCGACCAGCTCATCAAAGGTCACGTTGCGGGCACCCGGGTCGTTTACGTCTGGCGAAAGCGACGCGGTGCGACTGGTAGGTCCAAGAATGCCGGCGACAAAGCGCGGCCGTTCAGGCGTCGAAAACTCATCCGCCGCTTTTCTTGCCAGCTGAGCGGATGCCACATTAATCTCCCGAGAAATCGACTGCATGTCGTAATCCGCTTGCGAGATAGTGGTGGAGTTGAACGTGTTAGTCTCAACAATATCGGCACCGGCCTCTAAGTAGGCGCGATGGATATCGCAGATAATGTCAGGCTGAGTCAAGCTCAAAAGGTCATTGTTGCCCTTTAAGTCAGTGTGCCAATCGGCGAAACGCTGGCCGCGAAAATCCGCTTCCTCGAGTGTATGGCGCTGAATCATGGTACCCATAGCGCCGTCCAAAATCAGAATCCGTTGTTCTGCTGCCTGCCTAATTTTATCAGCCATATTACTTCTCTGTGCCTTTATTTTCGTGTTGTATCAAAATATTTTGATGGATGAGCATAATACCAAAATAAATTAAAAAAGCGACCTTTAAAACAAAAAGAAGGTTTCGTCTAAGCGTGACTATGACGTAAAATATCCGACTTAATTGGTCAAGTTTAGATAATCACGATTAGGCTTTAAAATTAGAACCTAGGAAACACTATGCTCAACGTTACGATCACCGAATCGGCACAGAAATATCTGGCTGGATTATTGGAAAAACAAAATTGCGAAGGCATTGGCATTCGTATGTTTGTCTCTGACCCAGGCACGCCAAAAGCTGAGACCTGCATCGCTTACAGTCGCCCCGGTGAGCATAATGAAGAAGATATGGTCGTCGAGTACGAGGCCTTTAATGCCTACTTTGAGCAGCGCAGTATTGCCTTCCTCGATGAAGCCAAGGTCGATTTTGCTGAAGATAAGTTTGGTGGCCAGTTGACCATTCGGGCGCCCAATTCAAGATTGCCCAATGTTAACGATGACAGCCCTATTGAAGACCGGGTTAACTATCTACTCTACAACGAAATCAATCCAGGTTTGGCCTCTCATGGCGGTGTGGTATCGCTGGCCGAAATGGCTGACGGTTATGCCGTGCTTGAATTTGGCGGTGGTTGCCAGGGTTGCTCTGCCGTTGATCTGACTCTCAAGGAAGGTGTGGAGAAAACGCTGATGGAAAAGATTCCTGAGCTCAAAGGCGTCAAGGATGTCACTGATCACACCGACACTTCAAATGCTTATATGTGACAAGCGGGGTTTGAGTTGCGCTGGCTGCGTTTAGTCGCATTAATTTGTTATTCCAGTTGCAGTGCAGGGGGCTTGTGCGGGAACGAAGAGACCTTGCGACTAAGCTCTGGCTGAGCGCTGCTTCAGCGTTCTTCGCGCAATGTGAACTATTCCAGCCGTCTAGAGCGTCAAGCCCGATAACTTTTCACTACCGCGAGCTCGGTAAACAGGGCAAACTACGCTCTGAATAGGCAAGGAATCTTTATGCGACTGATTATTGGACTGTCCGGCTCAAGCGGCGTTATCTATGGTATTCGAATGCTCCAGATGCTGGCTGATAAGCCTGAGATTGAAACTCATCTGGTGATGAGTCAGGCGGCACGCATGAATATTGGCATTGAGACCGACTGGGCTGTGGAAGATGTCGAGGCGCTGGCCGATGAGGTACATAACAATAAAAATATCGGTGCAACCATTGCCAGTGGTTCATTTAAAACGGCTGGAATGATTGTTGTTCCCTGTTCCATGAAAACGCTCTCCGGGATCGTCAACTCCTACGCCGAAAATTTGTTGATTCGCGCTGCGGATGTGGTGTTAAAAGAGCGTCGCAAGCTGGTGATCGTACCGCGCGAGTCACCTCTGCACACCGGTCACTGCGAGTTGATGTTCAAAGCCAGTCAGTACGGGGCGATTATCTGCCCACCATCGCCAGCCTTTTACAGTGCACCGAAAAGCGTAGACGATATTGTCAATCACTCGGTGGCGCGGGTGCTCGATCTGTTTGATATTGAAACAGACAGCTTGAAGCGTTGGCAGGGGCAGGGCGTTTAATGTCAGCTGATACGGCTGCATTAAAAACTTTTTTACAGCGTGAAACAGTGCTGACACTGTCAGTCAACGACGATAAGGGACTGTGGACGGCGCCGGTACTCTACGTTGCCGATGACGATCTCAACCTCTATTTTCTCTCCGCCACCTCGACTCGACATATTGCCAGCCTGCCTGAGGATGGCCGAATTGCGGCGTCGATTTACAGCGACTACAACGGCAGTTGGCAGTCAATCTGTGGTGTGCAAATGCAGGCTTGTGTCAAGCAGGTGGACGATGCCGATCGAGCCGTTGCGGCGGCGCGTTATTTTCAGCGCTTTGCGGAGATAAATGCGTTGATCGAAAAGCCGGCCAATGAGCAGGAACAGCGTATCGGCGCGGCCTTTGCCAAGAGTCATTTTTATCGAGTGACGCCGAGTTTTATCCGCTTTACCAATAATGCCGATGGCTTTTCATCGCGCACGGAATGGCGTTTTTAAGTCGTTCTATTTTTATTTTTTCTGCTTTCGTCAATGTTGGTTTAGTCCCGTCTGTCAGCTTATTCAGCCAAATTAAACAGCTGCGTATTACCACCGCGAGCGACCAGGTTCTCCGTGCGCGTGCGTTCACTCAAGAACCATAGTAACCAATGATAGCTGTAATCTTCGTCGCGCCGCGGCCATTCAATTAGCGGAATAATACTGCCTGATCGCATTGCCATAGCCTGTCTCAATGAGCAGCTTTTGGCATTCAGGCTATTGGCGATAATGCCTTCTACCTGATCATCCGCAATCATCAGAGCAAGGCTCTGCAGGGGCTCAATCTGCAGTAGGTCGCTCGCGAGACCGGCTTTTATATACTGATCCCTAAGGGTCGCCAAAGCGGCTTGATGCAGCTCTCCAGCAGTGACAATCACTGCGCAGCCACAGAGCAGTGCACTGGCAATTTGTTTCTCAGCATCCACCAGCGAATCCTGTTGGGTAATGATGAGCGTCATCACGCCACGGCCCTGAACTGACAGTTTATTGTCCTCGCCGGTGGGTCCTGGAAGTTGAATCGGGTTGGCCAGTTTTTCTCTGGCAACCGGTTCAATCTGCTGCAGCCATGATGCTTGAGTCATCACCTGTCTGAGCACAATTAAACGTGCGTCGATTGATGTCGACTGCCATTTTTTCAGCGCGCTGTGGGCGCTTTTGATGGCCTTGCCGGTTATCTGTGCTTGTTCAGTGCTGACGGTGCCGCTTAAGTCGACAGTAAAGGTTCGGCTTTCAGTGATCTGATTGTGCTGCTTGGAGAAGCGTAGTAAATAGTTGGGGCCCCCCGCTTTTGGGCCGGTGCCAGAGAGTCCGCGGCCGCCAAATGGGTTAACGCCGACCACTGCGCCAACCATATTGCGATTGATATAGGTATTGCCGGCAATGGTGTTGCGGAACACTTTTTCAGCAAAGGCTTCGATACGACTGTGGACGCCGAGAGTGAGGCCGAAGCCGGTGTGGTTGATCTGTTTAATGACGGCGCCGAGTTGATCGGCGTGAAAGCGAATTACATGCAGTATCGGGCCAAATACCTCTTCAGTGAGACGATCCAGCGAGTCAATTTCAAACACATGAGGTGCGACAAAGCTGCCGTGCGCGCAACGGCTATCGAGGTCTACTTTGGCCACCAGTCTGGCCTCTCGGTGCATGCGCTGAATATGTGCCTCCAGCTCTGCTTTGGCGCCGTCATCAATCACTGGGCCCAGATCGCTGGACAATAATCGTGGGTCGCCTGCGTATAGTGATGCCATGGCTCCACTGAGCATCTGCAGCACGTTATCGGCGATATCTGACTGGATAAATAGCACGCGCAGGGCAGAGCAGCGCTGTCCGGCGCTTTGAAATGCTGACATGATAACGTCGTCAACGACTTGCTCGGGCAGCGCGGAGGAGTCAACCACCATGCAGTTTTGACCGCCAGTTTCGGCGATAAATGGGATCGGGGCACCGGGGCGCTGCGCCAGCTGTTGGTTGATATGTTGGGCGGTGGCGGTGGAACCGGTAAAGGCAATGCCGGCGATGCGGCTGTCGCCGAGTAACAGGTTGCCAATCTGCGAGCCACTGCCGAGCAGCAACTGGAGCGCAGCACCGGGTACCCCAGCCTCATGAAAAAGGCGCACGGCAGTGGCGGCAATGGCCGGTGTTTGACCCGCGGGTTTAGCCAGTACGGGATTGCCTGCCGCCAGAGCCGCGGCAATTTGACCCACGGTGATAGCGAGAGGGAAATTCCATGGGCTAATGCAGAAGAACACGCCACGGCCGGTGCACGTATTCAATGATCTGGCTTGCAGCGCATAATAGCGACAGAAGTCGATGGCTTCGCGGACCTCGGAGACACCATCATTGAGGGTGCGGCCGCCTTCTAAACTGATAACGCCAATCAGTTTGTCAAAATCCCTCTCCATCAGGTCGGCGACTTTATCGAGAATCGTTGCGCGCGCTGCGTGACCTAAACTGTTCCATGCAGGGTAGGTCTGATTGGCGGACTCTAGCGCATGCAGAATATCCTTGTCGTTTACCCGAGCGCTGTAGCCAATCAATTGGCGTTGGTCTGTCGGACTGTAGCTGGGTTGCAATTCATTCTCGATCGGACAACCGTCAATAATGGGTTGCGCGATGAGCTCCGCGGTCTCGGTAACCTGCTGCAATAGCGCCTCTGCTTGCAGCGGTGAATCGAGATCGATGCCGAGCGCATTGTGGCGCTGCTCGCCAGCGGCAGTGAACATCTCTGGCGGCACCGCGATACCTTTGTGTTGGTAGGGGAAGACCTTGGTGACCTGCTCTCGGGTGTCCTCGAGTAGCTCCTCAACCGGCGTCTGGCTATCCAGGAAGCGATTGACAAATGAGCTGTTGGCGCCGTTTTCCAGCAGCCGCCGCACTAGGTAGGGGAGCAGGTCGCGGTGATTGCCGATTGGTGCATAGACGCGCACTGGAATTTGCCGGTCGGAAAAGCGTTTTTTCAGTTGTGAGTAGAGAATATGCCCCATGCCGTGTAATCGCTGAAACTCAAATTGGCGCTCGCCAGCCAGACTCAAAATCATTGTCGCGGTATAGGCATTGTGGGTGGCAAACTGCGGGTAAACTGCATCGTGAGCGTCGAATAGAATCTCGGCGCAGTGTTGATAGCAGAGATCAGTATTGGCTTTGCGAGTAAATACCGGATAGCTGGCAAGACCGAGCTCTTGAGCATGTTTTATTTCGGCATCCCAATAGGCACCCTTAACCAATCTGACCATCAGCCGTCGATTAGTTTCGCGAGCTAGACCGATCAGCCATTTGGCGGTGTCCGGAGCGCGCTTTTGGTAAGCCTGCAAGACAAAGCCGAGGCCCTGCCAACCCTGCAGGTCAGTATCGCGGGCCAGAGCCGCAAAGATATCCAGCGAGATATCCAGACGATAGGACTCTTCGGCATCAATCGACAGCCCGATATTGTATTTCGCCGCTTGGACACAGAGCTGTTTGATGCGTGGCAATAGCTCATCCATGACCCTGTGGTACTGGGCGTAGTAATAGCGCGGATGCAGTGCCGAGAGTTTTACTGAGATGCCATTTGCAGTGTCCACCTCAGAGCCGCTTGACGTCTGGCCAATACTGTCGATGGCGCTGGCATAGGCGTTCAAATAGTTGACAGCATCGGCATCGGTGCGTGCACCCTCACCGAGCATATCAAAGGAGAACCGAGTCTCGGTGTCGTTATGTTTGGCGCCGCGTTTTAAGCCTTCCGCAATGCTGCGGCCGAGCACGTATTGGCCGCCCATGATTTTCATTGCCTGCATCACGGCGGTTCGGATAACCGGTTCGCCCATGGTGGCGGTCAGTCGCTTGACCCAGTTGTCGGTATTCTCGGTGATCTCGGCATCCAGGCTAACCAGCTGCCCGGTGAGCATAAGCCCCCAGGTCGATGCGTTAACAAATAGGGATTTGGATTTGCCGCGATGGCTATTCCAATTGCCAGCTTGTATCTTTTCGGCGATCAGACGGTCTGCAGTCAGTGCGTCAGGAACACGCAGTAGCGCTTCAGCGAGACACATCAGCGCAACGCCTTCGCTATTGGAGAGACCAAATTCAAGTAGGAATGCATCCAGCGTACCGCTGCTGGATTTGTCTGCTCGGCAATCTCTGACCAGTTGACGGGAATCTTGCAATATCATCTCGCGTACTGTCGTCGAGAGCGGATTGCTATGCAGTAGTTGAGTGACTGTCTGGTGTTCACCCTGATGCGTCGTCTGGCGAATTTTGTGGCGAAGGGCAGCTTGGTCCATGACGATCTCTTTTTTATTGATAATGTAATATGTTGCATTTTTGCGTATTTAACACAGTATATGTCTCCATAATTGTTAATTTTCCAGTTTAAAATGCTGTTATAGTTTGTTTTATAGATTATTATTCTTCGTTCGTATTGACACAGTTGGACGTTCTAACATGAAAACAATGAATGACCTGGATCGCACCGATCGCCGAATTCTCACTATCCTGCAACACCATGGGCGCATCGCCAATGTGGATCTGGCAAAGCAGGTCAATTTGACCCCGACGCCCTGTCTGGAGCGAGTTAAGCGTCTGGAAAAAGAGGGTTTTATCACCAACTATGTGGCATTGCTCGATCCGGTGAAGGTCAATGCGGCGCTATGTGCTTATATCGAGGTGCAGCTAACCAGTACCACCACGGAGTCAATCCGCATTTTTAATCAGCAGATGCTCGAGTTGGAGGAGGTTCTGGAGTGCCAGATGGTGGCCGGAGGATTTGATTACCTGATTAAAATTCGAGTTGCTGATATGCAACACTACCAGCAGTTTCTGGGCGGCAAGTTATCCGCTATTAAAGGGATTAGTCAGACCCACACCTACGTGGTGATCGAAGATGTGAAGTCGCAAACGGCGATTAAGATTAATGCTTAAATGTAACTGCGAGGCACGCGCGCTGGCATACGGGTGAGCAATTCATAGCCAATTGTGCCGCAGTATTGGGCTACTTCATTGACCGGTAGAGCGGGACCCCAGAGAACAACCTTGTCACCAATCGCAACCTCAGCCAATGCTGTTACATCAACAGTAATCATATCCATCGACACGCGCCCTGCCAGTGGGCAGCGCACACCATTGACCAGCACGGGTGTGCCATTGGGTGCGTGACGCGGATAACCGTCGCCATAGCCAACGGTAATCGTGGCAATCGTCGAGTCGCGCTCGGCGGTCCAGTTAGCGGTATAGCCGACCGACTCTCCTGCGGCTATCTGTCGCAGTGAAATCACGGCGGACTCGAATGACATGACCGGCTTAAGTTGATCGGCATTTTCCTGCGCCACGGAAAAGGGCGAGTTGCCGTAGAGCATGTAACCCGGGCGCTGCCATTCTCGCTTAGCCTTTGGCCAGGCAAGAATGGCTGCTGAGTTGGCCAGGCTTTGCAGTGCTGTTACCGGCGCACAGGCCTTAAAAATATCAATCTGTTTAAGCGTGGCGCTGCTGTCCAAATCGTCGGCGCAGGCAAAGTGTGAAGTCAGCACGATCGGTTGGCTGATATTGCGACTGGCATTGAGGGTTTGATAGACCTCGGCGATAACGTCGGGCTGAAAGCCCAGTCGGTGCATACCGGTATCGACCCCAAGCCAGACCGTCACCGGATGTGCGACATCGGCATTGATAATGGCGTCTTTTTGCTGGTGGTTTTCGACCATCAGCCAAAAGCCATTACTGGCCGCCACTTTGACCTCATCAGCGCTAAAGATACCTTCGAGAAGTAATATCGGTTGCTTGATGCCGGCATCGCGCAGTTGCATGGCTTCTTCGATACAGGCAACACCAAAGGCCGGCGCACTGTCCGCCAGTGCCTGAGCGACTTGCACGGCGCCGTGGCCGTAGGCATTGGCCTTGACCATGGGGATGGTTTTTGACATCGGCGCCAGGGATTGTGCCAAGTTGTAATTGTGGCGCAGTGCCTGAAGATCAACAAATGCTCTGGTCGGTCTGGACATACAATTGCCTAGTAATCAAATTTGCCGGCGGAGTAGAGGGTCTGGGTGGCCAGCCAGATATCGCCGATCTCGCCATTGCCGACAGCTTTTCCGTCTACCTCGGTGACCGGGGCTATCTCTTTGGAGGAACTGGTAATCCACACCTCGTCTGCATTCATCACCTCATCCATGCTAACACTGCGTTCTTCAACCTTAATGCGGCCGTCCTTGCGCAGTACGTCGAGAACAATCTGTCGNGTAATGCCGGGCAGTAGTTGATTNTCCAGCGGCGGCGTAATCACCGTGCCATCGATAACAATAAAGGCATTGCAGGCGCTGGCTTCGGTGAGCTGATTGTCGGCATTAAATAGCAATGTTTCGTCATTGCCCTGCTCGTAACCCTGTTGGAAATGGAGCACGTTGCCAAGCAGCGCGGTGGACTTAATATGGCAGCGTTCCCAGCGCAGATCGCGAGTGGTGGAGACTTTGTAAGGCTTGACCTTGGCCTTGTCTGCGATGGGAGCTGCTGCGATTTCAAAAGTAAAGGCAAAAACCGTCGGCGCAATATTTTCCGGGAAAGCATGGTGACGCTTGTTGTCGGCGCCGCGGCTAACATGCAGGTAGATACCCAGATTGCCGGCGCCATTTTCAGCGATTAGGCGCTGACAGAGTTCGGACCAGTCGTCCATCGACCAATCTAGCTTGATACCAATTGCTTCCAAGCCGCTTTTCATGCGCAGCACATGCGGCGCAAAACCCACCATCTTGCCGGCGTAGGAGGGCACCACCTCATAAATCCCGTCACCGAATAAAAATCCGCGATCCAGAGGAGATATTTTGGCCTGCTCGATGGGCATATAGCTGCCATCCAGAAACGCGATACTCATAGTGTTGCCTTGTCGAGGTGGAGCGTTGGGTTGATTGGGGTCTTTTTGTTAGAGCACAGTTACACCAAAAAATGGTATCAGCGAGGCTGGTTGCACGCAAAGCAAATTAACTCGTTTGCGATGTTTATTGGCGAGTTCTCAGCTACTATTTTTGGGTAATGATGCAATTACCGAGAAATTATATTGCTNTCANCAAAATCCAGCCAATTTTCTCAGGTTTTCAATTAAGGTCTCAGTGATATCTGCGCTCAAACCATCTTCGCTCAATGTGTTTTCTCTGGTCACGCCATCGACGCTGCCGCGCTCAGAGAGATATTGCAATACGGCTAAATTATCCCAGCCCTGCAATAAGTCTTTTTTCGTCAATAGCGACAGCATTGCGATCACACCGTGAGCGGCCCAGTTGGAAACATCGGCAATCAGCAACTCATCGCAGCAGGTTGCCGCCGGAATAATATTTAATTGCTCGAGTGTCGCGGTGACATTGCCCATGCCAATCTCATTGCCGCCGTCACCGATGGCAATGGTAGGACAATTTGCCAAGGTTAAAAAGTAGTCGAAGCTGGCGCAGGCGTGGCTGATATTTTCTCCGCGCATATTGTAATAGTGGCCATCTGCCGCCATGCCCGGCCGTTCGATTGAGATCACCAGCGATGGCTGATAGTGATCGAGAGCCATTTGCGCTTCACTCGCGCTGACTGCCGGTGCACCGACAGTGATTTTGTGGACGCGGAAATCGTCCGCTATCGCATCGGCCAGCGGTGCGCCGCAGACCAGAATCGGTTGAGCGCCAAGGATTTCTAATACCCGGTAGAGTGCAATGGCGCCCACTGGACCATCGGTCTCATAAGTGCCGGCCACCGGAAAGCCGGTACCGATTAAGATATGACCGCTTGCCGCGTGCAGCATTTGTGCTGCACGCAGGTAATAGCCAGGCGTCAGCGCAGCCTGCAATGTCTGCATGCCGCGCGGATTGCGCGCAACCAACAGGTTTTCGATCTCTGTACTATTTAANAGAGCTGTCAGGTCAGTCATGCTCGCCGACCTTTTCTAACGCCCTGTNTTGAAAGCGGTGTTGATCGAGCAGCAGCANATTGTGCGCCTGTTCAACACTGATCTCCTCAAAGCGGACACTGCCGCCCGGTAACAGTTGTGCGAGTTTGCCAATATCCAGAGACAGTACCGAGCCGAGCTTGGGATAACCGCCGATAGTTTGGCGATCATTGAGCAGCACAATCGGTTGGCCATCGGCAGGAACTTGGATAGCACCGAGGCAGATGCCCTCAGAGAGAATGCCACCTATAGCAGGCTTTATCGCCGCGCCCTTAAGCCTGAAACCCATGCGATCACTGCTCTCGGTGACGCTGTATTCGGAGGTGAAAAATAGTTGTTTTTGCAGCTTGCTGAAGACGTGCTGTTGATACCCCAATACGACCCGCAGCAGTGCTCGGTTGTCGGTGTAATTGGGGCGCTCGCCTTCGGGCACGCACAGTCGCGCACTAGTCACGCTGTTATGACAGGGTAACAGGTCCCCAGCCTGCAATGATTTACCATCGCCGTGCACGCCACCGAGTCCTTCGCGCGGCACTGTCGCTGCGCTGTTAAATATCGGTTCAACCTCAAAGCCGCCGGCAACCGCTAGATAACCTCGGCTGCCGGATAGAGCAAAGCCCAGTTCAATGCGATCACCGGGCTTGACCTGGTGGCTTTGCCACAATTCTTGCGGTTGATGATTAATGCTCAATGGAATGGCTGCACCGGTCAGCGCAATGGTGGTGGTTACCCTGGACTTCAATACCAGACCGCCGATGGTGACTTCGATAGCGGCTGTTTGCAGGGCATTGTTGCAGAGACGATTAGCCCAGCGGAAGGCATTGCTGTCCAGCGGGCCGCCGGTGGTGACCCCAATGCCATGCATGCCGAAGCGTCCGCCATCTTCGATCAGGCTAAAGATGCCAGCTTGAATAACCTTGAGCCCCTTGCTCACAGCGAACCACCCATAGCCAGAAAGGTCTGCTTATCGATGGCTTTAAAACGCACTGTATCACCGACCTGAACCGGCATGCTTGGCTCGGCGTCGGGATCGAACATCCGCTGCGGGCAGAGGCCGATCAGGTTCCAGCCGCCGGGTGATTGTGCCGGATAGACGGCAGTTTGGCGGTCGGCAATGGCGACCGCACCGCGCGGTACTTTTTGTCTCGGTGTGGCCAGTCGCGGCGCGGCGATGCGTGGATCAACTTCGCCGAGATAGGCAAATCCGGGGGCAAAGCCAATCGCGTAAACGCGATAGTCAGACTGTTGATGAATCGCAATGACCTCATCGACAGAAAGTCCTGCGTTGTCTGCAAGCTGTTGCAGGTCGGGTCCTGATTCGCGGCTGTAGTAGACCGGCAGCGTAACCATTGAACCGGGTTGCGCAGCCACTGCTGCAGTGGGATGTTGTCTCAAGGCCTGTCGAATCGCATTGCGCACCGCATGATGGTCAGTTTTAAAGGCATCGTAAATGACCAGCAGCGAGGCGTAGGAGGGCACCAGATCAATCAGCAATTCACCGAGATCGCTGCGCAGCTGTGTCGCGGTCGCCGCTACCTGTGAGGCGATGGAATCGCTGGGCGCATCGCCAAAATAGACGATCAGGGCATTCTCTCCGGCAATGGAGATCGATTGCTGAGGCTGTTTCATCAATTAACTCGCTCAGCTGCTTTCATGAATTAACTGGCGAATTTCCTGGATAGCTCGCACGCCTTCCAGATTATCGCCATGCACGCAGAGTGAGTCGGCTTGCAGTTCAAGTCGGTGGCCACTTATGGTGGTAATACAGCCTTCACTTTGCAGCTGCTGAACCTGTGCGAGCATTTTTTCTCGACTGTGTACGGCACCTTCTTTGGCGCGTGACAGCAGCGCGCCATTGTCGTCGTAGCAGCGATCGGCAAAGGCTTCAAAGATCACTTCAAGACCGAACATCTTGGCTTCTTCGCGGTGCGTTTCTGCCTCCGGCGTTGCCTGTAACATAAACGCCAGCGGCAGATGTGATTCGGCGATCGCTTCCATAATGGCGCTGCGGATATGGCCGTTGGCCATCATGTCGTTGTAGAGCGCGCCATGCGGTTTGACATAAGTTACCGGCACGCCGAGGTTTTGAGCCATGCCGGTGAGAGCGGCAATCTGGTATTGAATGATGGCGATGATTTCGATCGCTGGCAGCTTCATTGAGCGCCGCCCAAAGCCCGATAGATCAGGATAGCTTGGATGAGCGCCAACTATCACATTGTTGCGCTTGGCCGAGAGCAAGGTTTTTTTTATCACCACTGGGTCGCCGGCATGAAAGCCGCAAGCGATATTAGCCTGATCGATAAAGGGCATTACCTCGTCGTCTAGACCCATTGTCCAGGCGCCGAAGCTCTCGCCGAGATCGCAATTTAGTCGTAGT
>JGI20156J14371_10001532_pt1 | contig 18921 bp, 10 predicted proteins | sample COG_06_FD_14371 | JGI IMG/M metagenome (IMG submission 14371)
TCTCCTGATTTTGCTCTTAAATACTGCTGATTGAACCATCTTGTTTTGTCAAAATCAAACTTTGCTCCTGCCTTCCCTACTCTATCTAAACTGAATGATTCAATCAATTCCTCCATTGAGAAAATCTCTTGCGTAGTACCTGGATTCCATCCTAAAAAGGACAGCATATTTATAAATGCTTCTTTTATATATCCACCTTCTCTGTATCCTGAACTTGTTTCTTTTGTTTCAGGGTTAGTCCACTGAGTTGGGAAAACCGGGAATCCTAATCTGTCTCCATCTCTCTTACTTAATTTTCCATTTCCATCTGGCTTTAAAATTAATGGCAAATGTGCGAACTGTGGCATTTTATCCTCCCAACCTAGATATTTGTATAACAAAACGTGTAAGGGTGCAGATGGCAACCACTCTTCCCCTCTAATCACATGAGAAATTTTCATGGCATAATCATCTACCACATTGGCCAAATGATAAGTTGGCATTCCATCAGATTTGAAGATAACTTTATCGTCCATATGATTAGTATTTACAACAACCCATCCTCTAATAATATCGTTTAGTTTTACCTCTTCATTCCTAGGCATTTTTATTCTGATAGCATAAGGATCTCCCGCTTCCAATCTCTTACTTACTTCATCTTCTGATAAAGCTAAAGAGTTTTGCATAGTAGTACGAGTAACAGCATTGTATTGTGGAGAAGGAACGCCAGCAGCTTTCATTCGCTCTCTCATTGCAGTTAGTTCCTCTGAAGTATCAAAAGCATAATAGGCGAAACCATTTTTTACCAATTGTTTAGCGTAAGGTAAGTATATTGCTTTTCTTTCTGATTGCTTGTAAGGGCCATACTCACCACCATCAACAACTGACTCATCTAATTCAATTCCACACCATTTTAGTGCATCAATTAAATACTCTTCAGCACCTTCTACAAATCTTGTTTGATCGGTGTCCTCAATACGCAATATCATTTTGCCTCCTTGATTTTTAGCAAAAAGGTAATTATATAGTGCTGTTCTAACTCCTCCAATATGTAATGGGCCTGTCGGGCTTGGCGCAAATCTTACTCTTACTTCTGACATCTTTATTATTATTTTGAGTGGCAAAGATAGTGTTTATCTGATATAAGTAATTATATGCATATTAAAATTGTATTTTTGCAGCAATGAGGAGAAACACTACATCAGAATTGTTCAAAAAGCTGAATAATTTTATACGAAAATACTACCAAAATCAGCTGATTAAAGGAGGTATTTATAGTGTTGCAGTATTAATTATTTTCTTCCTTATTTTCTCAATTATTGAGCATTTTTCGAAAGCAGGAGTTGGTGTTAGAACTTTTTTCTTTTGGACATACATAATTATTAACCTGATTATTGCGGTAAAATATATTGTAATTCCACTTTTACATTTACTTCAATTAGGAGAAATAATCTCACATAAACAAGCGGCTAAAATCATTGGAAAACATTTCAATTCTGTTGATGATAAACTTACAAATATTTTAGAATTAACTGATGAGGAAAATTCAGATAATGATTTGATTATAGCTAGTATTGATCAAAAAATGGCAGATATTAAGCCTGTAAACTTCAATTCAGCTATTGATTTTAGAACCAATAAAAAATATGTTAAATGGGTTTTGATTCCTATTCTAATTATTGGATTGTTCTTTGTTTCTGGGAAGCAATACATACTTACAGAAAGCTCTGCTCGAATTGTAAAACACAATACCTTTTTTGAGCCAAAAGCACCATTTAATTATCAGATAAATGAAGAATTAAAATGCATTCAATTTGAAGATTATTTACTAAAAATAAAAGTAACTGGAAATGAAATTCCATCAAAAGTACAAATCGTAATAAATGATAACAGATTTAACCTAAAATCAAATGGGAATAATGAATTTGAGTATTTGTTTAAACATGTAAATTCTGATATAGATTTTCATTTATTAGCAGGAGGATATAAGAGTAAATTATACACACTTAAAAGTTTATTGCAACCAAAAGTTGTAGCAATTCAAGTTTCAATAAATCATCCCAATTACACAAAGAAAAGTAAAGAGATTGTTTTAAATAATGGGGATATTTTAGTAAGTGAGGGAAGTATTGTAAATTGGAGTATCTCATTACAAAATACGACTAATTCATCTTTTGTATTAGATAAAAAAGAAGTCAAAATATCTAATAATTATAAACTCAAATTTCAGACTCAAATTCTAGAAAATTCTTCTTATCAAATTATTAGTAAAAACAATAATAGCCTGATAGACACTCTTAACTATTCTATTAGAGTTATTAAAGATGAATATCCTCATATTTTGGTATCTCAAACATATGATACTTTAAATTCTCAATTTATTTTTAATGGGGAAGTAGAAGATGATTACTTACTTGAAAAATTAGAGTTTACATACAATATCAAATCCAAAGATAGTACTAATAATATATCTAAAAGTATTCAGATAAATAGAACTTCAAAAGAGGTGTTTTTCTATACTTTTAACTTCAATAGTCTACTTTTAAATCCGGGTGATGAGGTGGATTATCATTTTAAGATTTGGGACAATGATGGAGTAAATGGTACAAAATTTACAAAAAGTCAAAATTTTAAATTTACAGAATCTAGTACAGATGATTTGATAAAAAAGAAAGATGCTGAAAATGAGAAAACAAAAAGTGGGCTAAATAAATCTATTTCGTTAGCAGAAGAAATTCAAAAAGAAATTGCTGAACTCAACAAAACAATTTTAGAAAAAAAGAAAATTGGCTGGGAAGAGAAACAAAAAGCTAAAGAAATTCTTAAAAAACAAAAACAATTAGAAAAACAAATAAAAGATACTCAGAAGAAAAATACTGAAAACTTGAAAAACAAAGAGAAATTGAATTCCTCTATCTTAGAAAAACAAAAGAAATTAGAAGACTTAATGAATAAAGTTTTAGATACAGAAATGAAAGATTTGCTAAAAGAAATGGAAGAAATGATGGACAAAGCAGATAAAGAAAAGTTAAAAGATTTACTAGATAAGTTAGATAAAGAAAATGTTGACCTAGAGAGGGAATTAGATAGAGAGTTAGAGTTATTTAAACAACTTGAATTTGAGCAGAAAGTAGAAGAAACTCTAGATAAAATAACAGAACTAAAAGAAGCACAAAAGAAACTTCAGAAAGAAACTGAAAGTGGTGAAAAAACAAAAGAAGAACTTGCTAAAGAACAAGAGGAGCTCAGTAAAAAAATGGAAGAAATCAAAAAAGATTTGCAAGATTTAAGGAAGAAAAACATGGATTTGGAACAAAAAAATGAATTGCCTAATACTCAAAAATCAGAAGAAGATATAAAACAGGAAATGCAAAAAAGTAGTGATGCTTTAAAAAAGGGTCAAAAGAAAAAATCAAAGAAATCACAGGAAAGTGCTATTGAAAAAATGGAGGAACTTGAAGATAAACTAAAAAGTATGCAAGAAAGTTCTGGAGAAAATAAGCCGAAAGAAGATATGGAAACTTTACGTAAAATTTTAGAGAATTTAGTTACACTTTCATTTGATCAGGAGAGTTTAATTAATAAAGTAAATAACACCCCAAGAAACAGTCCAGAGTTTGTAAAAATGGTACAGCAACAAAACAAATTAGCTGATGATAGTAAGATTATTGAGGACTCATTATTTGCTCTAAGTAAAAGAGTTGTCCAAATTCAAGCTACAATAAATAAAGAGATTGCATCTATTAAAAGTAATATGTTAAAATCAACTAAGGAGCTTGAGAATAGAGATGTAAATAAGGCTGCAGAAAGGCAACAATTTGTTATGACTGCAACAAATAACCTTGCCTTACTATTATCTGAAATATTGGAGCAAATGCAAAAAGATTTAGAAATGCCTCCATCAAAATGCAACAAGCCAAAAAACTGTAATAAACCAAACCCAAACTGCAAAAAACCTTCAATGTCAGAGATGAAAAAAGCTCAGAAGAAACTGAATAAGGAAATGAAAAAAGGGAAAAATGGTAAGAAAGGAAAGGGGAAAAAGAAAGGAGAGAAGCAATCAAAAGAGCTTATGCAATTAGCAAAACAGCAAGAGCAAATAAGAAAACAGTTAATGGAGCTAAGAGATGAGATTGGTGAAAATGGCGAGAAAGGGAAAATTGATAAAATTATTGAGGATATGGAGGAAAATGAAAGAGATATTATCAATAATAGAATTACACAAGAAACTATAAACAGACAAGAAGAAATACTTAGTCGATTACTTGAAGCAGAGAACGCTAAGAGGGAGCAAGATGAAGACGATAAAAGAAAGGCTACAGAATGGGAATTTGAACCAGATAATACAACTGAAGAATATATGGAATACAAAAAGAAAAAAGAGAAAGAAGAAGAGCTATTAAAAACAACTCCAATTCAACTTACTCCATTCTACAAAAAGAAAGTAAATTCCTATTTTAACTCTTTAATAAAAGAGAACTAATGATAGCGTTTGAATACTTAGAAACAGAAGAAATAACAGAAATTAATCAAAATAAAAAATGGTTAAATCAAGTAATTTCAAATGAAGCTAAGGAAGAAGGAGATATTACTTACATTTTTTGTGATGATGACTATCTTCTTGAAAAAAATATACGATTCCTTAACCATAATACTTTAACTGATGTCATTACTTTTGATTATTGTGAAGGGAATTCTGTAAGTGGAGATATTTTTATTAGCATTGAAAGAGTAAAAGAAAATTCTGAGGTTTTTAAAGTTGATTTTTTAACAGAATTAAATAGAGTTATGGTGCATGGTTTACTACATTTGCTCGGCTATAAAGATAAAACTGAGAGGGAGTCAAATTTAATGAGAAAAAAAGAAAATTATTATCTTTCTAAATACTGAGAATCAAATGGTACTTGAAGAAAAATATGATGTAATTGTTGTGGGGGGAGGTCATGCTGGATGTGAGGCCGCACATGCTGCAGCAACATTAGGGTCCAAAGTTTTGTTAATTACTCAAAATCTAGAAACTTTAGCTAGAATGTCATGTAATCCAGCCATGGGTGGTGTTGCAAAAGGGCAAATTATTAGAGAAATTGATGCGTTAGGCGGAATGTCAGGAATTATTACTGATGCCTCTTCAATTCAGTTTAGAATGCTTAATAAAAGTAAAGGGCCAGCAATGTGGAGTCCTAGGGCACAGTGTGACAGAAAATTGTTTGAAAGAGAATGGCGTATGGCTCTAGAAGCAAATAAAAATATTGATTTTTGGCAAGATACAGTTGAAAATATAATGACTAAAAAGGGTTCAACAGTAGGTGTTATTACAAAAATGGGTGTTGAAATTCAAAGTAAATCTGTCATACTTTGTAACGGAACATTTTTAAATGGATTAATTCATCTTGGCAAAAAAAATTACAAAGGAGGAAGGTCAGGAGAGCCGCCAGCTGAAGGAATAACAAAACAACTAATTGAGTTAGGGTTTACTAATGGTAGGATGAAAACAGGAACTCCACCAAGACTTGATGGCAGAACAATTGATTACTCTAAAACTGAAGAACAAGCAGGAGATAAAAATTCTGTAAACTTCTCATATCTATCTAACAATCAATTATCTAAGCAACATTCTTGCTTTATAACTTACACTTCACCTGAAGTACATAGTATACTAAAAGAAGGTTTTGAAGATTCTCCTATGTTTTCAGGAAGAATAAAAGGTTTAGGCCCAAGATACTGCCCTTCAATTGAAGACAAAATAGAACGATTTTCAACTAAGGAAAGGCATCAGTTATTTATTGAGCCTGAAGGAAGAGATACTATAGAAATCTATTTAAACGGATTCTCAACATCATTACCAGAAGAAGTTCAGTTGAAAGCTTTGCGCAAAATTAAAGGTCTTGAAAAAGTAAAAATGTTTAGGGCTGGATATGCAATTGAGTACGATTATTTTCCTCCAACTCAATTAAAACATACACTAGAGACAAAATTGGTCAATAACCTTTTCTTTTGCGGGCAAATAAACGGAACAACTGGCTATGAAGAAGCTGCAGCACAAGGGCTAATGGCGGGAATAAATGCTCACCAAAACACTCATAATAAAAAGGAATTCATACTAGGGAGATCAGATGCATATATAGGAGTATTAATAGATGATCTTATAACAAAAGGAACAGACGAGCCCTACAGAATGTTTACTTCAAGAGCCGAATTTAGATTACTATTAAGACAGGACAATGCTGATATTAGACTAACTCAGAAAGGACATGAATTAGGACTTGCTAGTGAAGAAAGACTAAAACGCCTGCAAGTAAAGAAAAGTGAAACTGAAAAGTTAATAAAGTTTTTAGAGAAACAAAGTATTGAGCCAAATGATATAAATCCTGTATTAGAAAATAAAGGAACTTCAATTTTAAAACAGAAAGTAAAAATCAAGTCCATACTCTCTAGGCCACATATTTCAATTAAAGATTTATTAGTCTCTAAAGAACTTTACGAATTTTTAGAAAATGAAAAATTTTCAATTGAGTCAATAGAGCAGGCAGAGATTGAAATTAAATATGGCGGATATTTAAATAAAGAAAAGGAATCTGCTGAAAAACTAAGCAGACTTGAAAATATACAAATTATTGATGGTTTTGAATTTGATAAACTTCATTCGATTTCAACTGAAGGTCGTGAAAAATTAAAAGCTATTCAACCAAAAACAATTGGACAAGCATCACGAATAAGTGGCGTTTCCCCTTCAGATATAAACATATTATTAATCTACTTAGGGAGATGATATTACTAGATAAATGCCCAGTGTGCAGTGGCAATAGTTTAGATAAGCTTTTAGATTGTAATGACTTTACAACTTCTAAAGAAAATTTTACAATTGTTTCATGTGGAACATGTGATTTTACCTTTACAAACCCCAGGCCTTTAAACGAAAACCTAGGTAATTACTACAAGTCAGACATGTATATTTCCCATACAAATGATTCCAAAGGATTATTTAATTGGCTCTACCAGACAATAAGAAATTATGCAGTAGGCACAAAAGTTGCCTTACTAAAAAGTATAACAAAAGAAGGGACTCATTTAGATATTGGCTGTGGGACAGGTGAATTTTTAAATGCTTGCAAAAATGCTGGATACGCAACAAAAGGTATCGAACCATCAGAACTAGCAAGAACTCAAGCTAAAAACAATTACAATCTTGTAGTTAGCGACAATACTGACTTAACTCAGTTTAGTGAAGAAGAATTTGATAGCATAAGCATGTGGCACGTACTAGAGCATATCCCAAACTTAAATGAAACAATTTCACAATTTCACAAGATACTCAAGCCAAATGGAAAGATTATTATTGCTGTTCCTAACTATAAAAGCTGGGACGCAAGCTACTACAAAGAATTCTGGGCCGCATGGGATGTTCCAATACACTTATGGCATTTTTCAAAATCTACAATTGAAAAGATTTTCAAAAATCATGAATTTAGTTTGAGGAAAACCAAACCAATGATATTTGATTCTTTCTATGTTTCATTATTAAGTGAAGAATTTAAAATAGGTAAAAAGAATTTTACCAAAGGATTTGCAATTGGATTGATCTCTAATTTAATTGGCGTCATTTCGAAAAGAGGACATTCAAGCACTATTTATGTGTTTGAAAAGAAAAATTAAGCATTTAAATCGTTTCTAAGCAAAAAATAACTACACCTAAGGTATTAACACATTTTTTTTAAAATCTTTGAACGTTTAATGAATAGGCAATTAATTGATTAACAGTGTGTTGCTGATATTTTACAAGTTTTATATAAAAAATTGTATTTTTGTTAAATGAAAATAAGACTTACAATACTGTTTGGATTCATCTCAATAATTAGTTTTTCTCAATGTTTTGCTCCAAGCACACTTTTTGCTTCTAACATTAATTATTACAATGCAGAAGTAAATTGGAATTCAACAAACGGAACTAATCATTATAAAATTAGATATAAAATTATTGGGTCAGCTAGCTGGTCATATAAAAACAATATCGATTCTATTCTCAACCAAAAATTACTTACAAATTTAATTCCATTAAGCGATTACGTCTGGCAAATTAGAAGTCATTGTGACACAATAAATAGCAATACTTCAAATTGGTCAGTTACCGATACATTTTATACAAATACCCCCCTGTACCCAACAACAAGCACTCTGTCAACAACTAATATCAACTACAATAATGCTGTTGCAAACTGGGATACTTTAAGTAATGCAAATAGATATAAAATAAGATACCAACAAATCGGAACAGGTAGTTGGTCTAATTTGGGTCCAATATACAATCCAAATTCAAGCATTACAATCCCTCTATTACAACAAAACACCACTTACGAATGGCAAGTAATGTGTTATTATGATACAACTAATTTATTAGCTTCTTTGTGGTCAATTTCTGACACATTTACAACACCCTCATTTGTAGCTGCTCCATTCAACCCTATAGTAATAAATACACTTTCTAACACACAATGTAACACGTCATCTGAACTGACATTAATAGTAAGTCAAGAGGCTAATGAGCCTGATATAGGTACAAGTATTATTACTTCAGACGGAGGGANTTTTGANATAACCTCTATTANCTCAGGAGACTCTGTAGGCTTTGCAATAATGACGACTAGCACACANAATATTACCGCAACATTAAAAGCAGGAATAGTTGCAGGACAGAATTATGCTATTATAAATTCATACGATAGTATTGGGACATTGATTGGGTTTTTCTCAATTGAGAATGACAATGGAGGTATAAAAGTCAGTTCAACATCACCAAATGATGGAAATAATTATACAAGTGGCTTTATAAGTGAAATACACTTCATAAATCTATTTATTAATCCAAATATAGATGGGCCACTTTATTTTTATGCTAACATTAACTCTGAACTAAACGATCAATTTAATGATATTGATACAGTTCAAATATGGTGTAATTCTACAAGTATTTCAGAAAACAGTAGTGAATAAAAATCTGATTGGAATTTATGATATTTTTGGAAGAGAAATTCCTGAAACACAAAATAAGCTTCTATTTTTCAAATACACTGATGGGACCATAGAAAAGAGGTTGTTATTGAAATAATAGTGACCTAGGGAGGATTCGAACCCCCAACCCTCAGAGCCGAAATCTGATATTCTATCCAGTTGAACTACTAGGCCTTTTGGCAAAAATAGTATAAGTTTTAATACCACAATTTTTTATACTTTAATAAGTTATCTGATAGTAAAGTATTATTATTGCTTTTTTAATTATGAAAAAACTTCTTTTCCTTTTATTGCCCTTGTTTATCAATGCACAGGATGTTGCGATTGGTCAATGGAAAGACTATCTATCTTATAATTCTGCTTACTATATATGTGAAGCAAAAGAAAAAATTTACTGTGTTGCAAACGGAGGCCTTTATTATGTAAATACATCTGATGAAACAATTAACAGACTTTCAAAAATTACAGGATTATCTGATATAGGGGTAAAACAAGTTGCTTACTCAAAAGAATTAGATATTACAGTTATTACTTATGAGAACTGTAATATAGATCTTGTAAAAAACAATCAAATCATCAATATTTCTGACATAAAAAGAAAGGAAATCATTGGCAAGAAAGTTATAAATAACATTACAGTAAATAATGATATCGCTTATCTGTCTTGCTCTTTTGGATTAGTGCTTATCGACTTAGAAAAGAAGGAAATAAAGGACACTTACAATATAGGAAATGACAGTATAATGTTCGAGATAAATGGGTGTGGTATCTATGGGGACTCCATAATTACTGCAACATCAGAAGGTATGTTTTTTGCAAATATTAATTCAGGAACATTAGCTGATCACAATAATTGGTCCGTTCTTAGTGGGCATTCAAATGAAGAAACCTATGACAATATAATAATTGCAAATGGAGAGGTTGAGGGAGATTACTTTTTTGAAGTAATTAGTATTAGCTACAATAACCAGAATTTACTTAAAACAAATGCTGATAGCAGTATTTCAATAATTAATAATGATGGAACTATTTATGAATTAACCCACTTAAAGTTTGAAAATATCAAATATGCTTGGAATGATAATGACAATAATATTTGGGTAGCAGATTCAATTAATGGTTTACTAAAATTTACCAATTTTGAATATCAAGAAAGTTATATCCCAAATGGGCCAGTTAGAAATGAGATATATAGTTTAGAATTTTTTGAAAATACATTATATCAATGCCATGGAGGACACCTTAACTTTAGTTCAAGTGGTAAAATATATGATGGTGTGTCAAAGAAAAATACTTATGATGAATGGGTAAATTATAATAGTGTAACTCTTGGCGGATCTGTAGACGTATTAGAGGTTGCAGTAAGATATGGAACAGAGTATTTTGCTTCATGGAGAGATGGCCTGTCAGAAGTTAAGAATGGAGAATTAATTATTAAGTACGGTTTTACTAATACAGACAGTGTGCTAGAAACAGTATATGATTCACCAAATCAAATACAAATTTCAGATATAAAATTTGATAGCTATGGAAACTTATGGGGATTAAGCTCAAGAACAAATCATCCAGTTTTTGTTAAAAAAACTAATGGGGATTGGCGTTCATTTAGCATGAATCAAAACCCAACAGCACTATACTTTGATGATTTATTAATTGACTCTTACGACCAAAAATGGGGAGTAATAGCTAGAGGGGGAGGGTTGTTCGTTTACAGTGACAATAACACTATTGAAGACCCTTCTGATGATCAATACAAAATACTTAATATGAATTTAGGTAACGGCAACCTTCCATCAGTACATACTTATTGTTTAGAAGAAGATAGGAATGGTGAAATATGGGTTGGAACTGATAATGGGATAACCGTTTTTTATGACCCAGGTGCAGTATTTTCAGGCTCTAATTTTGATGCCCAACAAATTCTTATTACTGAGGGAGATTATGGGCAATACCTGCTCAGTGAAGAAAGAGTAAAATGCATATCAATTGATGGTGCAAATAGGAAATGGGTAGGAACAGAAAAATCAGGAGTATTTTTGTTATCAGAAGATGGAACTGAAGAAATATTACATTTCACAAAAAATAACAGCCCTCTTTTCTCAGATAATATAGTTGATATTGTAATAAATCCAGAAAATGGGGAAGTCTTTATAGGGACAGAAAATGGGTTAATTTCTTACCGCTCAAATGCAACAGAAGGTGTTGCTACTCAAAATAGTACCAAAGTATTTCCTAACCCTGTAAAAGAGACTTATAACGGGCCTATTGCGATTAGTGGTCTCGTAACAGATGCTAATGTTAAAATTACTGACATTTCAGGAAATTTAGTCTTTGAGACATTCGCAAACGGAGGACAAGCAATCTGGAATGGTAAGAATAAAAATGGTGAGCGATCTTCAACAGGAGTGTATTTAGTTTTCAGTACAGATTTATATGGAGAACAAAAAATGGTAAGTAAGATACTTTTCATACACTAATGAAATACAAAAGTAGAGCCATTACTCTCACTTATATTAAGCAAGGAGAAAGCTCAATAATCAGTAAAATCTTTACAGAAAAACATGGGCTTCAATCTTTTATTGTTAAAGGTGTTAGATCTAAAAAAGCAAAGAAAAAACTTGGACTTTTTCAACCCTTGCAGTTAGTTGATATTAATGCCACACTTTTTCCTAAAAATGGATTGCAGTATCTAGCTGAAATTACAATTATTGAAACGATTTCTACTGATAAAATAAACATGAATAAAAACTTCTTGGCTATATTTATTGCTGAGATAAGCTCTAAAGTATTACAAGAAAACGAACAGAATTCAGGGCTATTTAAATTTGTTTGGGAAATAAAACAAAAACTATATAACGCAAATACTGTAGATGAAAATTTTGCACTTCTTTTCATGCTTAATTTATCAAAATATTTAGGATTTCCCCCCTCAACTGAGAATATAAATGCTCCATTTTTTAATTTAGAAACCGGGGAGTTCTCGGCAAAAGCATTTAATTTGAACATCTATTTAAATGAAGAAAAAACAACAATACTTAAACATTTATTACTAGGGAAAAAAAATAATATCCCTCAAGAATTAAAATCAGAATTACTAAAAGATATCATGCAATATTTTAGACTACATCATTATAATCTTAGTAATATATCATCTCACTTAATAATAGAATCATTACGAAAATGAAGCAACTAATTCTTATAAGCTTTCTTTTGATGTGTAAATTGGCTTTTAGCCAAAACATTGAGGTTTTTGACAAAATACTAGCAATTCCAATAGAAAATGTGAATATTAAAAGTAAGCAAAAAGGAGTTATAACAAACAGTAAAGGGGTTTGTGCTATCAATAAATTTAAGGAAAACGATACACTAATAATCTCTCACATAGCATATCATCAAATACAAATTATTAAAAGCAGTATTAGTAGTAAAATATTTTTAGAACCTAGAATTAAAATACTTCCAACTGTAAATTTTGAATTAGATAAGAAAGCTCTTTTAGATCAAAATGACCCTATTTGTGAAACTGAAGCGGGCAATACAAAAATTGCAAGTAAAACAACAGCTGAAAAACTAGAAGGGAATTCAGGTGTAACTATTCAAGAAAGTCAAAGTGGTGGTGGGAGTCCAAATTTTAGAGGGATGGAGGCTAATAGGCTTTTACTTGTTGTAGATGGAATTCCTTTAAATAATGCCATTTACAGAAGTGGGCATCTACAAAGTTCGGCCTCAATAAACCCTTACTTTTTAGGCAGTATATATCTGGTATCTGGGCCCGCATCAGTTGCTTATGGTAATGGAGCTATGGGAGGTGCTTTGCTTTTTAACACCTACACAAATACTAGTCTCAATGAAAATAAATTTTACTTCAACCAACAATTTGAAAGTGCAACTAATGGAGTTTTATTAAATTTCTTGTCACAATATCATCACAAAAAACTAGCATTCACTTCTGGATTTTCTGTAAAATCTTTAGAAAATCTAAAGATGGGAGAAAATCGAAATCATGGATATTTGCAATGGGGTAAGGAGGGAATAGCAACTAATGGAAATGAGCAATTATTTACTACATATCAGCAAGCTGATTTTATGCATAAGACTTTCTATAATATCAATAAAAACAGCAGTATTCTTTTAAATACTCAATTTGCTACATCATCTAACATAAATCGCTTTGATAAACTCAATGACATAAAAGATGGGATAGCTAAATATAGTGATTGGTATTACGGCCCACAAAGCAGATTCTTGCAAAGCCTAAAACATTCTAATTTTAAAGAAACTATATTGTTTCAAAAAATGAACACCACACTATCATTTCAAGATGTTAGTGAATCTCGCCATAAAAGTAAAAAAAGCGAAAATCAACTTTCAAATAGATATGAAAATGTTAAAATTTATGATATTTCTTTTGACTTTAGCAAATCAATAAAGTCTTTAAATATCAGTTATGGATTGGGGAATAGATATCAAAAAGTAAACTCCAAAGCTGATAAGACTAGTAATAATATTATAAGTCATAATAGTACACGCTACCCTGATGGGGGGAGTAGTGTAAATGATTTTTTTAGCTACACTCAAGCAAAAATTCCATTACATAAAAAGTTAAAATTAGTAATAGGAGCAAGGTATAACCAAAATAATCTCACTGCTATATTTAATGACAGTACTACCTTCAATTTCCCTTATAAACAACTTCAAAATAATAATTCCTCACTCGTAAAATCAGCAAGTTTGGAATATAGTTTGAACACTAACACACTGTTTAAAACCTCTTACTATGGTGGATTTCGAAATCCTAATATTGATGACATTGGTAAAGTATTTTCAAAAAATGGTAATTATGTTGTAATTCCAAACGAAAAATTAGAAGCAGAATATTCTGATAATTATGAGATGACAATTAAATATTTCAAAGGAAAAATTAAAACTAATCTATCATTATTCTACACCAATATTAATAATGCTATTAGGCGTGAATTTTCAACTCTTAATAGTAAAGATAGTATGTTATATGATGGAGAAATGATGAAGATTCAAATGAATAAAAACATTGAGTCGGCAAATATTTACGGCATTAACATCAATGCTATATATGAATACAATAAGAGTTTAAATTTAAACGCAAACTTTAATTATCTAAAAGGGAATACAATGGAAAACCAACCTCTTTCTCACATCCCGCCTACCAATGGGAAACTTTCAATAAATTATACCATTAAGAAACAGGAGTTCGAGTTTTATGCAAAATATAATGCAGCTAAAAAATCAAATGAATATGATGATGGAGGAGTAGATAACCTAGAAGAAGCAACAATTAATGGAACGCCAATGTGGTACACTTTGAACCTTCAGTACAGTAATAAATTAGATAATGATATTATTATAAGCTGTGGGGTGCAAAACATTGCAGATATTCATTATAAAACCTTTAGCTCTGGAATTAGTGCAAGTGGTAGGAATTTTATTTTGGGGTTGCAAACTAATTTTTAATATTTTGAACACCTAAGATACTTAAGCGATAATATCTAATAAACATCAATTAATAACAAACAATTAATAACTATCCTTATCTTTGCAACTTATAAATATCAAAATGAAAAACCTTAACCTTTTACTAGCACTACTTTTTATTTCTTTTACTACCTCATCACAAATCTGGGAGGAGAACCTGCTAAAAACAAATGCTAATCCTACTTCTGCTGAAAAATTTGAAGCTTTCGAAAACTACCGTAAAGCCGTACCTTATACTAAAGGAAATGGATACAAACCTTATGCACGTGAAATGGATTTTGTAAACGAGAGAATTAAAGAAGGAAACGTATTCAATCCAAATGCATTATTTATAGAGTGGCAAAAGGAAAAAGAAAAATACAGCAACGCAAAATCAAGCACTTCAGGTAATTGGGTGTCTAAAGGCCCTATCAATACTCCAATAATTTTATCTAACAATAAAAAAAGAGGAAATGGTCGGGTGAATTGTATTGCTTTCGATCCTATTGATGAAGATATTATATGGATTGGCTCTCCGGCAGGTGGGCTTTGGAAATCAATTGATGGAGGAAGTAATTGGACAACAAATACTGATAATCTTCCTGTTATGGGAGTTTCTCATATTGCTATTGATCCTGTCAATAATCAAACAATGTACATAGTTACTGGTGATGCAAATGCAACTGATACTTATAGTATAGGAATTCTAAAATCAATTGACGGGGGTTCAACTTGGAATACTACAGGATTAAGTTACACTGTTGACCAAGAAAAAACAGTAAACAAAGTACTTATAAACCCTAATCATACTGATAGTTTAATTGCAGCTACTAACTCTAATCTAATGATAAGTTCAGATGGAGGAACTACATGGGCAACTACTGGTATTATTGGTAGATGGAGAGACATTGAATACAAACCAAATAATCGTAATGTTATTTATGCAGCTAAACAATCAAGCGGAGGGAGTAATGTCTATCGAACTATTGATGGTGGTACTAACTGGAATGTTATTAATAATGGTGTTTCATCAACTGGAAAACACAGGCCTTTAATTGCTGTAACTCCTGATAATCCTGAGGTTATTTACTCACTTTACTCTGCTTCTGATTATAGCTTTCATGGGTTGTATAAATCTTCTGATGCTGGTGATACTTGGATTTTACAATCTAGTACTCCTAATATTTTAGGTAGAGAAACAGATGGTAGTGATACTGGAGGTCAATCCTGGTACGATTTAAGCCTAGGTGTTGCAACAAACAATGAAGATTTAGTTTATGTAGGAGGTATTAATCTCTGGCGTTCTGATGATAGTGGTGCAAATTGGGATATAGATGCAAGTAGTGGAAATGGATCGAACTATTCTTACATGCATGTGGATCAACATGCTTTTGAGTTCAATCCACATACTCATGTTGCTTATGCAGGAAATGATGGAGGTTTTTACAAATATATGGATAATCTCAATAAATGGGTAGATATTTCAGATGGGCTTGAAATCTCTCAATTCTACAATTTAGGGCTTTCAAAATCAAACGCCAACAGAGTAGTTGCAGGAGCACAAGATAATGGTACTGAAATGCTAACTGGCTCTACTTGGGATGCAATTATGGGTGGGGATGGTATGGAATGCGCAATAGATCATTATGATGAGGATATTATTTATGCTGAATATCAATATGGAGGGCTAAGAAAATCATATAACGGAGGGAATTCATGGAATAATATTAAACCTGTAAGTTATGAGGGAGGGTGGAATACTCCTTATGAAATGCATCAAACTAACAATAATTTAATAGTAGCAGGATATGATGAGGTTTACCGATCAACAACTGCCGGAGCTATATGGGATTCCGTTTCTTTTAATGTAAGTAATGGGGCTGCAATTCGTTCAATTGCTTTAGCATCTTCTGATGAGGATTATATTTATGCAGCAACTTATAGTAAGATAAAAGTTACTAAAGATGCTGGGCAATCTTGGACCTATATAAAGCCTGGTTTACCAAATTATAACATTACTGATGTGGCTGTTTCAACTACAAATCCGGATAGAGTTTGGGTTACTTTATCTGATTACAATAATGCTCATAAAGTGTATGAATCAATTGATGCGGGAGATAACTGGACAAATGTCACTGGAAGTAATTTACCTGCTCTTCCTGTTAATTGTATTGTTTATCAAGGTGGTGCTAATGATGATTTGTATATAGGAACTGATGTTGGGGTTTATTACAAAGACAATACCATGTCTGATTGGGTGCCTTTTAATGATGGTTTGCCAAATGTTATTGTAAAGGAATTGGAAATACATTATGATGAAGGAACTATCAGTGCGGCAACTTTTGGAAGGGGGGTTTGGAAAAGTGATTTAAACACACTAAGTACTGTAAATTCTAATTACTTTAATAATGTTAAGTTTACAATCTACCCTAACCCTGCAGATGATAAAATAACTATTCATACTACTGAAAATAAGGTGTTAATTAGCATCTATTCTATCACGGGACAAAAGGTTATTTCTACAAAATCAAAGTCTATTAACACGGCTAGTTTAGCAAAAGGGTATTATGTTGTTGAGGTAAAAAGCGAATCAGGGACTAAAAGGAAAAAACTAGTTATAAAATAGCTTCCAGCTCTTTTATATAACTTCTTTTTCTGCTTTGCGGGGCGAAAATTAAACCAACATTTACTACTATTTTATCATCAATAAAATAAGTTTTAATTAGGAAGGGCCCTCCCATAAATCCGTATTCTAACTTCCAAAGCCCTCTATAATTATTATCATTATAATAAGGAGGATAGCTAGGCTCAATTTTCACAAAACTACCTTCCCTTTCTCCTTTTAGGTATTTAGCAAAAATATTATCTGTATTTTGTAAAACCTCAGCTTGCAAATTAGTGGTTTTTGGTATAAATGAAAAAGTTAAAATATTCTTTATTTCCTCTGATTTTGGAGGATTAAATGTAGCCCAAAAAACAGAATCTGAATTAGAAATTATTTCATATTCCTTAGGGATAATAACTTCTATTCCAAAATGATTAAAAATTTCTTTTTCAGCATTCTTTTGCGATAATTTAGCAAAAGTATTTCTTATATATTTTACTTCTTTCAAGCTGACTATAGAAACTAATTTATTAAGTTCTTTAAGTAATTGTACTCCATTGTTATCCCAATTTAATTGTGCAACAAACTGCCCTTTAGCCCACTTGTCTTTTTGACTTGAATGGTCAACGCCCTCAGCAATTATTACAATATTTTTGTGAGTTTTTAATATTGACTTAAACTCACTTTGATTAATCTGTACAACTCTAAAGGCACTCTCATTCTGATTTATTCCTTCTAAAATTTTACCAAAAGTCGCATAAGCCAAACTATCAACACCACTCTCCCACAAAGCATCAGCAACAACAAAAATTACTTCTGAATTTGTTCCTGTTGAAGATGGTAAGGTTTGAACTCCATCACCACAAGAAAACAGAAGGAATGTAAGTATAATAAAATATCTCATTAACTTGAAGGTAAAAGAATTTTCGTCCCAGGCTTGAGGTTATCACTTTCCAAGTTGTTTAGTGATTTAATCTTCCAAACACTTAAACCATCATGCTTTTTAGCAATTCCCCAAAGCGTATCCCCTTTTTGCACAATATATTCATTTTTTGTAATTTTTTGCAGTTTTTCTTGTGTTTTTTGATTGTTTTTTACATAAATCACTAATTTATCTCCAATGTCAAGGTTTGTTGTTTTTAAATTATTCCATTCTTTCAACTCAAAAACATGCACATTATGATCTTTAGCAATTCTACCTAAATAATCCCCCTTATTTACTCTGTAAACTATTCTTTCTTCATCAATAAGGATTTCTTTATTATCAACAGCTTCAATAAAAGTATAGTTCGTTTCTTCATTAAATCTAAAATCATTTGCAGCAAATTCAGGTAAAACAACTACTGACTCATTAGGAAAAATATCCTTTTTATACGCAGGGTTTAAATACAGAATTGTTTCTTTATTCACGCAAATGATCTCAGACAACACTTTTACATCAACTTGTTTTTTAAGAGTTAATGTGTCTGTTTTTCCTACCTCAATTTCTGTTGTTTGAGGAATAATGCCATGTTCTTTTACATAATTCATAGCATAATTTACAGCAATAAATGTTGGAATGTAATTTCTAGTTTCTCTTCTTAAATAAGGATGTAAAACCCAAAAGTCATTACTTCCAACAGTGTTAATTTTCTTTTGAAGATATCCAGGACCACCATTATAAGCAGCAAGTACCAGATTCCAATCACCAAAAGTATCGTACAATTTTTCAAAATAAACACAAGCTGCCTCAGTTGCTTTAATTGGGTCTTGCCTTTCATCCATGTAAGAAGTAACATTTAGTCCGTATTGTTTGCCTGTTAAATACATAAATTGCCAAAGTCCAGTTGCACCAGAATGTG
>JGI20156J14371_10001534_pt1 | contig 18920 bp, 20 predicted proteins | sample COG_06_FD_14371 | JGI IMG/M metagenome (IMG submission 14371)
TCCCATGATCAGGTGATGTTCTTACTATATTCAATCCAGCTGTATAATTTACTCCCTCACCAAATGATAGTGTTTTAAAAGGAACTAATCCTTGGTCGTGATACATAGCCAAAACCGCATCATATTTTTTATAAGCTCCTGATCCAAAAAAACTATCGCTAGGAAAAGGGCCAGAAATGAGGCTCCCTAATTTTGAAGCTTCTAATAATGCTGGTATTAATAATGTATCGTCTTCATTTCCAATTACGCCTCCATCTCCGACGTGAGGGTTAATGGACAATACAGCAATCTTAGGTTTATTAATTCCAAAATCGATTTTTAATGAGTTCTCTATAAGTTTAATTTTATTTTGAATTACATTAAAATTAATTTTTGAAACTATATCTTTTAAAGGGATGTGATCGGTCAATAACCCTAATTTCAATTCTTCGCTAAGCATAAACATTAAGCTTTCACCTTTAAACTGTTTAGATAAATAGTCAGTGTGACCTGGAAAATCAAATTTTTCGTTCTGGATATTTTCTTTATTTATAGGAGCAGTAACCATAATATCTGCAACATTATCATTTATAGCTTTTACAACTGCTTCAAGCGAAAGAAATGAAAGATTTCCTGATTCTTTTGTTGATTTACCAAACTCTAATTTAAAAGTCTCATTCCAAACATCAATGACATTGATTTTTCCTGCTGTTGGACGTTGATTCAAGTTAATTTTATTGAATGTTAAATTTAATTTATAATTTTTTGCCTGAGACACAAGAAATTCAAGATTTGAAAAAATAAGGGGTGTAAAAAATTCTAAAATTCTTGAATCTTCAAACGATTTAAGAATAACCTCTGTTCCAATCCCGTTTAAGTCCCCACAAGAAATCCCTACAACTGGACGATTATTAACTTCCATATATAATTATTGTATTTATCACTAATTTTACAAAAATAATTATAATTAAAAGAAATGTTTACTGGAATTATTGAAAACGTAGCTCAAATTACAAAATTAGAAAAACACCAAAGCAATTTAAATATTACCTTAAAATCGAAACTAGCTTCTGAGTTTAAAGTAGATCAAAGTATTTCACATAATGGCATTTGTTTAACAGTTGTTTTTATTGAAAATGATTACTATTGTGTTACCGCAATAGAGGAAACTATTAAAAAAAGTACTATCGGCTTATGGAAGGTAGGCGATAATATTAATTTGGAAAGAGCGATGAAAATTGGCGATAGGTTAGACGGACACATGATTCAAGGACATGTTGATCAAATTGGCCAATGTACCAAAGCAATAGAACAGGACGGTAGTTGGTTATTCACCATTAAACATAAGTTATTAGACAATGTCACTGTTGAAAAAGGTTCAATTGCAATAAATGGGATTAGCTTAACGGTTGTGAATTCTAGAAGAAATTGTTTTAGTGTTGCTATAATACCTTATACATTTAACAACACCAATTTTAATCAACTGAAAGAAGGGAATAATGTTAATTTAGAGTTTGATGTTTTAGGAAAATATATTACAAAAATATTATCTAAAAGCACTTGATTACATCTTAATTATCCAGAGCAATGGGTTTATAGGTGTTGTGTTTTGAAAAACACTAAACTGAATAGAAGATTTCCCTGTTGAACTATTAGTAAAAACTTCTCCAATATTTTGTCTTGAAGAAACTCTATCCCCTTTTTTTACAAATACTTTAGCTAAGTTTTTATATGCTGTAATATAATTACCGTGTTGAACTAAGACAGTTGGATTACTACCCTTAAATTGAAGTACAGAAAGAACGACTCCTTCAAAAACAGTCCTAACTTTTTCTTTACTAGCTGTAGCAATCACTATTCCATTACTCTTGATCTTTGCTGTTTTTACTACAGGATGGGCTTGTGTTCCAAATCTCTGCACCACCACACCGCGAATAACTGGCCATGGCAATTTTCCTTTGTTAAGTACAAAGTTTTTAGAAAGTTCCATTGCTTCAGGTGTTAAGTTGAAAGTAACAGAATTATTCTTTTTCTTGTTAGATTTTTCAATAGCTTCTCTTATAAGGCGTTCGATTTCTTTATCTATTTGAGAGGAGATTTTTTGTTTATCTGCAATTTCTTTAATATACTTTTTTTCTTTTTTCCGTAAGTCAAACACCAAAATATTGGATTGATTTTTCTCAACTTCCAGTGATTTTTTTACTGATTTATTGACTTCTAGTAAACTTTCTTTTTGAATTTTCTGAGTATTTAATTCTTCATTGATGTTTTTAATCTTGTCCAGTAAAGCTGATATTTTAATTGCTTGTTTTTTTCTAAAAATTGCAAATTGTTTTATGTATTGAATTCTTTTGTATGCTTGAAAAAAACTTTCAGAGGAAAGTAAAAACATTAATCTACTTTTTCCTGATTTTGTTTTGTATGATTTAAGGATAATTTCCTCGTAGGATTTTTTAACATTTAATAACTCCTCATTTAATTCGCTTTGTTTTTTTAAGTTTACTTTAATCTCATCGTTCAATATGTTAATTTGTTGGTTAGTTAACTTAACTAGTTCTTCCTTTCGCTGAATTTTTAAATTTAACGTTTCAATATCGCCATAAACTGCTTTTTTTCTTTTTTTATTGTTGGATAATAATTCGTTTATTAGCTTAATTTCTTTTTGAATTTCTTTTCTTTTTAACTCCAACTCCGCTTTATTACTTTTTTGAGAAAATCCGTTATTTAGAAATAACAACATCAAAGAACAAATTAGATATAAATATATTTTTTGTCGATTAATCATAATTTAATTTCTTTATAGCCCTTTGGTATTTTAAAGAAAAAATTATCTAACTGTTTAGTATTTACCAATCTAAGTCTGAGTGAAATTTCCAGTTTTTGATTTTTATTAATTGAAGTTATTTTTATTTTTCCAGGGAAAAAAGATTGACCAATTAAATAATATCCATCATACGCAATTTTCAAACTTGAATCTTTTGAGGCGATCGATTGAGTGTTTAAACTAAAATTTTGAGGATTAAAAACGTATCTAATGGTGGTTGTTTGATTATTTATTTGAGCTTCCAAACCGTAAAAACTATCTAATTTTGATTGTTTCCATTTGTTACTTTCTAAATCTGTAATAGGTTGTCCTAAAAAAATATTTTGAAAAGAATTGAATGTTATGTCATTATTTAAAAAAGAAGAGAGGTACTTATAATCACCCTTATAGTAAGTCTTAGATATTTTTTCATAAAAATCGAGACTATTCTTTGTAAAAAAAGCTTTAAATAAAGGGATTAAAACAGATCCTTCAATTAGAATTTTATCATCTTTTTTTATTTTGATTCCTAAATTAAATTGATTTTTTGAATTATTATTTAAAATAGTTGCCTGAGATCTTATTTGTATAAAATCGAATTCAGGTTTTTTATTTATTACTTGACTCAACAGCGATTTAGTTGATATTTTTTTAAAATCAGGCTTGTTTTCGGTGTTTTTTAAAGATTTACACCCTATTAATAGTAATGAAAATAAAAGAATAGTTTTTTTCATTTTAAGCAAGTTAAATTAACTCGCTGAAATCTCCAATATTAATTTCACGACCCTGTCCGTCGTATGTGCAATTATTCCCAATCATAGACTTTTCGATATCTGCATTTTTAATAACAGAATTAGCTTGAATAATGGTATTAGAAATTGATGAGTTTATAATTTCTGAACCCTTGCCTATTGAAACATAAGGCCCAACAAAGGAGTCTTTAATAATCACATGTTCATCAATATAGCAGGGGTGAATAATTTTAGAATTTATTAATTTAATTTTTTTAGAAACAAAATTATTATTGTTTTCATATAAAATAGCTTTGTTTGCCGCAATACATTTTTTTACATTTCCACAATCAAGCCATTCTTTTACTTCTCCAACTAAGAATTTTCTTCCGTCTTTCATCATTGCCAATAAGCCGTCGTTTATTTGATACTCACCAGAGTTCATTTTATTTTTAGAAATAACCATCTCTAGTTTTTCTTTTAATTGTGATATTTCCTTGAAATAATAAATTCCAATAACTGCTAAATCTGAAATAAAATTTTTTGGTTTTTCAACTAAATCTATGATTTCATTATTTTCGTTTAACTTAACAACGCCATATGCCTCGGGGTTGCTTACCTGTTTAGTCCAAATAACGGCATCTGCATTTTTATCAAACTTTTGATCTACTCTAATTAATGTGTCTGGATAAATTACAATTGCGCTTCCGCTTAAAGATTTTTTTGCACACATTATAGCATGGCCGGTCCCAAGAGGTTTTAATTGTCTAAAAATAGTAGCTTTAGAATTGTATTTCTTGGCCAGTAAATCAAGATTTTTTTCAACAATTTCATCAAAAAAAATTGGATCTCCTATTATAAAAACCATCTCATCTATTGGCTCATCAACAAGTTTTATCGTGTCGCTAACTAACTGATTTAATATTGGTATTCCTGCTATTGGAACTAAAGGTTTTGGAGTAATTAAAGTTTGAGGTCTTAACCTTGAACCTCTGCCTGCCATTGGAATAATTATTTTCATATTATTTTAATTAATACCTGTGCTTCCAAAGCCTTTGTCTCCTCTTTTGGATTCTCCTAGTGATTGTGATAGTTTCCATTTTATTGATTCATACTTAGAAATTACCAACTGGGCTATTCTATCACCAGAATTGATTTTAAAATTTTCGGATGATAAATTAATTAGTATTACTCCTACTTCTCCCCTATAATCAGCATCAATAGTTCCTGGTGAATTTAAAACAGTTATTCCTTTTTTTAATGCAAGGCCACTTCTTGGTCTAACCTGAGCTTCAAAATTTTTTTCTAATTCTAAATATAATCCTGTCTTAACAAGGACTCTATCTTGCGGNTGTAGAANAATTGGTGATTCTANAAAGGCCCTAATNTCCATTCCAGCAGAAAATGATGACTCATAGGCAGGAAGAGGATTTGAAGATTTATTAATTACTTTAACAACCATACATTTAAAATACAAACAAATTAAAGATTTCTAATTATTGGAAAATCTTAAATTTTTAATTATTCAAAGCTTCTGCTCCACCAACAATTTCTAAAATTTCATTTGTTATAGAGGCTTGTCTAGCTTTATTATATGTTAATTTTAATTCATCTCTTAACTCAGATGCGTTGTCTGTTGCTTTATGCATTGCGGTCATTCTAGCGCCATGTTCACTAGCAAAAGAGTCTCTAACAGCCTTGAATAACTGCATTTTTAAAGACTTTGGTATGAGTGTATTGACAATTGATTCCTGGGAAGGTTCGAAAATATAGTCCATTTTTAAAGAATCGTTAGACTCAGAAACTGGAATAGGCAAAAACTGCTCAGACTTTATAATTTGTGTGGCGGCATTTTTAAAACTGTTATAAACTAATTCAATATGGTCATATTCATGGCTTAAATAATAAGTCATTAAATTTTCACAAATTGATGAAACATTTTGATAGTTTAAATTATCAAATAATTCACTTTCGTTTTTAATGATTTTTTCAGTTTTAGAGAGCGAATCATTTATTTTTTTTCCGATAGTTAAAAAGTGAATTTCAGAGTTTTTGTACTCTGGCTTTGATTTTAAATTATTGACTTCTTTAAAAATGTTAGCATTAAATGCTCCGCATAAACCTCTATTAGAGCTAATTGCCACTATTAAAACTTTATTAATTTTTCTTTTTAAGCTGAAAGACTTATCCTCCGACGAACCGCTAAAACTATTCATTAGCTCTGACAGCTTATTAGAATATGGCCTCATTGCAGTGATAGCGTCTTGAGCTTTTTTTAATTTCGCTGCTGAAACCATTTTCATCGCGCTTGTTATCTGCATCGTGGAAGATACAGATCCAATTCTAATTCTAATTTCCTTGAGGTTCGCCATTATTTTTTTTAATAGGTTGAACTTAACTCTTCAGCTGTTTTTGTTAAAACAGAAACAACGTCTTCAGTTAATTTTCCCAATTTGATTGTTTCCATTGTTTTTTTATGTTTTAAATTTAAAAACTCAATGTATTTTTTTTCAAATTCTTTGATTTTTTCTACAGGAACCTTTTTTAGTAAATTTTTTGAACCTGCAAAAATTATTGCTACCTGATCTTGAACAGTAAAAGGATCATTTTGAGCTTGTTTTAAAATTTCTACATTTCTTTTACCTTTTTCAATCACATTTAATGTAGCGTCATCAAGATCAGATCCAAATTTAGCGAAGGCTTCAAGTTCTCTAAACTGCGCTTGATCCAATTTCAAAGTTCCTGAAACTTTTTTCATAGACTTTATCTGAGCTGAACCACCAACTCTTGAAACGGAAATTCCCACATTAATAGCTGGTCTTACCCCAGCATTAAATAAATTAGATTCTAAAAATATCTGGCCGTCTGTAATAGAAATTACATTTGTTGGGATATATGCTGACACATCTCCTGCTTGTGTTTCAATAATNGGTAAAGCCGTAAGTGAACCNCCTCCTTTAACAATAGGCTTTAAAGAGTCTGGTAAATCATTCATTTCTTTGGCTATGTCATTATCAGCAATAACCTTTGAAGCTCTTTCTAACAATCTAGAATGCAAATAAAAAACATCCCCAGGATAAGCTTCTCTTCCTGGTGGTCTTCTTAATAATAATGAAACTTCTCTGTAAGCTACAGCTTGCTTAGATAAATCATCATAAATTATAAGGGCTGGACGTCCAGTGTCTCTAAAAAACTCTCCAATAGCTGCTCCAGCAAAAGGAGCATAAACTTGCATTGGAGCTGGGTCAGAGGCATTGGCGGCAACAATTGTAGTATACGCCATCGCACCTTTATCTTCAAGAGTTTTAGCAATACCTGCAACTGTTGAAGCCTTTTGACCAATAGCTACATAAATACAATAAACAGGTTCTCCTGCATCATAAAATTCTTTTTGGTTTAAAATTGTATCAATACATACAGTTGTTTTACCTGTTTGTCTATCCCCAATAACTAGTTCTCTTTGACCTCTTCCAACAGGAATCATAGCGTCNACTGATTTAATCCCTGTTTGTAACGGTTCGTTTACTGGCTGTCTGAAAATTACACCAGGAGCTTTTCTCTCAAGTGGCATTTCATAGAGCTTACCTTCAAGGTTTCCTTTTCCGTCAATTGGCTTTCCAAGAGCATTAACCACTCTTCCGACAATTTTTTCTCCAACATTAATAGAGGCTATCCTTTGTGTTCTTTTTACCGTATCGCCCTCTTTGATTTCTTTGGAAGGTCCTAATAAAACAATCCCCACATTATCTTCCTCAAGATTTAAAACAATTCCTTCTAGCCCGGAGTCAAACTGTACAAGTTCTCCATATTGCACGTTTGATAAACCATAAACTCGCGCAATTCCATCTCCTACTTGTAATACTGTTCCAACTTCGTCTAATGATGCCGACGCGTCTAATCCTGTTAATTGTTGTTTTAATATTGCTGATACTTCAGCAGGCTTAATTTCTGCCATAATTTATGTTGTTAATAAGTTCGTGTTTTTATTAAATTCTTGTTTAATGCTTTTTAATTTATTTTTAAAACTAGCATTGTATTCTATATCCCCAACCCTCAAAACAAAACCTCCAATTAAGGTTTTATCTATTTTATTTACAAGGTTAGTTTTTTTATTCGTTAATTTAGAAATAGTAGACAAAACTTGATTTTCTAAATCCTTAGATAAAGGTACCGCAGTGGTAACCGTAGCAAGCTGAATGTCTTTGTGTGAGTTGTAAAGCTCTTTGTATTTTAAGGCTACAGAATCGAATATATTTAACCTATTGTTATCGTTCAAGACATTTAACAAACTCAAACTGGTGGTGCTAAGTTCTTTAAAAATTAATTTTAGAGAGGATACTTTAATACTATTTTTTATAATATTACTATCCACCATATGCTTTAACTCGATATTATTGTTAAAAGTTTTAGTAACAAGTTCCATGTCTTGAAAAGTTTTTTCAACAGAACTCTTTTCTACTGATTCTAACAGAAGAGCTTTAGCATATCTTATGGCGGCACGATTTGATTTCATTTATTTAAGAGAAACATCTTTGACTAACTCCTTGACTAATTCCATTTGGGATTTATCGTTTGAAAGTTTCTCTTTTAAAACTTTCTCAGCTATCTCAACTGAAAGGCTAGCAACTTGATTTTTTAAATCAACAATGGCTGCATTCTTTTCGCTTTTGATAGTCTCTTGAGCTTGTATTAATATTTTTTTTGCTTCTATGCTAGCTTCATTTTTAGCATCGTCAATTAATTTTTGTTTAATTTCTCTAGCTTCTTTAAGTAAGCCGTCTCTTTCAAGCCTAGCTTTTTTAAGAGTCTGCTCGTTATCAGATTGTAATGAAGCCATTTCTTCTTTGGCTTTCTCTGCTGAAAGCAATGCATTTTTAATACCCTCCTCTCGTTCATTAACAGAGTCAAGAATAGGCTTCCACGCATATTTCTTAAGCAAAAAAATTAGACAAACAAATATAACTGTCTGCCAAAAAAATAAACCGATAGAAAATTCGGATAAAAGTTTTTCCATTTTTTAATTTTTAAATTATCTTTTTTCAGTACGGTAATTAACATTACAGCACTGAAAAAAGTTTGATAATTGGCTTAAAGCGCAAAAAGCGCAGCAAAACCTATCCCCTCAACAAGAGCGGCTAAAATAAGAGCAGCAACTTGAATTTTTCCACTGGCATCAGGCTGACGGCCAATAGCTTCCATAGCTCCTTTTCCTGTTAGTCCGATTCCAATTCCAACTCCGATTACTACTAGTCCTCCTCCTACGATTACTGGTATTTCCATATTTATATAATTTTAATTAAACATTCTTTTTTTAATGATCTTCCTCCGCAACTGCAAACCCAAAATATAATGCCGATAGCATTGTAAAAATATATGCTTGTAGTAGCGCTACTAAAATTTCAATAATTGAAATAAAGAATGCTAATACAAACGATAGACTTGATCCTATCATGTTATTAAAAATAAACATCAAACCAATTAAACTATACAGAACTATGTGACCAGCTTGAATATTGGCATAAAGTCTGATAAGTAACGAAAACGGTTTGATGAAAACTCCTAAAAGTTCAATTGGGGCTAGTACTATTTTTATAAGCATTGGCACTCCAGGCATCCAAAAAATATGTCCCCAATAATTCTTGTTTGCTGTTAAATTTGTAATTAAAAAAGTTAGTAAAGCCAAGGAAAATGTTACGGCAATATTTCCTGTAACATTCACGCCAAGCGGAGTTAATCCTAACATGTTTAGAAACCAAATAAAGAAAAATACTGTCAATAAAAAGCTCATATAATCCTTATATTTTTTTTCTCCAATATTTGGAATAGCAATATCGTCTCGTATATATAATATAATCGGTTCAAAAAACCTTCCTATTCCTTTGGAAATACCATTATTAGAAATGAAAGAATTTGCCAAGCTTCTAAAAAGTAAAAACATTAAAATAGCAACCAATATGATAGTTGCTATATTTTTGGTTATTGAAAAATCTAGTGGCGCATAATTAGTAGGATGATGATTCTCATCATAATTAAATACTCCTTGCTTGTTTGTTTTATAAATTTTACTGTCGTGATAATTTAATTTGTAATAGTTGCCATCACTCTCAACTACTTTTTTTCCATGTTTTAGAGATGATGACATAAAAAAGTGAAACCCATTATCATATAAAATTACCGGAAGAGGAATTTCTATATAAACTTTTTTTCCTGTTTGTTCATCAGTGTAAGAAGTTAAAGAATAAGAATGGCTGTCTTTTAAATGGTGATTAATATATTCTTTAATTTCAGATTTTTTTGAACCCTTGGAGTTTGTTTCTTTTGTATTTATTTCAAATGAAGCCTGTAAGTAAAATGATCCTACAAAGAATAAAGTTATAATTGGGAATAATTTTATAAAATTCTTCAATTTTATGTCTTAGTCAGGGTTAAAAAATAATGCCGCAAATGTAATGTTATAAACTAAAAAATAAAAATTAGAAATGTAAAATTTTAACAAAATTTCATCAATTAAAAAAATATGGCTTATTAGAGCTTACTATTTATACTTTTCAACTGTTTAATTAATATGTAAAATGATATAATAACACCAGTGATTGTAAAGATTGAGGTCAGTAATTTTTCAGAATCATAAGAATTATCTAAGTGTTTTCCAATCTTAGAAAAGCAAAAAATAATTACTCCCATTTGAAAAACAAGACCGATAAAAATTAAATAAGGATTACGCTGTTTTTTCTGTGGGCGTTTGTTTTTCATCACTTGTTAAAGCTTTCATTTTTTTTGCTCCCTTCATCGAAATATTCGCATCAACATTAGCGCCAGACTCAACTGCAAGTTTTCCAGCCACAACATCTCCTTCAACTCTTGCAGAGGATTTCAGTGACAATATTCCTGAAACATCTAAACTTCCTTTAATTAACCCTGCGATATCAGAATTTGAACAAGTAATTTTTCCAGAAACAACACCATTCTCACCAACAACAACTTTACCCGTTGTGGTTATTGTGCCTTCAACATTTCCATCAATTCTAAAGTCTGCTTTAGAAGTTATGTCTCCAACTACTTTTGTTGTTTTTTCTATGATATCTATTGAATTAGAATCTCTTGATTGTTGCATGTCGTTATTGTTAATTAAACTAAAAGCCATAAATTATTTTATAAACAAGTCTAAAGTCTTGTATATCAGCATATTCTTATACTGGGAAGACAAAACTACAAAATTATTATTAAGTTTTAATAATTCTATTTTTTCCTCGAGAAAGTCTCTTAATTTATTCGCGTTTTCTAAATTTAAAAAATCTCCTATTACTAAAAAATTAGTAGTCTGATTGTAAACGTCCAATGAAACTCGTGTAGTATTACCCAATACATTTTTGATTTTTCCTAAAACTTCCTGATTTAGTGACTCACTATCGACACTGTAAACTAAAAGGTGTTTCCCTGATTTTTCATTATCTTTTTTAAATTTCCATTTTTTATTGATCTCTTCACTAATACCTTTAAGTTCATTTGCTCTGGATGAATTAGGGTATTTGTTTACAATTTCTTTAAGCATTTCTCCATAATAAAGTATTCCTTCTAACCTCCCATAAGAAGCTGCTTTTAATAATTCATAATCCACTGAAATTTTTTGACTTTCAATAAAGTTTAATTGCTTGTCAATTTCATTTATTACCAATTTAAATTTTTGTTCTTTAAAAAGACTTTGAAGGCTGTCCAATTTTTTGATCAGAAATTCTTCTTCAACGACCAAGCTATTAGTGTTTTGTAAAATCTTTGAGAATTTTGAATTAGGGAAGTTGTAAATTATTTTAACTTTTATTTCTTCTGCAGTTTTTAAGCCTTGTTGTTTATACAGCTTATAAAGTAAATAATTAGCCTCAGCTAAAAAGTTTTGTTTTGGATTAGAATTTATTAATTTTTTTAAACGACTTTCTGCAGAACCGTAATCATTATATTTAACTAAGTATAACTCTGCCAGTCTTAAATGAGAATCGTTTTTTAAATTAAATATACTGTCTTTTTGGGCCTTAGTCCTTGGTATGGAGGAAAGTAAATCAGATTTTTCATCTGAAACAAATGGCTCTGTTTGATTGGTTTCCTTTTCATTAAATCCTTTCTCGCTTAGCTGCACTTGACTTGTTTGGAATGAAATGGGTTTTCTCCAATAAGTTTGCCTTACCCTAACGCCCCACAAAGTTTCGAACGAATTTTTGCCTAATTCCACTAAATTATCATTGTAGAAATAGAAACTACTTTTTTTAGATTTTGATTTAAAGCCTGTAGTTTGCCTATTAATCTTTTCTTGTTTTTCATCATCAACTTTAATCTGGGTTTCGTTACGTTCAATTTCTTTTAAGATATTGTTTAATTTTTCTGAACCATATGATGAAATTTTTATCAAACTATCGTAAAGGTTGATGTTGTTTTCTAACTGAATTATTTGACTTATTCCTTTTTTTTGTCTTTGAATTTCCCAAAACTTTTTTGATTTTTTATCCAAATTATTTAAAGTACTATCCAAATATTTTCCTGCAATTAAATAGTCTGAATTTTCAAAATTAATTTTTGACATTTTCATAAAAGCTCTATATAACAGCTCCTTGTCATTACTGTTTTCTCTTATGGCTTTATTTAAATAAATCTTTGCTTGGTTGTTAGAATCTTTTGAAAAAAGAAACATAGAATAATTGAAAAAAATTTTGTCTAAAAAATCTTCGTTTTCATAATTTTCAATCATTTTTTTAAATTGAGATTCCTTTTTGTTGTTTTCCAGTGAACCGAGTAGCAATGTTTTAAGTTTGGCATTCACGAATAATTCTCTTGGAATTTTTCTATTAAACTGGTAAACTTTTTTAAAAAAAACATTAGCAGAATCTTTATTTGATTGCTTTTCAAGTATTTGACCCAAAATGTATAAATACCTCGCTTTTTTTAATTTATTATTTTCAATTTCATATGCAATTTTTAAAGGTTTGACTGCTTTTTTTTCTTCATCTAGCTTTAAATAAGCCATGGCTAAAGTTGCCTTTGCCTCAGAAATATTTTCTTTACTTAAGCTTTCTTTTTGTAATAATTTATTTAAGATTTCTAATGCTAGATTTTCTTGTTCCAGTCTGATATTAGCTTTTGCTTTCCAAATTAACGACTCGTCTATTATTGTTTGTTCTTTTGATTGTTTAAAGACTTGATTAAAAGCATCTAATGATGGAACAAATCTTTGGTCCAAATATCGAGCTTTGCCCAAAAGCATGTACGCGTTTGCGATTTTTGGATTCCATTGGATTCCATCAATTTGCATGGAATGTTTCTGAACTGTTTTGGCTGCTTTTTCTTCTCCTCTCAAAAACTTTTCATTCTCAATGCCGCCAACAGTAATAATGTTTTGGGAAATATTTAATTTTTCAATCGGTAAAATATCCCAATAATTTTCTTTAAAACCTTCTTCTGTCTGTAAAAGCCCTTCATTTAAAGACTGGTTTCCATTGAAAAGAACGTTGTAAGAGGAAACCATAGAGTGGTAACCTTTATTAATAGGTTTATTTTTTTTAGTAGAACAAGCTAAAAAAACAAATAATAAAAATATGACGTATATAAAATTTTTCAAATTAAAAGGGTGTACTAACTTATAACAAAAAATAAACTGTTTTATTATCGAANNGNAAANNAAAAAAATTGAAATCGTTANCTAACCCTTAAANTACGCTTCNAGCTCCTTGAGAGTTTTTGGGCTAGTAACAATGTCTTTTATAATCTTTCCTTTTTCAAGAAGAACAATCCTTTCACATACCTCAGTAACGTCTTGAATATCATGACTAGAAACTAAAATAGTTGTTTCTTTATTTTTTGATAAATCTTTTAAAATTTCTTTGAGTCTAATTTGAGTAGAAGGATCGAGATTCGCAAAAGGTTCATCAAGAACTACCACTTTAGGCTCTCCGAGCAAAGCGGCAACTACACCTGCTTTTTTTTGATTTCCCTTAGAAAGATCTCTTAAATATTTTTTTCCTCCCAATATTTCTCCGTGAAAAAAAACTTCAAATTGAATTAAAAAATCATCCACTTGTTTCTTTGACAAACCTCTTAATTCACCAACAAAATAAAAATATTCTTCGGGCATTAAGTATCCAATCAAAAAAGTGTCATCCAAAAATGCAGATGTAAAACTCTTCCATTTTTCACTTTTGGCTATTTCAACTTTATTATTAATTACTTGTCCTGTTGAAGGCTTAATTAAATCTAAAAGGCAGCTAAACATAGTAGTTTTACCTGCTCCATTATTTCCAACTAAACCGAAGGTTTGACCTGCGGGTATCTCCAAAGATGTTATGTCTAATACCGTGTCTTTCGAGTAATTTTTTGTAATATTTTTTAAAGTAATCATAAAATTAAGTTTGTTTATAGGCTTTCAAAGTAGAATACTTTTCTGATTTATATGCCTTGATAATAAGATTAAAAACTTGTTCTTTAAGTAAAATCCCCAAAATACCTGTAAAGCCAACAATTAAGCAACCAGCTAAGTATGAATAATAATAACTCCCAAGTGAAAATAAAGCTATTGGAAGGACCATTTGAGGTAGGCTAATTAGTACTGTTTTCATATTAAAAGCTTTTTTTCCTCCGAATGCCATTTTACTCGAGTCCAAATCGACGGGTGTTTTAGTAAAAGCACCTGCCCATAAGGTCAAATAGCCATTGACACCAATATTGTATAATCCTCCTGCAAAAACAGCGCATACGGCTTCAACTCCTAAAAAAGAATATATAAAACAAGCCAAAAAGGTAGATATAACTGTACCAATTACAACTAAAGACCATTTAGATTTTATGTATTCTTTGTACTCTATGTTTTGACACATCATAAATGAATAGTACTGACTGTCCCAACTTGGCACAAAAGAGCCAAACATAAATAAAAACCCTCCAGAGGCAAAAAGATATCCAAAAAAGGTCATCCATGAGCCCCATATGTCCTCTTGAAAATAAAAAATAAAACCATAAAAAAGAAAAAATATTCCTGCAATAACAGTGCTTCTAGCTCTTTTAGATCGTTTAATTAATCTTAAATCATTTTTTAGAAAAATAGCGGTTTTTCCAAATCTATCCAGCCATGAGAAATCATCTATTTTAGCTTCTGTTGTTTTCTTTTTTAAACCAGAGTCTATATAAAGTCCATTTTTAAAGAATTTAAAAACATAAAAATAAAGCCAAATTAAAAACAGCCAGGGAACTATAGCAAACAGTGGGTTAACATAAAAAGAATAGAAAAGTGCCTCAGAGTAGACTGTAAAATCAAAAATAGAGAAATATTCTAATAGCTTTATGATTGCAAGCATTAATCCAATGCCATACAGAAGCTTATCGTTATTGTTGAGTAAAAAATTTAAATAATTAGTAATATAAACAATGGCGATTATCGTTAAATTCCAGGCTATTAAGTTATCAATTAAATAACCATTATCAACCAGCTCAAGTGTTAGTGGTATTAAATAAAAAAATGCTATTAAATTGAAGAAGGAAAAGATTGATTTCCCTAAGGTTTGCCTAACTATTTTAGTTTTTGAAATAGGTGTTAAAAGTAGTGGTTTGATTGAGACAACCGGAATAGGCTGAATAAAGTATCTCATGACTATCCAATAGCCAAAGACATAAATTAAGTTTTTGTTAAGAAAAAGGAAAGGATCATCAACTTGAAAATCTTCTTTTATGACCTTGTAAGTTATAAGGCCCAATAGTGGAGTTAAAAAAGCAAAATATACAATCCAAAACCATTTAAAAATTTTGGCCATAACGTTAGCGCCAACAGACTCTCCTCTAAAAAAGGATTTCCATTGAAGAGATAAAAAAGTTAAAAACATGTTGCAAATATAAACATTCATTAAGGAATGTCTTCTTTTTTTAAATTATAAACTGTTTCATACTTTTATGGTCCATTATAAATTATAATATTTTGCAAAAATTTCATCAATTAAAAATTTCTAACATTAAAGAAGAGACAACTAGTGCGGTTGCTATTACTTTTGATATTCCCTCACATCTTACTGAACTATTTTCTTTTAAATCTGGTCAATACATCACCTTAAGGGCTAAAATTAAAGGAGAGTTAATCACTAGATCCTACTCCATTTGCAGCTCACCACAAAGCAAACTATTAACTGTGGCTGTAAAAAGTATTAAAGGTGGGGCGTTTTCAAATTTCGCAAATGATGTTTTAAGAAAAGGAGATTTACTTGAAGTTTCCAGACCTGAGGGAAGATTTGTTTTTGAAAATGATATCTCTAAAAAAATATTTTGTGGAATAGCTGCAGGTAGTGGTATCACTCCAATACTTTCAATTATTAAAGACACCTTAAGCTCAAATAAAGATAATAAATTTGTACTCCTTTATTCCAACAAATCAATTGCTGAAACCATGTTTTTTAATGAAATCAAAGGCTTAGAGTCCAGTTACTCCTCTCGTTTTTACTGTTATAACATTTATAGTCGCGAAAATGTTGCAGACTGCGAATTTGGAAGAATTGATTCTGCGTTTATTAATTATTGCTTAAAACAGCATTCTAAACTAAGCTTTGACAAGTTCTTTTTATGTGGTCCTGAAGAATTAACTCTTTCAATTTCTGATGAGTTAAATAAATTAGGTTATGAAAAAAATAAAATTCTCTTTGAGCTTTTTTTCTCCAAATCTGAATTAAAACTAGAAACAAATTTAGGAGGAGATTCTATGGCAAAAATAACATGTGATTATGAGGATTTTGAAATAACCATTCCTAAAAATATGACAATTTTAGACGCTGCTTTAAGTCAAAAAATTGATGTTCCCTATTCTTGCCAAGGAGGGGTGTGTTCATCCTGCATAGGAAAAATCACAAGCGGAACAGGAAAAATGCTTGAGAATAATATCTTGACAGAGTCAGAAATTCAAGAAGGGCTAGTCCTAGCTTGTCAAACAGTTCCAACATCGCAAAATATTTCTATTGATTTTGATGATGTTTAGAGCTTTCTAATATATCTAAACATCTAGTTAACACGTCCTTATAATCAATTGATCTCATGACGTTTTCATATCCGTTGGGAATCTTTTTCCCATAGGCTGATGTAGGAATCTTTGGATACTTTTCTCTACTTGAAACTAACATATTTTTTTGATTTGATAAAAAAGGAGCAAAACCACCAAAAGGATGCGTTAACCCCCATAGTGAAATTACCGGTACATTATAATTTGCTGCCAAATGCCCATTAGCAGAATCCATAGAAACCATAAGATCTAAATTTGAAATGATCTCAATTTCGTTTGCTAGTGATTCAAATTTATAAGCCCCAAAAACATTTTGGTAAGCTTGAGTCCAAATTTCAAGTTTACTAATTTCATATTCGCCCTGTCCAAATAAAAAAACCAAATAATCTCTTTGTAAAAAAGAAACTACTTTTTGCATTAAATCCAATGGGTATATTTTTCCATTAAATGAAGCAAAGGGTGCTATTCCAATCCATTTCCTTTTTGTTGAAAACCTCTCTAAAGCTATTTGACATTTTTCTCCAAGAATTAAGGGGTCTGGAAAATTATGACTAGTTAAATCAATGCTGAAACCGAGCTTATTAAATACTTCACAATATTTATATGGCATAGGGGTTAACGGTTTAAAGACTTTATTTTTTTCTTTAAAAAGCTTCTTTCTTTCAAGTCTTTGTTTGTCTACTTTTTTTGCTTTAAAAAAAAATATTTTAAATAAAATATATAAAACATTTGTCCTTAAAACGGAATGTAGGTCGGCAATATGCGTAGGGTGAATTTTTTTTAAGTCTTTAAACAGGGAAACTAGTCCTTTTATTCCTTTATATTTTGATTTAAAATCAACATCAAAAAAATCAATTATTTTAAATTCTTTAAATATTGGTTTGTAAATTGACTTACTAACTAGTGTTATTTTTGAATCTGGATATTTTTTAACCAAACATCTTAAAACCGGAACTGTCATAGCGACATCACCCATCGAAGAAAATCTTAAAACTAAGATGTGTGACATGAAAACTATTTTTTAGATTTATAGAGTACCGGATTTAAATCTTCGTCATTATACATTTTCATTTGCTTATAAATAAGCATGTATTTATTGCCAAGCTCAATATCATTTAAAAGCTGATCAATAGCAGTGCAGAGGTCTTTGCATTGTTGATTAAGTGTTTCCAGCTTGTCTTTACAGTTATCCTGATGCTTTTGTGTTGCATCATCCCTAACCGTTTCTTCTTTCATATGGAAGATTTTCAAAGCTAAAATTGACAGCCTATCAATAGCCCAAGCGGGGCTTTCTGAATTAAAGGTAGCATCATCATTAATTTTAACATGCTTGTAAGTTTCTAAAAAATAACTGTCGATGTACTCAACCAAATCTGTTCTTTTCTGGTTAGAGGCATCAATAGTTCTTTTTAATTTTAAAGCCTCTTCAGGATTTATTTTTGGGTCTCTAATTAAGTCTTCCAAATGCCACTGAACCGTGTCAATCCAATTTTTTTGATATAACAAATATTCAATTTTTTGTTTATTAAAAGGATTCGAAGGATTTTCTGCTACATTATTTTTAATATGGTAATCTGAAATACTATGGTTAAAAACCTTTAGACACAAATCGCTGAACATAAGCTATTTTTTTTTATTCAAATATAATTAATATGGATTGCTGCAAAAAAATAATTATTAACTATTTTAGCGTTTTGAAAATAATATTATGTCAGATTTTTTTTATTTAATTGAATATTTATTTGTAGAAATCTTGTTTATTCCTCTTGATATACTAAGAGCAATTGAACTAGACAATTGGTGGATAGCTAATTCTTTTAACTTCATTTTTATAATAATTATTTCATGCGCGCTATTATATTGGACGGTTCAATTAATTGGGTTTTCAAAAACAGGGGAGGAAGATAAAGATCCCTCTGCTCATTCGTTCTTATAAATCGAAACCTAAATCTTTCCGATACTGTATGCCTTCAAAATTTATTGACCTTATGTTTTGGTATGACTTTTTTAGGGCCAAGTCAAAATTCTCCGCCTTTGAAACTACAGAGAAAACCCGACCGCCGTTAGTTACAATATTTTCACTCTCATTTTTTGTGCCTGCATGAAAAATAATTGAATCACTTTCGGCTTCCAATCCGTTAATGATTTTACCTTTTTCATACTGCTCAGGATAACCATTAGAAACCGCAACAACATTGGCATAGGACATTTTTTCTATTTCTAATTTAACAGAATTCAGCTTTCCGGTTGCTGTTTTTACCATCAGTTCAAGAAAATCATTTTTAATTCTCGGTAACACAACTTGGGTTTCGGGATCCCCCATTCTTACATTATATTCAATGACAAAAGGTTCCTCTTCAACTTTGATTATTCCAATAAAAATAAACCCCACATA
>JGI20156J14371_10001535_pt1 | contig 18918 bp, 14 predicted proteins | sample COG_06_FD_14371 | JGI IMG/M metagenome (IMG submission 14371)
AGGGCCATCATTTGTGGATTCAGGGACACTCCCCCGAAGAGTGCGAGCACTTTAGGTGCTGCGCGTTTATCCGTTGACAGCGTGTCACAAAGCGCCGTAAAGACCTGTGCAATCTGAGCGCTTAGCTCCCGCGTGGGCACGAGGATCAGGGCTTGCGTCGTCCGGTTGGGCTGCTGCGCGAGCGTCGCTTGCTGTTGGCGGTGTTGGATGACGCGTTGCAGCAGGGGCAACGCAAATGACAAGGTTTTACCCGATCCAGTGGGGGCCAACGCGATACCGTCCACCCCGCTCAACATCAGGGGAATGACTTGGGTTTGCACGTCCGTTGTGTCGGTGTGGCCCAAGGTCTGCACGGCACGGTGTAAATCCGTATCCAGTGCGAAAGATGAAAATAGCATAGATGCCTTAATTAAAGGAGGCCGCGACGGCCTCTGCGACCTTGATGCCGTCCACGCCAGCAGACAAGATACCGCCTGCGTAACCGGCGCCCTCGCCACCAGGAAATAGACCCAGCGTATTCGTGCTTTGCAAAGCGGCATCGCGTCGTATACGCAGGGGGGATGAGGTGCGGGTCTCGATGCCGGTCATGACCGCGTCGGCCATATCAAAGCCCTTGATTTGACGACCAAATGCGGGCAGCGCTTCGCGTATGGCGTCCACCGCGAATGCGGGCAGTACGTCGGATAACTCCCCGAGCCGAACGCCGGGTTGATAGCTTGGCGTGACCGTGCCCAAAGCGGTTGATGGCCGCTTGTTCAGGAAGTCGCCAACGAGCTGACCGGGGGCATGGTAGTTTTCCCCTCCTGCAACAAACGCTTGCTTCTCCAAAGCCCGTTGCAACACGATGGCTGCCAATGGGTGTGTCGCGCCCATGGCCCGCATGTCGGCCGCTTGCGCGGCAAATGTACCACCCAACTCCGTGCCAAATGCGGACTGCCAAGCGTCCACTGACTGGGGGGCGTCATTGGCATCAATGCCCACGACGATACCGGCATTGGCGTTGCGCTCGTTACGTGAATATTGGCTCATGCCGTTGGTGACAACGTGGCCAGGCTCGGAGGTGGCCGCAACCACGGTTCCCCCTGGGCACATACAGAAACTATAGACCGAGCGGCCATTTTGGGCGTGGTGGACCAACTTGTAATCGGCTGCACCGAGTAGCAGGTTGCCTGCATGTCGTCCCCAGCGTGCGGCATCAATCACGCCTTGCGGGTGCTCAATACGGACGCCAACCGACAGGGGCTTGGCCTGCATATCAACCCCGCGGTTAAACAGCATGGCGAAGGTATCGCGTGCGCTGTGCCCCAGCGCAACGACGACGCGCGTGGCTGGATGGCTGATCTGTTGCTCGGTTTGCAGGTTGGTTACACGCAACCCACAGACACGCTGGTGCCCTGTGCCAATGGTCGCTGTGTCGTCGTCGACAGGCGCCAGCAACAAGTCGTCAACGCGATGTCCAAAGTGAATGTGACCGCCCAACCGTGTGATGGTTTCACGCATATGCTCGACAACCTTCACCAGCTTGAAGGTGCCAATGTGGGGGTGCGCCATGTACAAAATTTCGGGTGGCGCACCTGCCGCGACGAACTCCTGCATGACTTTGCGGCCTAAGTGGCGTGGGTCTTTGATTTGGCTGTACAGCTTGCCGTCAGAAAACAAACCCGCGCCGCCTTCGCCAAACTGCACGTTGCTTTCAGGGTTGAGTGTTGACTTGCGCCATAAACCCCATGTGTCCTTGGTGCGTTGGCGAACGGGTTGGCCGCGTTCGTAAACGATGGGGCGCAAACCCATTTGCGCCAACGCCAACGCAGTAAATAAGCCGCAGGGGCCAAAACCAATAACGACGGGACGATCTGACTCATCTATGGGCGCACGCACTGTGGGCGGCATCCATGCCGTATCCGGTGTCACGCTGACATGGGGGTGCTTGTCAAAGGTCGCCAAGACATGCGCGGCCAAGGCGTCATCGTTTAGCGCAATATCGACAATGTAGACCGCACGTATCTCCGCTTTGCGGGCATCAAAGCTGCGTTTAAACACCTGCAATGTGGCAATGGCATCCGGCGTGATGGCGAGGCGCTCGCATACCAATTGGGTGAGCGCTTGCACCGGGTGGGCGATCGGGGCGCGGTCCGCCACGGTTTCCGCCGGCGCATCTGCGGCACGGCGATAGTCAACGGGCACTGCGCTGAGATCGAGTTTGAGCTCGGTGAGGCGAATTTGGGTCATAGGTGTCCTGTAGGGGCTTGTGGTTATCAAGCAATAGGAATGGCGTATTATCCTCTGCGTGGAGCTGGCTAGGCCGTCGCTGGTGCATGGTGTCGAAAGACCGCACTGGAGGAACGTCCGGACTGCATAGGGAAGCGTAGGAGGTAACACCTCTGCACCGACCGCCGAAAGGTCTAAGGTGACGATTAGAGCAACAGAGACGAGCCGCTTAAGTGCGGGTGAAACGGGCAATCTCTACGCGCAGCAATACCAAATAGGCCAACACGTGAAACTTCGGTTTTGCAACCTGCGTTCCGTAGGTTGTTGGCGGGTAGGTAGCACCGAGCCGCTTGGGTGACCAGCGGCCCAGATGAATGACGGTCACGGTGGGGGCAACCCCACTGCACAAAATCCGGCGTATCGGCCAGCTTCACACTTTTTATTCGCGGTGCGACACCGCGGCGCTATGCCTTAATGCAGGGATTGCAGGTGGGCCACGTGCGCCAGCAACGAGCGCTTGGCCAGCGGCCACAGCACCTGCGGTGTGTCGTCGTAAGCCACGGCCACCCAATCGTCTAGCGTGCCCGCTGGGAGTTGCTCCATGGCGGCTTTGACCTTGGCCTCTCGTTTGAGTCGGTGTTGTTTGAGGTGCTGCATGACCGTGGCTGCCTCATGAAGTACGTATCCGTGCGCAGGCAATATGAACTGCAGGGCATCGTGTTCGGCACTTTCCAATAAACGGTCTAAGGCATGCAGGTAGTCCCCCATATGGCCATCTGGTGGGTTGATGATGGTAGTGCTACCGTTCAAAATGTGATCGCCTGAAAAAAGAATGCCGTCCTCTTCCAACACAAAACAGAGGTGGTTGTGCGTGTGGCCAGGTGTGTGTATAGCCCGCAAGGTATGGGTGTGCGTGCCCTGTAAAACCACATGTTCGCCGTCCGCGATCACGCGCTCAGGCGCGAAGTGGCTGTCAGGCCGCGCGTCTGGCCCATGTGGTAGACCCGCAATCAGCGGTGGCTTACCTGTGGCGGCATCAAGCGTAGCGGCTTGCAAGTCTTGGGCGCCCGGCGAATGGTCTGGGTGCGAGTGGGTACATAAGATCAGACGCACGTCGCCCTGGGTGGCCAGTCTCAGTCGCTCGGTATGTGAGGGCTCTATGGGGCCGGGGTCGATCACGATGTAGCCGGTATCGGGCGTGCCAACGATGTAGGTGTTGGTTCCGGGGCCGGTCATGACGCCTGCATTGGGACAAGTGAGCCGTTGTATGTTTTTTAGCAAGGCAACAGGTTGCTCGCTTTGCCAGTCGAGTGCGTGCACGATCTGGCCATCAGGGCAAACCATTTCAAGCTCGCCAAAGGCGGCCTCATGCTCCATGTAGCGCACCTCTTCGCCCTTTAAAAGCCCAGCGCGTGGACAGGTGGTGTAGAGCGGCTGTTCATGTGCGCAGGCCGCCAAGGCGTCGGCTGTACTGGCAAACGCAGCCAGCTGTATCAGCGTTTTGATGGTGGGGTAAATGATGAAAAAGCGTCCCTTTTCGTAGGCTGCCAAGGCCTCGGTGGCGTCTAGCCAAACGGGTTCAAATTGCTCAGATTCATCGGCAACGGGTGTCTGATTCCCGGGCATGCGGGTGATTAAAAAGGGCACATCAAAGCGCTTACCCATATCCCGGTCGGTGATCCAGCGCGTAAAGCTGAATACGGTGTCAGCCCGCAAGGTCCAGCCTAATGCGGCGCACTGTGCATAAAAATCACCGGTGCGATCAATCTGCGCGATGTCCGCGTCTGTGGCCCAGTCTCCTTGGGCATTGGTGGCGAGCAAGACCCCTAGTTCCTCAAAGCTCTCGCGTATTGCTGCGAGCGCCGCGGTGCGCAAGTCATCGGGTTGCGTTTCCCTAAACCGTACGCTGTCGTTACCTGTGCGTGAGGGCAGGTTTGCGTGCGCATCAGCGTCCGCACGGTCAATGCCGCCGCCAGGAAAGACATATGCACTGGGTGCGAAGCTGGCCGTGCTTGACCGCCGGGTCATCAAGACCTCCATACCCTGGGGGCTGTCGCGCAGCAAAATAACGGTTGCGGCGGCGCGCGTGGCTGCGGGCGTGCGCGCGGGATGAAGTTGCATGTCTTGTCGTGGCATACCTGCTATTTTGCCGTTAAACAAACGCCCGGGGTGTTTGACGGGCGACTGTCGGTATCGGCGTTTTTGAGCCCCCGTTTTGCGCAATCTGCGTTGCGCGAGATAATGGGGTATGCAGATTCAATTTACAAAAATGCAGGGCGCCGGGAACGATTTTGTCGTTTTAGACGAGACACAGGGAGTGCTTGGTTTGAGTGCGGCCCAGTACCGCTTTCTTGCAGATAGGCACTTCGGCATCGGTGCGGATCAGATACTGTCAGTGCGCCAGCCCGCCTCGGACGACGTCGACTTTTCATATGTGATTCATAACGCCGATGGTGGCGAGGTGGAACATTGCGGCAACGGTGCGCGGTGTTTCGTGCGTTATGTCCGAAGCCATGGACTGACCGACAAAACCACCGTTCGGGTACAGGTGGCAAATGGCACGATCGAGCTCACTGAGGACGCCGATCAGCAGGTACGGGTCAATATGGGCGCGCCCGAATTTGACGTGGCGCGTGTCCCGTTTAATGCCACCGATTTGCCACCAGAGCCGGTTGGCAATTGGACGGCCTACACCTTAGATGCAACGGCTGCGTCTGGCTCTCCCCAGATCGCCACGCGGATAGGCGATGGCAACTGGCCTGCCGAAATGTCGGTGGGCGTGGTCTCTATGGGTAACCCGCACGCGGTGCAGGTGGTGGGGGATGTGGCGCATGCGCCCGTACATGAGTGGGGCCCTTGGGTGGAGTCGCATGAGCGCTTTCCCAACCGTGTGAACGCCGGGTTTATGCAGGTGGTGGGACGTGACCGCATCAAGCTGCGTGTTTTCGAGCGCGGTGCAGGCGAGACCTTGGCCTGTGGCACGGGCGCGTGTGCGGCCGTGGTGGCCGGGATTCGCTGGGGCCTCCTTGACGCGAGCGTACACGTCGAGACGCGTGGTGGGGTGTTGCACATTGTTTGGGATGGATTGGGGCACCCCGTTTGGATGAGTGGCCCGGCCACGACCGTGTTTGAGGGGCGCATTGAAATCCCTGAGCGCGAATGAACACGACCTGACATGCATTTAGACTATGAACATACGGCGCGCCGCAAGGCAAAATATCCCCGCGCTGACCCCTCTGTGTAAAAGTAAAGTGTGAACTTATGAGTGCCAATTCTTTGCCCCCGATTACCGAAGACGATATTGCCGAGTACCTGACCAACACGCCCGGTTTTTTCGAGCGTCATTTGGACGTACTGAGCACGGTGCAGTTGACGAGTCCGCATAGCCACCGCGCCATTAGTTTGCAAGAGCGACAGGCCGAAATTTTGCGTGGGAAGGTGCGTGACTTAGAGCTAAAAGCCGCCCAAATGATTCGCTATGGGCAGAGCAATGTCACGATCGCCGACAAGTTGCAAGACTGGACGTGTGAACTACTCACTGCGCGTGATGCGACCACCCTAGTGGATGTGGCCACGCAGGGGCTGGCGCGTATTTACGAGATCCCGCAGCATGCCTTGCGCATCTGGGGGGTGTCCCCAGAGTACCAGGGTAGCGGGTTTGCTGAGCCGGTTGAAAATGCGGTCAAAACCTATGCGGACATGCTCACCGAGCCCTACTGCGGCGTGCGCCGCGATTTGCCGATTTTGAACTGGTTGCCCGACGGTGATACCGTGATGTCCATGGCCGTTGTGCCACTGCGGCGATCTACCGATGCCCCCGTTTTTGGCCTGCTGGTGCTGGCCTCTGACGCTGAGGACCGCTTCACGGCTGACATGGGAACACTTTTTCTGGAACGCATCAGCATGCAAGCCAGTGCGGCCCTGAGTCGGTTGCTGCCCTAGCCAACTGTGCCTATTTTGCGGCATCGCTTGCGGCATACGGCGTGATGAACGAGAGACGGCAGACCACGAGATCGGAGACAGCGATGTTTGAACTGGACACCGGGTATGCATGAGCCAGTGGTCGTATCACCGCTTGCGTCGGATGCGCTCGGTGCGCCCATGCAGGCCTACCTTGATTACATTCGTTTCGAAAAGCGCTTGAGTGCGCGTACCCATACGCTGTACCAGTCGGATTTGGCGTTGCTTCAGGTGCTCGCAGACCGTGTGCCAGTGGCCGTGATAGCGGTGCAACCCGCACACGTCCGTCGCTGGGTGGGTGGTTTGAATGCGGCAGGGCGGAATGGCCGTGGTATCGCCCGCATCCTGTCGAGTTGGCGTGGTTTCTATAAGTGGTTGGGTGGCCGTGGTGTTGTGAAAGCCAACCCGGTTATTGATGTTCGCGCGCCCAAAGCGGCGAAGCCATTGCCCAAAGCACTCGCGGTGGATGAATCGGTGCAACTCGCTGATTACCGCCGAACGGATGACAGGCACGCCCCCGTTCTGGAATTACGTGACCGCTGCATGGTCGAGTTGCTCTACGGCTGTGGCTTGCGTCTATCCGAGCTGTTGGGTTTAGATGTCGTCGCCAGTCAGGCCGCTAGGGGCTGGGTGGAAGGAGGGGACGGTGCATCGGGTGAGGGGGGTGAGGTGCATGTGTTGGGTAAGGGGGCCAAATGGCGCAGTGTCCCCGTCGGCCAACCGGCGCTGCACGCATTGTCTGAATGGCTGGAGGCCCGCCAACGCTGGTTGGGACCGGCCGCAACATCCTCGGCGGTTTTTGTGAATCAGCGCGGGGGGCGTTTATCGCCACAGCACGTCAGACTGCGTTTGCGGGAGCGCGGGCAACTTGCGGGTATGGCGACGCCCGTGCACCCGCATATGCTGCGGCATTCATTCGCGAGTCATGTCTTGCAGTCTAGCGGGGACCTGCGAGCCGTCCAAGAGTTGCTCGGCCACGCCAGTATCAGCACCACACAGATTTACACGCGGCTGGATTTCCAGCACCTCGCAAAGATATATGACCAAGCCCACCCCAAAGCAAAGAAATCGTCATAAGCTTGGGTTCGATTGACGACGCCTATCCTCAAGGCATTTACAGAAAGATATTTGACATGACGCAATGGTTTAAAACGGCCCTCATGGGTTGCTTACTGGCAGTGGGTTTTTTGGCGCAGGCGGCGGAGCCCATCAAGGTGGTCTATCACCTGAGTGATGGCATAGAGCAGGCGGCGCGGGCCATGCGCAATATCCGAAACCACTTAAATGCCGATCCAACAGCTCAGATTGTGGTGATCGGTCACGGCAAAGGCATTGACTTCATGCTGCCAGGGGCCAAGACGCCAGCCGGCGGTGGCTTTGAGGGCTTGATTTCTGGTCTGGCCACCGAGAATGTGTCCTTCCGTGCCTGTAACAACACCCTTGTAGGGCGAAAAATTGACGCCAGCACCCTACCGCTAGAGGCGCAAGTGGTGCCGTCCGGGGTGGCGGAAGTGGCCAGATTACAAGCCAGAGAGGGTTACGTCTACTTGCGCCCCTGAGTCGACCGAGGCAAGGACTTCTTCAATGAATTAAACTAAGCGCCCTCTGTCTCTTTATTAGACGCGGGGCTAGCGCCCCGCCGTACACCATGGCGCTTATTCCTGCAACGATACTCACGGGCTTTCTCGGATCCGGTAAGACCACGCTTTTGAAGCGCATTTTGGGTGAGGCCCATGGCCACAAAATTGCCGTTGTCGAGAACGAGTTCGGTGAGGAAAATATTGACAGCGATATTTTGGTGAGTGACGTCACTGAAAACATCATTCAAATGAGTAACGGTTGCGTGTGTTGCACCATCCGTGAGGATTTGCGCACCACCTTGCAAGACCTCGCAGAGCGCAAACGCAAGGGCGAAATCAACTTTGATCGCGTCGTCATTGAAACCACTGGTTTGGCTGATCCCGGCCCCGTGGCACAGACGTTCTTCATGGACGACGAGGTCGCCGAGCAGTACCTCTTGGATGCGGTGATCACGCTCGTTGATGCCAAGCACGCAGCGGGGCAATTTAACGACCGCCAAGAGGCGCGCCGTCAAGTTGGATTCGCTGACCAAATTTTTATCAGCAAAGCCGACTTGGTTAGTGAGGCGGACGTCGATGCGTTAACCCATCGTTTGAAGCACATGAACCCGCGCGCGCCGATTCGCCCCGTGAACTTTGGGGAGGTCGCCATCAAGGAGTTCTTTGACTTGCGCGGGTTTAACCTCAACGCAACGCTGGACATTGACCCAGAGTTCTTAAAGGGCACGGGACACGGTAAGTCTGGGCACAAAGATGCCCATGACCATGATCATGTGCACGGCGAACACTGTGACCACCCATCCCACGACCACGATCATGCGCATGGCCACCATCACCATCACGATGACGATGTAAAGAGCTTTGTCTACCGAAGCTCACGTGCCTTCGACCCCGCAAAGCTAGAGGAGTTCTTGGGTGCGGTTGTTCAAATTTATGGCCCCAAGATGCTCAGGTACAAAGGGGTCTTGAATATGAAGGGCACCACCCGTAAGGTGATCTTCCAAGGCGTTCACCAACTGATGGGTAGCGACTTGGGACCAGAGTGGGCCATGGGCGAACAACGCGAAAGCAAGATGGTCTTCATCGGCATTGATCTGCCGAAAGATATCTTGGTCCAAGGTTTAGATCAGGCATTGATTTAGGGAAAAGACCTATTTTTTTGGTGTTAAAGCCTTAAATACCAAGAAGATAACGGATTTGTCACACAAAGCGGTTATAACAACGCCTGCGATTGGTTTGCCAAAGCTGAAATAGGAGAGAGACAACCATGCCAGCCATTAAAAAAAATACCGTGGCCGTCAAGAAAAAGACGTCTGCCGTGCCCGCTAAAAAAGTCGCTAAGCCGGTAAAAGCAGCGGCAAAAGTTGCCCCTAAAAAGGTCGCGTCCAGACCTAAAGTCAAGCCCAAAGCCGTCGTCAAACCCCTTGCACAAAAAGCATCGGCCAAACCAGCAGCGGTAAAGAAATCGGCGCCTAAAACCGCCGCGCCCAAAAAGACCGCTGTAAAAGCGGTGGCGAAGGCAAAGTCGGTAGTGGGTCAGTCCACGAAAACAGCGCTTGCTAAAAAACCAATCTCCCCAAAACCGACCGTCAAAGCTCCCACGAAAGTATCCCCAAAAGTGAGCGCAAAGGCACCAGCAAAATCACCGACTAAAGTAACTGCAAAAGCAACTGCAAAAGCAACTGTAAAAACACCCACTAAGGCAACAACAAAAGCGCCTACAAACGCCGCCGGAAAGACCGCTCCGAAGACAAAACCGACGGCAAAGACCGTGACGAAGGTGGCGGCCAAGGCGGCAACCAAGCCCGCCGTGTCTGCGAAGCCCGCAAAACCTGCGAAGGGCGCCAAGCCGACCGCGAGCAAAACGCCCGTTAAGACAGCGATAGCCCCGAAAGCCTCACCTAAGCCCGTCGCGAAAGTCGCCACAAAAAAGGTGGCGCCACCCGCAAAACCCGCTGCGACGCCCAAAGAGGAGCCTAAGAAGCCTGGGCGTAAGCGTGCAAACAGTAAACCGATTGCGCCGAGTATGAGTGACGCCGAAATGGCGCCTTCACATGCACCGGATGCAGCCAAAGCCACATTTATTCAAGACAACACCCCTGTTATGACTGTTACCGTTCCCGCACCCATCAGAAAAGATCCCAAGCGAGCGAATAATTGGAAGACCAAAGAACTGCTCGACTTAACCGACGCCGATTTGTTAGCGATGTCCGACGCCGAGTACATGAACGACGTCCAATTGGCATTTTTCCGAGCGCGACTCGTCCAACTAAAAGATGACATTTTGGCCAATGCTGGCCAAACAACAGAGAACCTGCGTGAAGATTCATCGGTCGTACCCGACCCCGCTGACCGTGCCACGATTGAGGAAGAGCACGCGTTGGAGTTGCGTACCCGTGACCGCGAACGCAAACTCTTAAAGAAAATCCAGCAATCGATTCTGGCTATCGACAGCGGAGATTATGGATTTTGTGACGAGACTGGTGAGCCGATTGGTGTGGGTCGTTTGTTGGCAAGGCCGACGGCGAGCCTGTCTTTAGAAGCGCAACAGCGCCGTGAGTTGAAGCAAAAGCTCTACGGTGATTAAGGCGCGCAGTGGATACGTGTGCATAAGGCCGCATTCGCGGCCTTTTTTGCGACTGAGCGGGTGTGTGGGCCTCTAAAGTCTCATATCGTCCACGCAAATCGTGATTTTTCCTCGTGCGATTTCCTCGGCATCTCCTGACAAGTCACTTTCATAGCCATCGGTAAGTTGTTCATTATTTTGAATATTTTTTTCTAATTATTAATGCAGAAGACATCCTAAGTCATTGATTCCATTGAAAAAAAACACATAAGACGCTTGTGTTGCCCGCTTTTCCTGATAAAGTGTGAAAAAGTGCAATTAAGTGGTGAAAAGTGTTTTTTAGGAATTATTGACTGTGTTTCAGGGTGCTTCATCAATCAACCTCGATGCCAAGGGGCGGCTGTCTATGCCGACGCGGTATCGCGACGTGCTACAGGCGAGTGCGCAAGGTTGCCTGACGATTACCAAGCATCCGCATGGATGCCTCATGCTTTTTCCCCGACCCGAGTGGGAGGTATTTCGATCACGCATCGCTGCGTTACCCATGCAGGCACAGTGGTGGAAGCGTATTTTCCTAGGTAACGCCTCCGACGTTGAATTGGACGGCACATCCCGAGCCCTGATCTCGCCAGAGCTGCGTGATGCGGCGGGTATCAATAAGTCGGTGATTTTGTTGGGCATGGGCAGCTACTTCGAGCTGTGGGACGCCCAGACCTACGCGGCGCATGAGGCGGATGCCATGAAGGGCGAGATGCCTGATGTGTTCAAGGATTTCTCTTTTTGAGGGTCACGAAGTGAGCGCGACCACCACAACGACCACTTGGACACATGACACGGTGCTACTGAATGAGGCCGTTGATGCACTGTCTATAAAGCCGAGCGGTACGTACATTGACGGCACCTTTGGCCGCGGTGGTCATGCCGCGCTGATATTGCAACGTCTTGGCCCCGATGGACACCTGCTGGGCGTCGACCGCGACCTGGAGGCCGTGGCATTCGCGCAAACGTGGCGTGATTCGCGTTTCGCGATACGCCATCAAGCATTCCACACCATTTCTGATTTACCTGAAGCCAGTGTGGATGGTTTGTTGATGGACTTGGGCGTGAGCTCACCTCAAATCGATGACCCGACACGCGGCTTTTCTTTCCGTCATGACGGACCACTCGACATGCGCATGGACACCACACGTGGCCAGAGTGTGGCGCAGTGGTTGGTAGACGCAACCCCTGAATCCATTGCGGAGGTGATTCGTGACTATGGCGAAGAACGGTTTGCTGTACAGATTTCAAAGGCGATTGATCGTCGCCGACAGGAACGGGGCGTTATTCGAACCACCCTTGAACTGGCCCAAGTCGTGGCTAGCGCGGTCAAAACCCGCGAGCCGGGCAAGGACCCTGCAACGCGGACATTTCAGGCTTTTCGGATTTTCATCAACGCCGAGCTTGAGGAGCTACAGCAGGCGCTGAGCGCGAGTTTGCGTCTGTTGCGTCCGGGTGGACGCTTGGTCGTTATCAGCTTTCATTCGTTGGAAGATCGCATCGTCAAGCAGTTTATCGCCGGCCATTCCCGGGAGGTCGTCGATCGTCGTGCACTCTTTGCACCGTCAACACCATTGCGCTTGAAAGCGTTGGGGCGTGTCAAGGCGAGTGCGGAAGAGGTGTCGCATAACCCGCGGTCCCGCAGTGCAGTGATGCGTGTGGCGGAGCGGACGGAGACACCCCTATGATTCGTATCAACGTGGCATTGATCCTCGCTATCTTGGCGACGTCCGTGGTGGTGATCAATACCCAATACGACTCGCGACGCCTCTACACNGCAGTTGACCAGCAGAGCGCGCGTGCCCGTCAGCTAATGGTGGATTACGAGCAATTGCGTGTGCAGCGGCGAGCCGAGGTCAGCCCATCGCGCGTGCAATCCATTGCGGTTAATCGTCTGAAGATGCGTACACCGGATCCCTCCATCACGGCTTACGTGAGCCAGCCAAGCGGGGACACGCAGTGAAGCGACGCAGCATCGCCTACAGTGCGAGCCCCTTGCTCGCATCGCGCACGCCGGTTTGGCGTAGCCGCTTTATTTTGGCGGTGTTGGCTGCGGCATTTCTAGGTCTTGCGGGCCGTGCCGTCTACGTGCAGGTGCTAGACAACGATTTCTTTCAGCGCCAAGGCGAGGCGCGGTTTGCGAGAAACATTGAGTTACCGCCAAGTCGGGGACGCATTTTGGATCGCAACGGTCTCATTCTTGCCAGTAGTGTCGCCGCATACGGTATTTGGGCGGATGGTGCGGATGCAAAACACCCCGCTTTAGGTGCGTTGGCCAACTTGCTTGACATGCCNAANTCGGCTTTGGACAAGCGNATAGCGCGGTCNAGTGANGGCTTCGTCTACCTGAAGCGTCAGGTGAGCCCAGAGATACGCAANAAGATCAANGCGCTCGGTATCAAAGGCGTTTCAGATACCAAGGAGTACAAGCGNGAGTACCCCGAGGGCGAGGCGGCGGCCCATGTNGTCGGNTTCACCAATATCGAGGACAAGGGCATAGACGGTGCTGAGTTGGCATTTAACGGCGCACTCACGGGACACCCCGGTTCACGTCGTGTGCTCAAAGACCGCATGGGTTCCATCATCGAGGACCTGCGCGATATTGTGCAGCCAGTTAATGGCGAAGACATTCAACTGTCTATCGATAGCAAAGTTCAGTTTCTTGCCTACGACCAACTGCGCGCAGCCGTTGAAAAGCACGATGCGATTGGCGGCAGCGTCGTGGTGCTTGACGTCCGCACTGGCGAGGTGCTTGCGCTGGCCAATTACCCCAGCTACAGCCCAAGTGACCGCCGCACCCGCACCGGGTCGGTGTTACGTAACCGGTCCATGACCGACACCTTTGAGCCTGGCTCAACCGTGAAACCCTTCACCATCGGACTGGCGCTGCAGCGTCGACTGGTTACTCCCACCACGGTGTATCAAACCGCACCCGGCTACATGAGCGTCGGTAGACACCGTATCAGCGATTCATCTCCCCATGGCCCATTGACGGTGAGTGAGATTATTCAGAAATCCAGTAATGTCGGCACCGTCAAAATTTCTGAAGGCCTGCCAGCAAAGGCGATGTGGCAGATGTACACCGATGTCGGCTTTGGGCAAAAGCCCGAAACGGTTTTTCCCGGTGCCGCAGTGGGTCGACTGCGCGGGTACGACGCCTGGCGCACGGTTGAGAAGGCGACCATGAGTTACGGCTACGGCCTGTCAACGTCGCTGTTCCAGTTGGCGCGGGCGTATACGGTGTTCGCGCGCGACGGCGATATCGTTCCCACGACGATTTTAAAAACAATGGAACCGGTCAAAGGAACGACCGTCTTCAGCTCCAAGGTCGCCGCTGACATACGCAACATGTTGTTGCTCGCGACAGGTGATGAGGGGACGGCACCGCGTGCGCAAACCCTTGGCTACTCCGTGGCGGGTAAGACAGGGACCGCGAGAAAAGTCGAGGGAAAGCGCTATTCCAACAAAAAATACCGTGGATTCTTTGTCGGTTTTGCCCCAGTAGAGTCACCGCGCATCGTCGTGGGTGTGGTGATAGACGAGCCAAAAAAAGGCGGCTTCTATGGGGGCATTGTGGCCGCGCCGGTATTTAGTCAAACGGTTCAAAACACCTTGCGCATCATGGGCGTCACGCCTGACCAAACCGTGAAGCCGAATATCAACGCCACGGGTGTGAAGGAGTCGTTGTGAGCACGCCCCATGCGATCGCCGACTGGCTGCACACGTGCAACGCACGCCGGCTATGTACCGATAGTCGCCAAGTGGCGGCGGGCGATGCATTCATCGCTTGGCCAGGTTACGCCAGCGACGCGAGAGCGTATGTTGGCCAAGCCTTTAAGGCAGGTGCGGTGGCCGTGTTGGTGGAGGCCGATGGCTTGGCCGATAGCGGCCTATCGCCCACAATGCAGAGCGATCCGAGGGTGCGTGCTGTGCGTGGTCTAAAGGCGATGGCAGGTCCTATTGCCGCGACGTTTTATGGTGATCCGAGCGCCGCTATGGAGGTGATCGCCGTCACGGGAACCAACGGAAAAACAAGCATCGCGTGGTGGTTGTCACAGGCGTTGCGGGTACGGGGCCAGTCGTGCGGTATCGCTGGCACACTCGGCATGGGGATGCCCAGTGCCTTGATGGACACGGGACTCACGACGCCAGATCCTGTCCGTTTGCAAGCAGGCCTATCAGCGATGCATGTCGACGGTGTGCGTGCCTGCGCAATTGAGGCCTCTAGTATCGGTATTGAAGAGCACCGACTAAACGGCGTGCATATTCAAACCGCTATCTGGTCCAACCTGTCCCAAGACCATTTGGATTACCACGGCGATATGGCAACCTATGCCAAAGCCAAAGAAAAGCTGTTTGATTGGCCTGACCTGAAAACAGCTGTCGTGAATGTAGGCGACGCGCATGGCCGCGAACTGGCGGCGCGCTTGGCGCAGAGTCATCCGCAATTGGCACTGTGGACGGTTGCACAGATTTCGGATCGCACGGCGGTAGCGGACTTGCCGCGTATCTATGTATCGCAGGCGGAAGAAACCACCCAAGGTGTGCACGTGCGCGTGCATGAGGCCCAAGAAACCTGCGATGCACATTGGTCGGTTGTGGGCCAATACAACGTCGACAATTTATTGGCGGTTGTCGCAACCTTACGCAGTTTGGGCTATTCGCTGCGTGATGCGGTGGACGCCTGTCAGTCACTGCCCGGTGTGCCGGGACGCTTGGAGGCGGTTCATGAAAACCCAAGCGAGTCGGCGGTCTATGTGGACTATGCGCATACCCCGGATGCTGTCGAGAAGGCCTTGGCCGCTCTACAGCGGACGGTGCAGGTGCGTGGCGGTCAGTTATGGGTGATCTTAGGCTGCGGCGGTGACCGTGATGCCGGCAAGCGTCCGAAGATGGCGAGTGCCGCCTACGCGGGCAGTGATGTGCTGACGCTCACCAGCGATAACCCCCGTAGCGAGGATCCGCAAGCCATACTCGATGCGATGGTTGCAGGGCTCGCCACGGTGGACACCCTTGCCAAGCCGTTCTATACCCAGCTGCTGCGCGACGTCGCGATTGCCGCTGTACTGAGTAAGGCCAGACCAGCCGACGTGGTGTTGATTGCTGGAAAGGGTCATGAAACCTATCAAGAAGTCGCGGGCGTTCGTTATCCGTTTTCTGATGCACAGGTGGCACTTGCGGCGTTGCGCGCCCTGCGCGCCAGGGGAGGTGACGTACTTTCTGACCCCGCCCCTAAAGGTGCAGCCACAGGTATAGCCACAGGTATAGCCATGGGTGCGGCCATGGGTCCTATCGCTTGTTTACCCCACCTTCCCAATGCCCGGTTGGTGGGCGAGCCCGCTCACTGGCCACACGCGGCGAGTGCCCGCGTGCACTCAGACACCCGCACGCTCATGGCGGGAGACCTGTTTGTTGCCTTATCGGGCGATCACTACGATGCGCACGCATTTCTGCCGAAGCTGAGCGATCAGGGGGTGCAGGTCGCTCTCGCGTCGCACGGTCTTGCCCAAGCCGGCTTGGTCGGCGTTGAGGTTCCAGATACCCGAACAGGTCTGGGCGACTGGGCGCAACTTTGGCGCCATGAATGCCGCGTGCCATTGATTGCCGTGACCGGTAGCAATGGAAAAACAACGGTGACGCAAATGATTGCGTCCATCCTGCGGATGGCACATGGCGAGGCGGCACTGGCAACAGCGGGTAACTTCAATAACGACATTGGCCTGCCTCTGACGATCTTGCGCCTGCGTTCACACCACCGCAGCGCAGTCGTCGAGTTGGGTATGAACCATCCAGGTGAAATCGCCCGCTTGAGCGCGATTGCGCAGCCGACGGTAGCGCTTGTAAATAATGCGCAGCGCGAACACCTTGAGTTTATGCAAACGGTTGATGCGGTTGCTGAAGAAAACAGTGACGTGTTCAATGCCCTGCCAACAGATGGCATTGCGGTGATGCCGCATGGGGATGCCTATACCCCACGGTGGGTGGAAAAAGCCGACGGACGAACGGTCTGGACATTCTCCACAACGGACCAAAATGCAACCGTGTACGCCGCTGGGCAGTGGCAAGGCGATGCGTGGTCGCTGACGTTGACGACGCCGCAGGGGAGCGCGCAGGTTCGGTTGGCACTCGCGGGCGAGCACAACGTGGCTAACGCGGCGGCGGCGGCGGCCTGTGCGTTGGCCGCTGGCATGGCGTTGACAGATGTGCGAGACGGTTTAACCGCGTTCACAGCGGTCAAGGGTCGCTCACGGGCCGCGTTGTTGGCGCGCGGTGCGGATGCCGTGCAATTGGTTGATGACACCTATAACGCGAATCCCGACTCGATGCGGGCGGCGATTGATGTGCTGGGCGCGATGAGCAAACCGCGCTGGCTGGTCATGGGTGACATGGGTGAGGTGGGCGCTCAAGGCGAGGCCTTTCACCGTGAAGCGCTCAGCTTGGCGCTAGACAAAAACATTGAGCGCATTGACGTGGCGGGTCACTGGTGGGAACAGGTTGTCACACACCCTGCAGATACGCGTGCAGCAGATCGACTGCATTGGCATGCGGATGTGGACGCCTTGGCGGACGCTGCCCCGGTCCTTGGTGCGCACAGCGCCAGCATATTGGTGAAGGGCTCTCGCTTTATGCAAATGGAGCGCGTCGTGGCATCGCTTGAAGCCACTTGGCCCCCGTTAGGTAGCGCGGTAAACGCACAACAAAAAGAATTTGGAGGCCGCGATGCTGCTTAGTTTGACGCAATGGTTACAGGTGCAAATGCCTGAGTGGGGCTTTCTGCGTGTTTTCCAGTACCTGACGTTTCGTGCCGTCATGGCCGCGTTGACCGCCTTGTTGATTGGCTTGGTAGCAGGGCCCAAAGTCATACGCTACCTCACTGCGGTCAAGATAGGTCAGCCGGTGCGCGGGTACGCGATGCAGTCTCACCTCGTGAAGTCAGGGACGCCCACCATGGGAGGCGTGTTGGTTCTGATTTCCATTGGCTTGGCGACCTTGCTTTGGGCGGACTGGACCAACCGTTTTGTATGGATCGTTTTACTCGTGACCTTATGCTTTGGCGCGATTGGCTGGGTGGACGACTGGCGCAAAGTGGTGGCCAAAGACCCAGAGGGTATGCCGTCTAAAGAAAAGTATCTGTGGCAGTCTCTCGTGGGTTTATTGGCGGCGTTGGCCTTGGTGTTTGCGATCTCAGAAAGCTCAAACGCAAAAGTCTGGGAGCTATTCCAAGACTGGGTGAGTTCTGGTTTTTCTATTGAGTTGCCGCCTACGGCTGACTTGTTGGTCCCCTTCTTTAAAACAGTCAGTTATCCGCTGGGTGTTCTCGGCTTTGTGGTGCTGACTTATTTGGTGATTGTTGGCTCCAGCAATGCGGTCAATCTGACCGATGGTCTGGATGGCTTGGCGATCATGCCCGTGATCATGGTGGGCTCGGCCTTGGGTGTCTTTGCCTACGTGACGGGCAATGCCAACTTCTCGCGCTACCTCAACTTGCCAACGATTGCCGGCACCGGGGAGTTACTCATTTTCTGTGCGGCTATGGCGGGCGCAGGCCTCGCCTTTTTGTGGTTCAACGCCCATCCCGCTCAGGTGTTTATGGGCGACGTGGGTGCCTTGGCTCTAGGCGCCGCCTTGGGAACGATTGCGGTGATCGTTAGACAAGAAATTGTGCTGGCGATCATGGGCGGCATTTTCGTTGCTGAAGCGTTGTCCGTGATGCTTCAGGTGACGTACTTCAAATACACCAAGAAGCGGTATGGCGAGGGAAGACGTTTGTTAAAGATGGCGCCACTGCACCACCATTTTGAAAAAAAGGGGTGGGCTGAAACGCAAGTGGTTGTTCGGTTCTGGATCATCACCATGCTGCTGTGCTTGGTGGGCTTGTCCACATTGAAGTTGCGCTGAGTTAAGGATATATGCACCTCGCTGATCAACATCAGGTACTGGTACTCGGGATGGGCATCTCCGGTCTGGCGATGGCGCGTTGGTGCGCGCGTCGCGGCGACAAGGTGACCCTAGTCGATAGCCGGTCTGATGGGGCTCTCCTCGATCGGGTGCGTTCAGAGATGCTGGGCGTGGATGTACAACAGCGTCCATTGGACACCGAGCTGATGACAGTGGCGCCGTGGGCGATGATTTATGTCAGCCCGGGCCTATCGCCCAGCGATCTAAGTGCGGTGTCCAACTGGGCCGATGCACATACTGTGCGGGTGTGCGGCGAACTCGATTTGTTTATTGAGGGCTTGCGCGTACACGAACCGGCCCCTGAGCCAACCAGCGAGGCGCTTGATGCCGAGATCGAAGTCGAGATTGAACCGGAGGCAGACGTTGGTGCTGAAGCTGATGTTGACGTTGACGTTGATGCTGATGTCGATGAGGATCTCGAGACGCCAGCAAGTGGGCCCATAGACCCCATCACCCCCGCCGTTACCGTTAAGAGTCGGGCGCCCAAGGTGTTGGCTGTAACGGGAACCAACGGCAAAACTACCGTAACGGCATTGACACACCATTTGTTGCGGTGGGCAGGTGTGCAAGCGGTCGCAGCCGGCAACATCGGCCCCTCCATGCTCG